>Ga0207874_1003933_pt1 | contig 11634 bp, 9 predicted proteins | sample HigsolmetaAR201D_FD_184833 | JGI IMG/M metagenome (GOLD analysis project Ga0207874, IMG submission 184833) | Ionic liquid and high solid enriched microbial communities from the Joint BioEnergy Institute, USA - AR20-1-D (SPAdes) (version 2) ... | reverse complement strand
CGATCCGATCGGCGAGATCTGCAAGATCGCTCATGCGGCTGGTGCTTGGGTGCACGTCGACGGCGCTTTCGGACTGTGGTATCGCGCTTCGCCGCGCTACGCCCATTTGGTGGAGGGCATCGAACAGGCCGACTCGTGGTCTACCGACGGCCATAAGTGGCTGAATGTGCCCTACGACAGCGGCTTGGCGATCTGTCGCTGGCCCGAGCATCTGCGCAGTGCAATGGCGGTCAGCGCGGCCTACTTGGCGCAGAGCAACGAGGGGCGCGGCGATCCTTTTCAATACAGCCCCGAGATGTCGCGGCGCGCTCGCAGCATCGCGATCTGGGCGGCACTGCGCTCGTTGGGGCGCAGCGGCGTCGCCGCATTGATCGAGCGCTGCTGTGCATACGCCGCCCGCTTCGCCGAAGGTCTCAGCGCGGCTGGCTACCGTGTGCTCAACCGTGTCGAGGGCAACCAAGTCTTGGTGCAGTTCGGCGACGCCGAGACCACCCAAGCTGTGATTCGCGCCCTTCAGGCTGACGGAACCTGTTGGTGCGGCGGCAGCGTCTGGCAGGGCCAAACGGTGATGCGCATCAGCGTTTCGTCGTGGGCCACGACTGCCGAAGATGTCGAAGCCAGCCTTGCGGCTATGATCCGCATCGCTGATCAGATCGCTGCTGATAAGAGTGCTTAAGCGCGCCATAATGCGGTGTGAGCGATACCGATCAAACTCAGCATCGCTCACACGAGCATTGGCTAGAGCTTTAGAGTGCGGCGGCGATCGCCGACTGTAGCGTGGCGTAGGTTTTGATTGTGCTGAGATTAATGCCAAGCCCGACCAGGGTTTGAGCGACCTCGGGGCGAATGCCGCTTAGCAAGACGCTTGTGCCTAAGAGATTTAAGGCTTGGGCAGCTTGTATCAGAGCATTAGCCACTTGGGTATCGACGATCTGCACGCCGGTGATATCGAGGATGACGGTGCGAGCATGGCGTTGCGATACGCCATCGAGCAGGTTTTGGATCAGTTGTTTGATACGAGCTGAGTCGATCGTGCCGATCAGTGGCATGACAAGTGTTTGATCGCTGATCGATAAAAGTGGAGTTGAAAGTTCGGCTAGTCTGGCCGCTTCTTGTTCTTGTTGAAGCATCTCTAATTGTTTGCGAGCGTTGATGTCTTCGCCATAGCTCAAGAGATGGCTTATTTCGTGGCGATAATTGAAGATAGGAATACAGCTGATTGAGAGCCAAAACGGTTCAGGCTCTGAATCGGTGGAGAAGTTATGTTCGAAGGTAATCGTTGTTCGCTGTTGAATGGTGTATTCGTAAAGTTGGTAGAGTGGCCCAATAACATCTTCTGGAACCACTTCTTCGAGATACTTGCCTACAATCACATTGATACCGAAAGCGTTGACGCCTAGTTTGTTGGCGGCGCAGAAACGGTAGCGCTTTGGCTCAACAAGCTCGATCAAAACAGTAGGATTCGGCAAGTGGTCTAACATCAGTCCTGCGAATTCGGGCAGGCCTCTTTGTGTCGCTGCTGGTACAGGTGCGTCTGTCGAAGACTTCCAGGGGAGTGGCATGAGACAGCGTCCTTTCGATTGCCCTTATGGAATAAGGGGTAGTCTTTGATGTCTTCCAGCTGCTGATGTGTTATGCATCTCCTCAATCTTTTTGTAGCGCCCGTTTAGCGGTATTGCAAGTTTGGTTCCAGTAAAACTGATGAGGACTAGTGAAGAAGAGCTATTTATACCAAATCCGTTGATTAGGTTCTCTTTGGCCTTCGGCAGAGCGGAGCGTGACTCTTTTTCCTTTTCCCGGCTTTTCGTTTTTCTGAGCGAAGAGCATGCACGTCTTTAAACGGATTTGGTATTACGAGTAGGAATAGGAGTTGTGTTTGCTTATCACAAACCGCTTGAGCGCTTCGTTGCTGCGAAGGACGCCGCTGTGCGGGCTGGAAGCTGGTAGCCGTAGGCGGACGCGCCAAGGACCGCATGCGTGGAGGAGATCGCGCCGCCAAAGCCTTGAGGGTATGAAGCGGATGCGGTGTAACGCGGCAGCGAGAGGGCGGTTGGGCTTCTGAAAGTCTGTTTTACGGTGTTTTTTTGTAAGAGATGATGATAAGAGTGCTTTTAAACCGGATTTTTGTTGATTCAGATGAAGAATTTACATAAAACAGTGGTAGCACATAGGTGCATGTGGTATACTCAAAAGACAAAACCTCTACGTATGTTGAGGCCAAATCGCATGGTTGGGCACGTTTTTGTTTATGTCGCTCTAAACGGAACATAGAGCAATGGCATAAATCGGAGAAACTGCTCTGGGAGGTACAACGATCATGGTGTATCATGCTTTTAGCGCCACCCTATAGCACGATGAAACAATGAACAACCCTAGTACGTCATGTCACTATAATCTTGATGGCTGAACAGTAAGCTCGTGACGGGAGCGATATTGAAAGGTTCTAGCATCAAGTTCGCAAATATATGATACGACCTGTAACACCAGGTGACCTTTGGGCGCTTCGTCGTAAAGTTCGTTCACAGATCACGCTTTACAACGAGTCGCTCCTTGCACAAACTCATAACGCATTTCTCTACGCTCTGCGTAGTGCCTTGGTAGGCCCGGGGCGCGATGGTGCTTCGTTTGTGTTCCGAGAACGTGGTGTTGCCGCGCTTGCTCAGGCTCAGGGGCGCAGCGGGCGTCCAGAGCAAGATATCATCTATTTAGCGGTGCATCGTACTGGCGATTCTTCACGTGCTACTCCACGAGACCAAGATATTTGGTTTCGCATCCTCGAACAGTTGTGTGCTCAGGCTGCCCGTAATCAAGTGCAGCGCATCTATGCCGCTTTGAGCCACCATCAAGAAGAACTACGAGAAGTATTCCGGCAACTTGGTTTTAGTGCCTACGCGCGTCAGACGATCCTTCAGCTTGTTGGGCCCGACTGGGATCAAGGGGTGACCTTGGCTCCTATGCGCGCCCAGACCCGACGCGACGCCTGGGCGATACATAAACTCTATGGAACTGTAACACCTCGACTTGTTCAACACGCAGAAGCTCGCAGCGCGCGGGCTTGGATGCTACCATTGACGCAGCGTTGGAGCCGTCGTCGCCGCCATGCTTGGGTGCTTGGCCCGGAAGATGACTTGATTGCTTATCTTCATGCAACCAGCGGCCCTTCGGCCCATGTGCTTACACTCTTGGTGCGTCCAGATATGCGTGATGTTGTCGGCGACGTCTTGCGTTTCGGCTTGGCCCAACTGCAAGACACCCGTTCTGTCTACCTTATGTTGCGGGAATATCAAGAGGAGCTGTTGGCACCCTTGCAAGACTTAGGGTTCCAGCCAATCGGAGAACAGACTCTGCTGGTTAAGAGTAACGTGATACCGCATCGCCGGACTGTACTGTTGCCAGCCTTGGAACCGATCCTGGAACCAAGGGTCACTATTCCAAGCATCTCAGCGCCCAAAGAGGACACTACACCGTATGTCAGAACAGCGCGAAATAACAAGTAATATTGATCTTTTACTCGAGGCTCTGCCGCCTCATATACAAGAATCGCTGCGCAGCCGTCCTGAAGAGCTCGACGATCTGATCGAAATCGTTATGGACTTAGGACGTCTCCCCGAAGCGCGCTATAGCGAGAGCGAGCATTTTATTAGCGATCGCGAAGTGACACACGACGATATCGCCTATGTCACTCAGCGCATCGGCGATTTCGGAGAGGATAACCGCGCTGGCATTCCCCGTACTCTGCACCGTATCTCGGCTATGCGCAATCGGCGCGGCGAGATCATCGGCCTGACCTGCCGTGTCGGTCGTGCCGTGTTCGGAACCATTTCGATCATTCGCGACTTGGTTGAAACGGGCAAGAGCATTTTGCTGCTTGGCAAGCCGGGCGTGGGTAAAACTACCCTGCTGCGCGAAACAGCCCGCGTTTTGGCCGAAGAGCTGCGCAAGCGGGTCGTGATCGTCGATACCTCCAACGAGATCGCTGGCGACGGCGATATCCCTCACCCCGGCATCGGGCGCGCCCGTCGTATGCAGGTGCCCCGCCCCTCGGTTCAGCACGCCGTCATGATCGAAGCGGTCGAGAACCATATGCCCGAGGTGATCGTGATCGACGAGATCGGCACCGAGCTCGAGTCGCTTGCGGCCCGTACCATCGCTGAACGTGGCGTTCAGTTGATCGGTACCGCCCACGGTAATACGCTCGACAACCTGATGGCCAACCCGACCCTTTCGGACCTGATCGGCGGTATTCAGGCTGTTACCTTGGGCGACGATGAGGCGCGCCGACGCGGCACCCAAAAGACCGTGCTCGAGCGCAAGGCACCGCCCACCTTCGAGATCTTTGTCGAGATCCAGAGTTGGGACCGCATGGCGGTGTACGACGATGTGGCCTCGGCGGTCGACAGTATTCTGCGCGGCGAACTGTTTGAACCCGAAGTTCGTACCCGCGACGAAGATGGTCAAGTTCAAATCGTCAAAGCGCCGCCTCGCCTCTCGAACTTCGAGTCAGCGACCTTTGGCGTGCGCAATATCAGACCGCGCGATGATCGAGGGCGTGAACGTGATCGAGGACGTGATCGGGGGCGTAGCCGCGAGCGTGTGTCCGAGTTCGATGTGCCCAGCGCGATAGCACAAGCGCAGCGCTCGCTGCAGGCGGCTAGCAACGGCAACGCTATTCAACGGCAACAACACCGTATCTTCCCGTTCGGGGTCAGCCGCAATCGTTTGGAAGATGCTATTAAGAAGCTGCGGGTTCCGGCGGTGATTGTGCGCGATATTAACGACGCCACAATCGTAATGACGCTCAAGAACTACTATCGCCAAGGTTCGCAGCGTCTGCGCCAGGCCGAAGAGCATAATGTGCCGGTCTATGTGCTGCGCAACAATACCATCGCTCAGATGGAGAAGCAGTTGGCCAGCATCTATAACTTGCAGCCAGATGACGATGACGATATCGTTCCACGTTATCGCGGCGACAACGTTGTGATCGAAGCCTTGGAAGAGACCGAGACGGCTATTACGCAAGTGATGAACGGCGAACGCAATGCGGTGGAGCTATCTCCGCGCAGCAGCTATATCCGTCGCTTGCAACACCAGATGGCCGATCGCTACCACCTCAATTCCGAGAGTTGGGGCAGTGAACCACATCGGCGCGTAAAGATCTCGCGCTAAGGCCTATGCTTGGGGCTTCTCAGTGTCACAATGGCGCACTGAGAAGCCCCGAATCTTCCGCTGCACGCTCGCTGTAAAAGGCCTTGCGCGCTGTTTTAACCTGCTACTAGTGTCGGTGTTTATAAGTTTTTATCGCTACCAGAGCTGAAAATTTAAAATAATCCATTGGAAGTTTGCAGGTATTGTACCTGAAACGTGATATAGTAGGTTCAACCGTGGATGAGTTTCTACCTAAGGTATTGAACACACTATCGCTAGGTTAAATTGTAGTTATGAGCCTATTTATCACATTCGAGGGTGCGGAAGGAAGCGGCAAGAGCACTCAAGCGCGGCTGTTGTACGAGCACCTTCAAGCTCAAGGCTTCCCCGTGATCCTCACGCGCGAACCGGGAGGAACCCGTATTGGCGACCTGATTCGCCGTATTTTGCTTGACCTTCAGCATACAGAAATGCTCCCTGCCACCGAAACCTTGCTTTTTTTGGCAGCTCGAGCGCAAATTGTGGGCGAAGTGATTCGTCCCTATCTCGACGTCGGCGGAATTGTATTGTGCGATCGCTATGTCGATTCGACCTACGCCCATCAGGGTTATGGTTTGGGCAAAGATCTCGATGAGTTGCGCGCCATCACCTCGATCGCAACCGGCAATCTCATGCCCGATCTGACAATCTATCTCGATATTAATCCAGAAGAGGGTCTCGAACGTAAACAGGCTATTCGACGCCAAAATGCACCGGCTGTTGCACAGCGTCGCAGCGATTCAAAGAATAATCCTGAGTGGAACCGCCTTGATGCGCGCGACTTAGCCTATCACCAGCGTGTTTCGCAAGGCTATGCCGAGCTGATGGCTCAAGACCCAGGTCGTTGGAAGCGCTTCGATGCGCGCCAATCGATCGATGATTTGGCCCGCGAGATCAGCGAGGCGGTCACCCCATTTTTAAGTCGAGTTGCGCGTCTGGAAGAAACATCGTAAGCTACAGCTTATACACCTTAGGAATGTGGATCGCGATCTGCAAGAAGCTGTGCCAAGGGGCTGGTTCTGCGAACAGGTCTTGAGGAGCACTTCGTTTCTGGAACAAGAAAGGAGAGCGGTAGAAAAGTCGTGTAGCAACTACAGGGCTTGACCGCAATAGAGTATGAAACTTGTCTTAGCAGTGGTGCAACACCAAGATGCGGGTGAGTTGATCGACGCACTGACATCACAAGGCCATCGTATAACCCGTATTAGTAGCCAAGGCGGTTTCTTGCGCGAGGGCAACGTCACCTTGATGATGGCGGTTGAAGACGACCAAGTAAACCCGATCATTCGCAGCATTCGCGAGCACTGCTCGACTCGTACTCGTTATGTTTCGCCCATGCCTCCAGTTGCCGAAGCAGGCGAGTTCTATCCTCCTACGCCTGTTGAAGTGCAAGTTGGCGGCGCAACCGTATTTGTGCTTAATGCCAATGCCGAGCGTTTGATCGCAGGCTAGAGCCGCTAGCTGCAAAGCTCAAACTATGTGAGGTCTTCCTGTTCGGGAGACCTCTTTTTTGTCAGTGTTATAGCAATCGGCTTAAAGTGTTACATTCTTAGGCGCGAACAGTTCTACCCTCAAAAGAGGCTTTGACCGCGTCCGCCTACGGCTACCAACATCCCGCCCTTCCATGTGGCGCATCATTTCGCTGCCTTCACTGTCTTCGCTGCGACCTGCCAGCTGCAAGCAGCTAGCAGCTTCAAGCGCTGTTTTTCGCTGCTGAAACCGAGCTTCAAACCCATCCACATAGATGACAAACCGGGGAAAAAGTGAGGTGAGATTCGGTGCATAAGCGCCAAATCTCACCTCAGCAACAAGAGAAGTTTAGCTTTCATCCGAAGCTTAGCTGGTTTGGGTTAGGGTGCGCAGCAGAGCTGTGGTCGTCACCATACCGGCCAGCTTGCCGTTTTCGTGCAGCACCAGCGCGCGGTCGATATCGCGCTCGATAAACTGTTGAATGACTTGGCTGACACTTTGGTTAGGCGTGAAGCTATGGATATCCTTATCAATAAGCGAGCTGATCGGATCGCTGATCGGGAAGGGGATGCTGCCCGGGTTGGCGAAGTAGCTCAAGCTATCTTGGCGCTGATCGGCCGAGACATTGCGAATCACGCCGCTATCGCTGAGCGTACCTTGAACGACCCCTTCATCGTCGACCAGTACCAAGAAGCGGCCCGGCAGACTCAAAAGCAGATTGATGATCTCTTCGGTGCTATTGCTGATTCTCGTCGCGGGCACCGATACCTGCATAATCTGTTCGAGGCGTAAGGGCGCGTCGGCATCGCGGATCGTGCTCTCGGCTGAGCTTTGTTTGGGTAGCGCGGCGTAGAGCACGCGCTCGCGGGTGAGCAGCCCGCTGAAACGCTGTTCACTGTCGACGACCGGCAGAGTCTGGTAGTTCCACTCTAGCATATTGACCACCACCTGCGAGATCGCGTTCATGCCGTTGATACAGCGCGGATCGCTGGTCATGCAGTCGCGGGCCAAGGTGGGGGCGATGCGCTCGAAGTAGGGCCGCACTTCGTCGGGGCTTAGCTCGCGCAGAATGCGCAACGGCAGCTTCATACCCAGACGGCGTTGCAGATCGCTGCTGGTGATCACGCCGACCACTTTGCTGCGCTCGTCGAGCACGGGCAGCAGTTGTTGATTGCGGCTCAGCATCAGGTAGAGCGCTGGCCCGATCGGTGCATGGGCTTGGAGCGTAACGACATCGCCCAGAATAAAGTCGCTGACGGTGCTTTCGTCTGAGAAAGGGCTGCGCGAACGCATAGCAGCGCGATAGACCTGAATGTCTTCGATGGTGGTTAGGGCGTTGGGCAACATGTCGTCGAGCAGCGGCAGTAGGCGGTTGATCCGCTCGGCTCGATCGATCCACTCGATAATGACCGGTTTGTCGTTGTTTTCGCCCGACAAAATCGTTTGGATGCGCGAGTTGGGGCCGAAACCAGCTAGGCCATTGATAACAGTCGCTCCGCTTGCGCCTTGGCGTTGGAGCTGCTGTATAACGGCGGTATAGAGCGGCTCTCCCTCCCAGAGATCGCCCGTTCGCAGGTAGATTCTGACACGTTGAAGCTGATCTCGGGCTGCCACGGTGTGTCCTTTAAGCTTTGGCAGTGATAGCTTTTTGCTTGGTTCTTGCATAACCCTATCTATATGTGCGTTTGAACATAGAGCAAATATCAGATCGTTCGATTATAGCAGCTTACCATGACAACAAACAATAGCTGTTAGTACATTGATACCGTTTTTTAGATGGATCAAACAAAAAAGAAGTGCTCGATCGGCGATGGTATTGTATAGCCGAAAGATGCTGAATTGTTTGCGGCTTGTTGGGCGCGATGCTACCATAGATCAAAACGAGATGATGATTGATAGAGGGTTCTCCGATGGCAGAACAGAAGATAGAACAGACTTTTTCTCTTGGAATAACCTATTGGCCTCTACGTAACTCCTATCGCGCTTGGAGCGGCTTCGACCGAGGGGCAGTGCGCGAAGAGTTAGCCCATATTGCGTCGTTGGGCTGTGATACAGTGCGTCTCTGTTTGCGCTGGGAAGATTTTCAACCCGGCCCCGAGCGGCTGGGTCGCGAAGCAGTGCGCGGGCTCGAGATTATGCTCGACGCGGTGCAGGATGCGGGTCTGCGGGCCGTGCTGGCCCTGTTTGTGGGCGGTTTGGGTGGCGCGCGCCTGCTGCCGCAATGGACGACCGGCTATTCCCTGATCGAAGACGACCCTGAGATAGTGCAGCGCTACGGGCAGGTTTTGCGCGCGCCCGGGCCACAGGTTGCGGTTGTCTACGACGATGCGCATCGCCATACGCAACTGCGCGATCTGTATGAAAACCGCGCCCAACTCGAGGCCCAGCGCTACTTGATTCGTGAGCTGATCGGCAACTTCGATGCCCATGACGCGGTTTATGCCTGGCAGCTAGGTTATGATCTCGAGCGGGTGCTTTTGCCGACTCGCAATAGAGCCGCTCGCGATTGGTTCCGCCGGATCTGCGAATACGCCCGTCAGTATGGTGCAAAGCGCATTATGGGCGTGGTTTCGCCTCGCAGTCTAACCAGTGATAGTACGCTACGCCCCGAGCAGATCGCCGAAGAGGCCGACTTGCTTGGCATTCATACCTTCCCGCACGAGCCGCTGCGTCTGAACGAGCCGCGCTCGCCAGCGGGTGTTAGCTTCCTCTATCATCTAGCCGCTTCGTTGGTGGGCAAGCCAGTGCTGGTTGCCAACCTTGGGCTGGCGAGCGCGCCCGATAACCGCGCCCGTTGGATCGCCGACCGCGCTTTTGGGCGGGTGGCCCGCTCGTACCTTGCGAGCGAAGACGAGCAGGCTGACTTTTTAGAGAACAGCCTGCAGACCCTCTGGCGGGCGGGCGCAACCGGAATCTGGCTGGCTGCCTACGGCGATGTGCCGCGCGATCTGTGGGGCATCGCGCCCTTCGACCGCTTCCAGCGCGAGCGCACGATCGGCCTGATACGCGAAGATGGGCGCGAAAAACCCGCCGCCGAGGTGGTGCGTCGCTTCGCCAAAGAGCACAGCGACAAGCAGTGCCATGCGCCGGCCTCGTTTATGGAGTTCGATCCCGAGCGCTATTGGTACAATCCGGCCGAGCAGATACAGCTCTTGTTGCGCGAAAGTAGCTTCAGCGCCTAACGGAACGCGGGTATTCACCACGCGGGGCACTGGTTTTATTCACTACACGAGGCATAGAGTCACAGAGCCTTTTTAGAGAGTAGTTTGCGATAGTAGTGTGATGAGTTCAGTATTGCAGGCAGGATAGCACAGGAGAAGGCTAAAGCTACGATCAAGCCGTACTCTGATTCAGTAGAAGGGTACAGCTATGTGGCTGGGTACGACGTTTTAGGGAGCTGTCATCGTGCTTCCTTCTCCTGCTTGCGGGAGCTATGCATTAGCCAAAAGTCGTGTCGGCAGCAAAAGACGATCGTTCGCATACCATCGCGGGAGTATCCTTGAGAGCACAGAACGCGGAGAGCTTGTATGCGATTTCGCTACGCGAAATCGCATACAACATCAACATTCACCCCCTCGCCCGCAGTGCGGGAGAGGGGGCCGGGGGGTGAGGGCAGATAACGCTGACCTCATGGAGATTTGTGGGTAATGTACAGCTTGCGGGAGAAGGGTTGGGGATGAGGGCCTATGTACTCACCACGCGAAGCACTGCGTTTTTGTCAAACCGTTTGCGCTGCCCTTGGCTAAGCGCCTCCTGAACTGTCGAAGAGTGTAAGTATCTTTAGTCGTACCCTGAGCTTGTCGAAGGGTACGCTCGTTGAAGGGTCTCTTTGTAATCTCTGCGACTTTGCGAGGAGAGGCGCTGAGCGAAACGAAGAACCAGCTAGGTGCTTGCACCTAGCTGGTTCTGCATTGACTGCGTTGTATGCGCTGCCGAAGGCCGATCGCTCGGTTTGAGGGATGGCCTGTTGGTAGCCGTAGGCGGACGCGGTAAGGACCGAATGGAGCTTAGAACCTTGGCCGCCAAAGAAGCGATCGAGCGGATTCGCTCTTAGATCTCAAGGAAGTAGCGATGTAAGCGAGCGTCGCGAGTTAGCTCGGGATGGAAGGAGGTCGCCAACATGCGGCCCTGTTGGGCGGCTACGATCCGACCATCGTCGAGCTTGGCCAGCACCTTGACGCCCGGGCCGACCGATTCGATGATGGGGGCGCGAATAAAGACCGCACGGAAGGGCTCTTCGCCCACATCGGGCAGGCTTAAATCGGCCTCGAAGCTGTCGAGTTGGCGGCCGAAGGCGTTGCGCTTGACTGTGATATCCATGACACCGATCTGCTGTTGGCCCTCTTTGCGGCCCTCGCTGATGGTGCGCGCCAGCAGAATGGCGCCAGCGCAGGTGCCCCAAACCGCTAGATCTTTTCCAGCGCGCTGCTTGATCGGCTCGAGCAGTTCGAAGCGGTCGAGCAGTTTGCCGATCGCAGTGCTCTCGCCGCCGGGCAAGATCAGGCGATCGACCTGAGCCAACTGCTCGGGCAGACGCACCTGAATCGATTCGACGCCGATACTTTTGAGAATCTCTTGATGTTCGCGAAAATCGCCTTGTAAGGCAAGAATACCGATCATAGTTTTTGACTTACGCTCATGAAAAAGGAGTTGACCGATTGGGCCAACTCCTTTGTCTATAATTACCAGCCGCGACCAGCCATCAATTTTTCGCTAGGAATGTCGCTGATGTTGATGCCAACCATTGGCTCGCCCAGACCCTTGCTGACTTCAGCGATGATCTTGGGATCGTTGTAGTGGGTGGTGGCTTCGACGATGGCCTTGGCGCGCTTGACCGGATCGCCCGACTTGAAGATGCCCGAGCCAACGAACACCCCATCGACGCCGAGCTGCATCATCAGAGCGGCATCGGCGGGGGTGGCGATACCACCAGCAGCGAAGTTTACAACCGGCAGGCGGCCGTTCTCTGCGATGCTCTTA
>Ga0207874_1003930_pt1 | contig 11637 bp, 10 predicted proteins | sample HigsolmetaAR201D_FD_184833 | JGI IMG/M metagenome (GOLD analysis project Ga0207874, IMG submission 184833) | Ionic liquid and high solid enriched microbial communities from the Joint BioEnergy Institute, USA - AR20-1-D (SPAdes) (version 2) ... | reverse complement strand
CCCCCGCCGCAAACTGTTTGCGGCGGGTGTCCTTTTTCAATCCGCCCCTTTCATCGTTCAAGACATCGCCCGGCTCGCAGCTCTGCCTGCGTGCTGAATGACCTCTTGCGTTTGCCCGACGCAAACACTAGGGAAAACATCGTTTCGGAGCGTAGCGCAGCCTGGTAGCGCATCTGCTTTGGGAGCAGAGGGTCGCAGGTTCGAATCCTGCCGCTCCGACCAGCCTGCTTCGGCGCCTGCCGCCCCTGCAGGAACGGTTTTGCGGCCATAGGCCGCCTGGCTTGCAAGCGTAGGCCCGGAGCGGTCGTTCCGGGCCTTTGGTGACGGTAAACAGGAAGAGGGTTCATCTTGTCCGCGCGCATCTACAGCCCTTCCCGGACAGCCATGCAATCCGGCACGGCCAAGACAGGCTATTGGGTTCTGGAGTTCGAGCCCCAGTCGCCGCCCCGGATCGAGCCGCTGATGGGCTATACCAGCTCGTCGGATACCCGGCGGCAGGTGCGCCTCAACTTCCCGACCCTGGAGGATGCCATCGCCTATGCGCAGAAGAACGGCATCCCCTATCAAGTCGAAAAACCCAAGAGGCCCAAGCGCCGCCAGGTTTCCTATGCGGAAAATTTCCGCTATGACCGGAAAATCCCGTGGACCCACTGATCCTGGCCGCTCCGCGCCGGGCCCCGTAGCTCAGCTGGATAGAGCACCGGCCTTCTAAGCCGATGGTCGCAGGTTCGAATCCTGCCGGGGTCGCCAGCTTTTTGTTGTCCTGCCCGGAGAGATAGGTAACAGTTTGTACCTAAGACATGGATGATAACCTTGTGACGAACGGGTTTGGTCCGGGTTCGACGCGGTCCTCCTGCTGATCAAAGCTAAGCGAGCCTTCACTGGACCATAGCGCTGCTACAGACCTGAACGGCCGGCGGGTTCACTAAGACGCAAAACGAGGGAATAACGCCCCTGCATTGTCCGACATGATCTTCTGCCTGAGAGCGCTGTCTAATTCCTTATCCTCGCGCATTTCTGCCAACTGTTCAGCTATGCCTTTGGTCTGCACCTGCGGCCAATCAGTTCCGAACAGGATCCTGTCGGGCAGCGCCGCTTGAAGAAGTGGCGCAGTCGCGTAAGGCGACATAGGCAAGGCCGTGTCGTAGTAGAAGCGCTTGAGGCTCTCAGCCGCCTTGGCTCCGTCGCGCCCCTCCGTTTCGTCCAGGTGGAAGATCCGGCCGTGGATGTATGGAAGAAACCCGCCGGCATGGGACAGGATGATCGAAAGATCGGGGTTGCGGTCGAGCGCGCCGGAAAGGATGAGGCTGAGCGCAGTCCGAGTGGTCGCCAACATGAAGTCGGTGAGCCAGTACGGAACGCTTTCGGGTGACGGCAGGTCAATCCGGTCCGGGTGGAGGAACAGGGTCGCCTTGCGCCGGTTCAGCTCGGAAAGAAGCTCCGCATAATCCGGGTGTCCGAGGTACTTGTCGCCCGAGTGGGTGATGCACATGACCCCATCCGCATCAAGCTCGTCGAGCGCGTAAACCGCCTCTTCGACCATTACCGCCGGATGGTTCAGGGGCAGGTAGGCGAAAAAGCCGAACCGCTTCGGATTGTCGCGAATCACCTCCGCGCTCGACTCGTTGATGACGCGAGTCCATTCGCGCGCTTCCCCGGCCGTGGGAAAGAGGGAAAGGGGGGCGGGTTGGCTTGCGATCGCCCCAACAATGCCGACCGATTCCATCATTTCGATCGTCTCATCCAGGCTCCATTGAGCCCAGTTTGGCCATGTCGAGCGATCCTGTGGAAGGACGCTGCGGTTCACCAGCCAGTCTTGCAGGCCAGGCGGAAAGATATGGTGGTGGGTATCTATGAGGTTGCCAGTCCCTGCAGACTGAGTGCTTGCGCGGGATGAGCCGGCAGATGCGCCGGCAACCACTGTTGACGCAGCGGCCATTTGCATGAACGAGCGGCGAGAAATCTGAAGCATAGCAGTTCTCCTTCCGGCAACGCTGAGCAGCGGCCGGATTGCTGAATGAATGCAGATTGAGCAGAGCTCGGTTGTTGGGTCGGGCGGCTCGCGAGATGATCCTGACTGTTACTCGACTTCGCGAAGCGTCTTTTCGATCACTGCAAGCCTTGATTCGATGCTGGCAAGCCTCGCTTCGATCTGTTTGCCGCTTTCTTGAATGTTGGCCAATGCTGCATTCGATTTTTCTGCAAGTTCACGGAAGCTATTTTCGCGCGCGAGGCTTGTTCGCGCCTTCCAGGCTGCCGTCAATTGCACGATAACCGTGACGATGATTACCGTGCCGAGTGTAAGTACAACAGCGCCCATCCAGGCACCGCCATCTCCGGGCATTCTCAGTCTCCTTGTTTCTTGCTGTCCGCCGTCAGGGTCTGGACGGCGGTCTCGATCATTCGTGGAGAGACCACGATCTTGAAATCCGTGACCTCAAAGTAGTTGAGCGCCTTTCCATCATCCGAAAGCTCCAGCTTGCTGGTTACCAGACCCGCCTCCTCCAGCTTCTGCAGGTGCAGATGCAAGAGCGGTCTGCTGATGCCCACCTCCCGCGCCAGCTGGCTGATATAGTTGCGGCCGTTCGCGCTGAGCGTCGCCACGATCCTAAGTCGATGTGGATTGGCGAGCGCCGAGAATACACGCAGCAACTGATCTCCCGACGGGTTTGTATCGTTGTTCCGTTTCATGTGTAAGAAAAATATTACACATGAAATTGGATGTCAACACCGCCTCCAATGTGAGGCCGTTCGCGGATTATCCTGCGGCGCGCTCAGGAATGGTCGCAGGTTGGGAGCGCGACTGAAAACTCGAATTTTGCGCAGAGGGAAATTGTCGACGCAGCGGGAATGGAAAAGCGCGATAATAGGCGACCGGTCCATGATTTTTAATGCCTGCCGCCAGCCTGCGTCGAGGGTGCCCACACGCTCTACAGGCTAAAGCGCGAGAGAAGGGAGAAGAGGCTGGTTCCCCTCTACGCTCCCTTTTGCCAAAGGCCACACCCAGCTTTTCGGCACGCCCCGACCGGTAGGCAGAGCTCAAACCCGGGCGGCGGCCGCAAGCCCGCGCTCGATGTCGGCCTTGAGGTCGTCCACGTCCTCAAGGCCGATCTGCAGGCGGATGATCGGCCCGGCGTAATCGCCCTTGGCGATCGTCCGATCGCCAAGGAAAACGTGTGTGGCAAGGCTCTCGAAGCCGCCCCACGACCACCCGAGCCCGAAAATTTCGAGCGCGTCCAGAAATGCGTGCGCCTGCTTTTGCCCGCCGCCGAAGAGCACGAAGGAGAAGATGCCGCTGGAGCCCGAAAAGTCGCGCTTCCAGATGGCATGGCCAGGATGCGATTCAAGCGCGGGATGCAGCACCTGCGCCACGCCGGGCTGGCTTTCCAGCCAGCGAGCGATGGCGAGCGCGCTTTCCTGGTGGCGGGCAAGCCGCACGCCCATGGTGCGCAGGCCGCGCAGCACCTGATAGACGTCGTCCGGCCCGGCGCACACGCCGAGCGTGATGAAGGTTTCGTGCAGGGTTTCCCAGGTCGCGGCATTGGCCGAGACGGTGCCCAGGAGCACGTCCGAATGGCCCGCCGGGTATTTGGTCGCCGCGTGGATCGAGATATCGACGCCGTGATCGAGCGGGCGGAAGAAGAGGGGCGTGGCCCAGGTGTTGTCCATCATCACCACCGCGCCCCCCGCATGGGCCGCTGCGGCGATTGCCGGGATATCCTGCACCTCAAAGGTATTGGAGCCGGGCGATTCGGTGAAGACGACCTTCGTGTTCGGCTTCATCAGCCGGGCGATATCCCCCCCGATCAGAGGGTCGTAATACTCCACCTCTACGCCCAGGCGCTGAAGCATGGTGTCGGCGAAACGGCGCGTCGGATGATAGACCGAATCGACGATCAGCACATGGTCGCCCGCCGACAGGAAGGCCAGAAGCGGCACGCAGATCGCCGCCAACCCTGACGGCACGATGATGGTTCCGGCGGATCCCTCCAACTCGTCCATCGCCCGGGCCAGTGCCTCTGTCGTCGGCGTGCCGCGCGTGCCGTAGGTGTATTTCTGGTTGCGCGCGGCCATCGTGGCCGCATCGGGGAACAGAACCGTCGAGGCGTGCACGACCGGCGGGTTGACGAAGCCGTAGAAGCCATGCGGATCGTTGCCCATATGGGCGAGCCTCGTATTGGGACCGGCCTTTCTTCCGTTGGACGCCATTCTTGCCTCTCACGATTGTTCCCGTTTGCAGACCCGCTTAGGCTCTCCGTATGCGCTGCACAAGCCTGTGTTTCAGCGGTATTCTCTCTTGACCCGCGCTGAATTATGGCATTCGATGGGCGCCGTGCTTGGGAGAAAAGCTTGGCGCCAGGCCGCCGCGGGGGTGGCTGAGGCGGCTGGCTTTGCACGTTTCATAGGGGATAAGCCCTGCGCGTTAAGAAAAAGGGTCAACAATCATGAAGCATCTGATCAAGGTATTGCTCGGCTCGGCCTTCGTCGCTCTGGCCGCAGCGCCGTCGTCCGCGGCCACGCTCGACGATGTGAAGAGCAGGGGCGTTCTGCGTTGCGGCGTTAATACCGGTTTGCCGGGCTTTGCATCACAGAACGATCAGGGCGAATGGCAGGGCCTCGATATCGATTATTGCAAGGCGGTGGCCGCAGCCGTGTTCGAGGGCGATGCCAGCAAGGTGGAATATTCGCCGCTTTCGGCTGTGCAGCGCTTCCCCGCCTTGCAGAACGGCGAAGTCGACATGCTGGCGCGTAATACGACCTGGACGATGAACCGGGACACCGCGCTCGGCCTCAACTTTGTCGGCGTGAATTACTATGACGGGCAGGGCTTCATGGTCCGCAAGGACCTGAATGTCACCTCCGCTCTACAGCTTTCGGGCGCCACGGTGTGCGTGCAGGCTGGCACCACCACGGAGCTAAACCTTGCTGACTACTTCAGCGCCAACAATATGGATTACAATCCGGTCGTCATCGAATCGCAGGCGGATGTGAACGCCGCCTATGAGCAGGGCCGCTGCGACGCGCTGACGACGGACGCCTCCGGCCTTTATGCCTCGCGTCTGGAGCTTGCCAATCCCGACGAGCACGTCATCCTGCCGGAGATCATCTCCAAGGAGCCTCTTGGCCCCGCCGTGCGCCAGGGTGACGAACAGTGGTTCGACATCGTGAAGTGGGTTCATTTCGGGCTGCTCAATGCCGAGGAGCTGGGTATTACCCGGGACAATGTCGACGAGATGCTGAATTCGGACAATCCCGATGTCCGCCGTCTTCTCGGCCTGGACGGAACCTTTGGCGAGGACATCGGCCTCACCAAAGACTGGATGGTTCATGTCATCAAGGCGGTCGGCAATTACGGCGAGATTTTCGACCGGAATGTCGGGCCGGACACGCCTCTCAAGATCCAGCGCGGCATGAACGCCCTTTGGACGAAGGGCGGTCTGCATTACGCGCCGCCGATCCGCTGATCTGACAACGAGGAACCGCGCCTTCGCAGGCGCGGTTCCTGGCAACATGACGCCGACCCGGCCCGAGTGGGCCGATGGCGCCTATGGCGGATCAAATGACGGCTGAAGCTGCAAGCATTTCCGAGCCGCGCGTGACCCTCATGCGCGACCCCAGAGTGCGTGGGCTGATCATCCAGATCGTGATGATCATTGCCATTCTGGCGTTTGCCGCATGGCTCATCAACAACACGGTGCAAAACCTCGCGCAGGCCAAAATCGCGTCCGGGTTCGGCTTTCTGTCCTCCCGGGCAGGCTTTGACATTGCCCAATTGCCGATCGACTACAGCAGCAATTCCACATATGGCCGCGCCCTGCTGGTCGGGCTCACCAATACGGTGATTGTGGCCGGTTCCGGGATTGCCCTTGCCACCATCATGGGCTTCATCATCGGGGTAGGCCGCCTTTCGCGCAACTATCTCGTGCGCGGGCTTTCGACGGTCTACGTCGAGACCTTCCGGAATATCCCGCCGCTGCTGGTTATCCTGTTCTGGTATTTCGGCGTGCTTTCCGTTCTGCCTTTGCCCCGTCAGGCGGTGGAACTGCCGTTCGGCACCTATTTGTCCAACCGCGGCTTGCAGATGCCGGCGGCAAGGTTCGATCCGGTGGCGATCTGGACGCTCGTCGCCTTCCTCATCGGCATCGCGGGCGCGCTTGTGCTTGCCCGGCTGAACCGGCTGCGGCAGATGCGCACCGGAGAACGCCGATCCCTGCTGTGGCCAAACCTGGGGCTCATCTTAGGGTTGCCGCTGGCGGTTTTTGTTGTGAGCGGCTTGCCGGTTACCTTCGAGTTTCCGGAGGCGACACGCTTCAATCTTGTGGGCGGATGGCAGGTCAAGCCAGAGTTCCTGGCGCTCTTTCTGGCGCTCTCCTTCTACACCGCCGCCTTCATTGCCGAGATCGTGCGCGCCGGTATTCTGGCCGTCTCATGGGGGCAGACGGAGGCCGCCTATGCGCTCGGGCTGACGCGTGGCGCGACGCTGCGGCTGGTCGTCGTGCCGCAGGCCTTCCGCGTCATCATCCCCCCGCTCACGAGCCAATACCTGAACCTGACCAAGAATTCCTCGCTCGGCCTCGCGGTCGGTTATCCGGAGCTGGTGGCGGTCGGTTCCACGGTGCTCAATCAGACGGGGCAGTCGGTCGAAGTGGTTGCGATCTGGATGGTTGTTTATCTGGGTCTCAGCGTCGTCACGTCGGCTTTCATGAACTGGTTTAACGCCCGCGTGGCGCTCGTGGAGCGGTAGGAGGAGGCATGCAGGAACAAGTCGCCTTTTACGTCGCCCGCGAGCAGAAGCCGGCGCTCCCGCCGCCGCCGAGCGAATATGGTTTGCTGGCGACGGTGCGGAAGAACCTTTTCGCCACGCCCTTTGATGCGGTCCTGACCATTGCCCTGAGCATCTTTTGCGTCTGGGCCGCATGGAACATTATCGAGTGGGCGCTGCTTTCCGGCGTTTTCGTCGGCAGCGACCGCCAGGCCTGCCTTGCCGGCGAGGGCGGACCGGTTGGCGCCTGCTGGGCTTTCGTTTCGGCAAAGCTCGGCCAGTTCATGTATGGTCTTTATCCGCTGGATGAGCGCTGGCGTGTCGATCTGGCGCTGCTCCTGCTTGTCATTCTGGGGGCTGGGCTGGCCATTCCAGCCGTGCCTTACAAGCGCCTGAACGCCGTTCTTCTGCTGATCGTCTATCCCTTCGTAGCGCTGGTTCTGCTTACCGGCGGCCGGTTTACTATCAGCGGAAGCTGGATCGCGCTGCTTTTCATCGTGGCGGCCTTCCTTTCGATCATCTTCGCCTCCGGCAATCCCGGTGTATCGCCGAAGCTGATCAGGGTTGCCACGTGGCTGGTTGCGCTGGCTTTCCTTCTCCTCATACTGGCCAATGTTGTTACGGGCGGACGGATGGTGCTTCTGACCTTCCGCTTCTCGCCGCTGGCCCTGCTTTCGTTCCTTACGGCGCTTGCCTCGACTGGCGCGAGCGTGCTTGCCGCCGTTCGTGCGGGAGCAAAGCAGAACGGCGTGCTCCTGAGGGTTCTGCTGCCGCCGTTCGTCGTCGCTATGCTGATCGTGCTTCTGGCCGGAGACTTCGGCTTGCGCCCCGTGCCCACGAATCTTTGGGGTGGGCTGATGCTGACGCTGGTGGTGGCGCTCACGGGCATTGCGGCTTCGCTGCCGCTCGGCATACTGCTTGCGCTTGGCCGCCGTTCCAGCATGCCGGCGGTCCGCCTGTTCTCGGTGGTCTTCATCGAATTCTGGCGCGGTGTGCCGCTGATCACCGTCCTCTTCATGTCGACCTTCATGATTCCGCTCTTCCTGCCGGTCGGCGTGACCTTCAACCAGCTTCTGAGAGCGCTCATCGGCGTGGCGCTGTTTTCCGCCGCCTATATGGCCGAGGTGGTGCGCGGCGGGCTGCAGGCGGTGCCCAAAGGCCAGTATGAGGGGGCAATGGCACTGGGGCTCGGCTACTGGCAGATGATGCGTCTGGTCATCATGCCGCAGGCGCTCAAACTCGTCATTCCGGGTATCGTGAACACATTCATCGGCATGTTCAAGGATACGAGCCTAGTCTACATCATCGGACTGGCCGATCTCTTGGGGACGGTGCGGCGCGGTTTCTCGGACCCGAACTGGATTACCCCGACGACGGCCGCGACGGGGCTCGTCTTTGCGGCATTCATCTACTGGCTCTTCTGCTTCAGCATGTCGCGCTATTCAATTTTCATGGAACGCCGGCTTCACACCGGCCACAGGCGATGATTCAGGGAGAAGGAACATGGCTGCCCAGAACGCGACCGGTGTAGACACCCAGGCCGACCGCTCCAAACTGCAGATCTCCGATACGGAGGTTGCCATCGAGATCATCGGCATGCACAAGTGGTATGGCGAGTTCCACGTGCTGCGCGACATCAATCTGAAGGTAATGCGTGGCGAGCGCATCGTGGTCTGCGGCCCTTCGGGTTCCGGCAAGTCCACCATGATCCGCTGCATCAACCGGCTCGAGGAACACCAGAAGGGCCGGATTATCGTCGATGGCATCGAGCTGACAAACGACCTCAAGAAGATCGATGAGGTGCGACGCGAAGTCGGCATGGTGTTCCAGCACTTCAATCTGTTCCCGCATCTGACCATTCTGGAGAACTGCACGCTGGCGCCCATCTGGGTGCGCAAAATGCCGAAGCGCGAGGCAGAGCGGATAGCCATGCACTATCTTGAGCGGGTGCGCATCCCCGAGCAGGCGAACAAATATCCGGGCCAGCTCTCCGGCGGGCAGCAGCAGCGCGTGGCCATTGCCCGCGCGCTATGCATGAATCCGCGCATCATGCTTTTTGACGAGCCCACCTCCGCGCTCGATCCGGAGATGATCAAGGAAGTGCTCGACACGATGGTGGATCTGGCCCACGAGGGCATGACCATGATCTGCGTCACCCACGAGATGGGATTTGCTCGCCAGGTGGCCAACCGCGTGATCTTCATGGATCAGGGGCAGATCGTGGAGCAGAACACGCCGGCCGAATTCTTCGACAACCCGCAGCACGAACGCACAAAGCTCTTCCTGTCGCAGATTCTGCATTGAGAGAGACTGGCGCAATTTCCGGGAACAGAGGATACCAATTCCCATCTGGAATTGTGCAGAATCAATAATAACTTGGGTAGCTTTTATGCTTTACTGAAAGATAAAAGGACCTAGCAGCGCGTTGCTGTCGCGAGGGAAGCTCCCCCTTCACTATCGCTCAGGCAGTGGAGGCCAGCCTAGGCAGCTCATCCTTTCCGGCCATGGTTTTCGTGTCGGCTGCAGTTTCGCCGCCCCACACGAGATCGACGATCTTCTCCGCCGGATGATAGCCCGTTGGCGCATTTTCCAGGAGCTTGCGGATGGTCTCGATGTCCTGGGCTTCGCAGGCTGTGCGAAGGCGGACGAGAAGCTTCTGCAACTCCACCCATGACATGGATTGTTCCTGCGCCGTCAGGATGCGCGGATGGCTGGTGACGGTGGTCTCGGCGCCGATCAGCAGTTCCTCATAGAGTTTTTCGCCATGCCGCAGCCCCGTGAAGGTGATGGCTATGTCACCCCGAGGCTCATCGCTGTCCTGAAGGTAGGGTGTAAGGCCGGAAAGCCGGATCATGCGCTTGGCCAAATCGACAATGCGGACAGGCTCGCCCATGTCGAGCACGAACACGTCGCCGCCGCGTGCCATCGCGCCCGCTTGAATGACAAGCTGGGCTGCCTCCTGGATGGTCATGAAATAACGGGTGATTTCCGGATGAGTGACGGTGACGGGGCCGCCGCTCTGGATCTGCGCACGGAAGCGGGGAATGACGGACCCTGAGGACCCGAGCACGTTTCCGAAGCGGACCATGGAGAAGCGGGTGCGGCCACGATGGGTATGCGCCTGGCAGATCAGCTCCGCGACACGCTTGGACGCCCCCATGACGTTTGTTGGCCGCACCGCCTTGTCGGTAGAGATCAGAATGAAATCCTTCACGTCGGCGGTCATCGCGGCCGTGACCATGTTCAGCGTACCGAAGATGTTGTTGCGCACGCCTTCAATGACGTTTTCCTCCACCAGCGGAACATGCTTATAAGCCGCTGCGTGGTAGACGGTTTCTATCGCGAAGTGATTCAGGATCGATTCCACCCGGCGCGGGTCCTGGACAGAACCCAGGACGGGCACAATCTCAACGTTCAGGCCTTCCCGCTCGACGGCCGCCTTCAGTTCAAGGTCTATTGTGTAGAGGGCAAGCTCCGACAGTTCGAAGATAACCAGCCTGGTCGGTCCGTTGCGAATGATTTGCCTGCATAGCTCGCTGCCGATGGAGCCGCCGGCACCCGTCACGAGTACGGCCTTGCCGCGGATGTTGGCGTCCATGAGGTCCGACCGGGGTGGAACCGGATCGCGGCCGAGCAGGTCCTCGATCGAGACCTCCCGAAATTCGTTGATGCTCGCCTTGCCCGATACGATGTCGGCAATGCCGGGAATGGTCTGAACGTGAACCGGCAGCGGCTCGAGCCGCTCCAGAATGGCCTTGCGTGCAGCTCGCGAAGCGCTTGGAAGGGCGAGAAGCACGATGCGCGCCCCAGTCTTCTTCACGAGCCGCTCCAGTGCGTCGGGTGCGTACACGTAGAAACCGCCAATTTCGGTTCCCTGTAGCGTTTCGGAATCGTCAACGAAGGCGACGGGCGCATATTCAGGGCTGTGCCTTATGGCGCTCAGCAATTGCCGCCCGGATTCCCCCGCGCCATAGATGATCACCCCTGCCTTCTTCTTCATCTGATTGCCGAAGAACAGAAGCTGGACCAAGAACCTCGCGCCGCCGATCGAACCTGTGGCAAGCGCCGCGTAGATGGCGGGGACCGACCGGGGCACCGGCAGGCCGAAAACCTGCGCGCCGATGAACAGCACTGCGGAGGAAGCGAAGATGCCGATCAGGATGGCATCGAGCGATCTACGCGACATGTAGCGGACGACGGCGCGATAGAAGCCGAGCTGGGCGAAAACCGCCAAACAGACGGGCAAGGCGATGGCAATAGCATGCCACACCCTGGGGTTGGAAACAAAACGGAAGCTTTCCAGCCGCAAAGCCATGGCGATCGCGAAGCTCGCCACGATGAGAACAGCGTCGGCAACAAGCTGGATAACCAGCTTCTGCCAGCGTTTCAGTCGGAAAAGGCGAGTCAGCACAGTCTCGATCACGAGCAGGCCCCACTTGATCTCAAACGGTGCCCGCTTGAGTGTCTGGGCACCATGCGAGTAAATAACCAATTTAGCTGAGGGTTATAGCGCTGCCGGATCGATAGGCAATCATCATCCTCGTGCCACGTGTCGAAAGCCGGCAAATTGCTGGTTCGTCCTTTCGGATTTTTACGGTACAGCCTCAGTGCAACTAATAATTCATTTTAGTGGGTTTTACCACCATTACGTGCCCGCATCCGGAACACGATGCGTCACAACGGTGATATGCTGTTGAACACAAACGACCTGCCGGAAGATGCGGGCAACTATAACGTGTCATTATTCAAACCGGACCCAGCCATTGGGGCCCAGATGCTCCTGCGGGCGGAAGCGCACCTTGTAAGCCATCTTGCGTGATCCGTTCACCCAATATCCGAGATAGACATGCGGCAAGCCTGCCGCCGCTGCCCGC
>Ga0207874_1003917_pt1 | contig 11675 bp, 7 predicted proteins | sample HigsolmetaAR201D_FD_184833 | JGI IMG/M metagenome (GOLD analysis project Ga0207874, IMG submission 184833) | Ionic liquid and high solid enriched microbial communities from the Joint BioEnergy Institute, USA - AR20-1-D (SPAdes) (version 2) ... | reverse complement strand
GAGCTGCCTCGTCAGGCTCAGGCTCCCGGCTCAAAACCAGTTCGAAAGCTCGACTGACTTGAGCAGCCGGGTCCGTCCCCACTTCGCGCACGATGCGGTTCGCCAGATGGACGGATTCTTCATTTGCTAGGTCGCCGTTCATCATTGTGAGCGCCTGAAGCGGTGTAGTGGTGGTGCTCCGGCGCTCGCACGACTCGCTGAAGACGGTCGCGTCGAATGCCGCCATCATGGGAAGCGGCAGCGACCGTCGCTGGAAGATATAAATCGACCGGCGCCGGGCATCGTCCTCCTTCGGGTTGGGTTCCCACATCAGTCCGCCGGTGCGGCCGTACCGGGCGAAATCGGCGAGATCGGCCGGGAGTGGCGGAAAGACGCTCGGTCCGCCCATCTCTGTATTCAACCGCCCGCTAACCCAAAGAATGCTGTCCCGTATCGCCTCGGCTTCGAGACGCCTGCGTGGGAACCGAGATAGCAGCTTGTTATCCTCGTCCGCTTTCCCCGCCGGGCCTTTCAACAGCGGGTTCTCCGATGCCTGCTGATAGGTGTTAGACAGCAGGATCAGCTTGTGCATAGCTTTGATGTCCCAACCCGATTCCACAAAATGGACCGCGAGCCAATCGAGCAGCTCGGGATGGGTCGGGCGCTCGCCGTTCTTGCCGAAGTCGCTCGACGTGCGTACGATGCCTGCGCCGAAGTGATACTGCCAGATTCGGTTCACCATCACCCGTGCAGTCAGCGGATTATCCGGGCTGGCGATCCATTTCGCCAGCGTCATCCTGCGGCCCCGCGTCGGGAACTGCCGGTAGCGGTCCGTCTCGAGAACTGCTGGCTCAAAGTTGCCGGTAATCGCACTCGGGAATCCAGGCTCGACCGCTTCCCCGGGCTGGTTGTAGTTACCCCGGATCAGAATGCGAGTTGGAGCGATATCGGGACCTGTCGGCGGTCCCGCGACGTTGGTGACCGCAACGACTTCAGGCTTCCAGCGCTGGAGTCTGCGGCGAAGGATGTCGAGCTTGCCCGTCAGCTCCGCGTGCCGGTTCTTCTCCTCTAGCGTGAAGATCGATTTGCCGGAATATTTCGCCGCCGCTTCTCTTCGAACGTCTTCAACCCCGAGCGCCTCGAACCGCTCAGCCGGGTCGATGATGCCTTTGGCATATTCCGCTTTGAGCCGGACCATCAGCTCCTCTTCATAGGCATCAAGGGCTGCCTGTTCCTCCGGATCCCCCGTTCGATTGGCGGCCGCGAGAAGGTCGGCGTGCTTCTCCTGCTCAGCCGCCGTGAAGATGCGCTGCTTCGGCAGCTTGAGTTCGAGCCGCAGATCGGCCTTGGTGTACTCCTTGCCCTGAGCCTCCTGGGCCTTCCCTGCCTTCAGTTTCTTGAGCAGCTCCTGTTCGAAAGCGTCGAGCTCTTTCTTCTCGGGTCCCTCCTTCAACAGGTGCTCGTAATACTTAATTTGCTCTTCCGCCTTCGCCGCGAGCGCCTTGTCTTTGTAAGGAACCGTCACGGGCGGGCCGGCCTGGACGGCGTTGAAGAATGCCTGGAAACGATAGAAGTCCTTCTGCGGGATGGGATCGTACTTATGGTCGTGGCAGCGTGCGCAGCCGAGCGTAAGTCCGAGGAAGACGGAGGCTGTGGCGCCCGTGATCTCCGCCAGGTAGTTCGCCCGCACCTCTGCCGCGACCAAATTCGACCGGTCCCACGGCGCGAGCCGTAAGAAAGCCGTCGGGATATAGCCCTGGACATCGGGAACGTAGTTGTTCCTGGTCTTGCTGTGCTCGTCGCCGCCGGCGATTTGCTGAATGATGAACCGGTCATAGGGCATGTTCGAGTTGAAGGCCTGGATGACCCAGTCCCGGTACCGCCAGACGTTGCCGATCGCGCCGTCCCCTTCGAGTCCGCTCGTTTCGCCGTAGCGGGCCAAATCGAGCCAGTGGCGGCCCCACCGCTCACCATAGCGCTTGTCGGCTAGCAGCTTGTCGACCAGCTTTTCAAACGCGTTTTGCGACTCATCCCGGAGAAACTCGTTCATCTCCTCCGGCGTGGGAGGCATTCCAACGAGATCGAGATAAACCCTGCGCGCGAGCGTCCGTTTGCTGGCCCTGGGCGCCGGCGCAAGCCCGTTCGCCTCGAGCTTCGCCAGAATGAATGCATCGATTGGGTTCCGGACCCACGCGGCGTTCTTCACACTCGGCGGATCGCGCTTTACCGGCTTCTCAAACGGCCATCGCCATTCCGTTTCTCGCGTGTTCGTGGACGGGGGCAGCTGACGGATCCAGTCTTCGATCACAGCGAGATCCGCAGCCGGGAGCGCCTTGCCCATCGGCATTCTGGGCTGTAGTTCGCCGCGGAGGAGACGCACCAGCACACTCTGCTCCGGGTGCCCCTCCGTGATCGCCTTCCCATACTTGTTTCCGCCTGCTATGACAGATTCCACACTTGAAACGGAGAATCCGCTCGTTTTCGAACGGTCCGAATGACAGGACGAACACTGCTGTTGAAGAATGCTGCTAACGCGGTCAAAGGGCGCAGCCGGGGCCGGTATGCAGTTTGGCGCAATCAGCAGGAAGCCGGCGGCAACCAAACCCTTCCGCAGTGTGTCGCGATGCGGTCTTTCGAACATAGACAACTTCCCGCAGGCAGGACAACCTGCTTCTTGTAAATTTACTCCTTTCTCGGCCTTTTAGAGCAAGAAAAATCACACTGTCATGTCACTTTGTTTCACTACGGCTTGGTGGGGGTGACTCAATCCGTCTCCGAACGTAGGCGAGAGACCCTATCTCGCCGTAAGTCGACTACTAATTTCGTGTAACGAAACGGAATCTCGACAAGATTTTCACGCTTGACCATTGACCGCCCGTGGAAGCTCTGATATCGTTCTCCGCACAGTACGGACCACTACGGTCCCGTCCAGATATGCCCACTCAGCCGTGTTGGCTGATCGTTCAGCAGGGGAGGTGAAGGAGACCATGTTAAGTCGCCCGTTGGCGGCTCTTCGCCGCACAGTGCATACGATTATTTACTCGGGCATCGCAATTGCAGTGCCGGTGGCGGCGCAAACGTTTACGGGATCTATCTCGGGACTCGTAACCGATCCTACAGGCGCCGCTGTTCCCGATGTTGTCGTTACAGTTACGGATCTGCAAAGAAATGTATCCGTAAAGACAACAACTAACGAACACGGATTTTACCTTGCTACATCCCTGCCCCCCGGGAATTACAGCATCACTGCAACAAAGGAAGGATTCCGCCGGTTCTCACTGGATTCGCTGCCCTTGTCTACCCAACAGAAGGCTTCCGTAAACATCACACTCGAGCTGGGTGCTGTTACAGAATCTGTGCAAATTACTGGGCAGGCTCAGTTAGTCGAAACAACCACATCGACGTTGGGAACGGTAACTCAGAACAAGCAAATTGTGGATCTGCCGCTCAATGGCAGGAACATCCACAGTCTTGTGCTGCTGACGCCCGGAGTGCTCGGCATGAACGCGGCGGGCAATGGCGGGGTCTCGGAATCATACGAAGCAGCGGGCCGCTATCTTGTGAACGGCGGGCGTGAATCGAGCACCGCGGTGAAGCTCGATGGTGTCGCTGTCGACCTCCCAAGTTACATTCCCGGATTTAGCAATTACAGCGCCGTCCCGTCCGTGGAAGGTGTGCAGGAATTCCGCATTCAAACGAACGCTTTTTCGGCGGAGTTCGGACGAAGCGGCGGCGGGCTGGTCACCATGGTGACGAAGTCGGGCACGAACGAAGTCCACGGAAGCCTGTATGAGTTCTTACGCAACAGTGCTTTGGACTCGAACAACTTTTTCGCCAACGCCGCCGGACGGCCTCTTGGAAGCTTCAAGCGCAACGAGTTCGGAGCGACGGTCGGCGGCCCCATCTTTCTTCCGAAGCTGTACGACGGCCGTAACCGTAGCTTCTTTTTCCTGGCTTACGAAGGACGTCGCCTCCTTTCCGGCAGCACGATTATCAACTCACTGCCAAGCGCACTGGAACGTCAGGGTGACTTTTCCCAAACGTTTAACGGCGCGGGCCAATTGCGCGTGATTTATAACCCGTTCAGCACACGTCCCGATCCTGCGCGTCCGAACGAGTTCATCCGCGACCCGTTTCCCGGGAATCGTATCCCTGCGGAGCTGCTCGATCCGATCGCACTGAACGCCCAGAAGTTCTACCCCGAGCCCAACACCCCCGGCGCCCCATTCACTCACCAGCAGAACTATGTGGTGCAAGGCACTCAAAGGGACTCGAACAACCGCGGAACGACGAAGATCGACCACATCTTCAATGAGCAGCACCGGATGTTCTTCCGTTACACCATCCTCAACTGGAATATCGTCACGCCTGAGCCCTGGCCGGCAGCGGTTAATGCCCCGGGCGGGATGTCCGGAAACCCCGGCTGCCCCGATCCGCACTGCTACGACTTCTATCAGCGCCAGCAGAACGCAGCCATCGATTACACCTGGACTGCCTCCACGCAGACGCTGATGAACGTCCGGTATGGCTTTGGGCGCGGGATTCTGGACCGTGCCTCCCGGTACATGGGATTCAAGCCTTCGAGCCTCGGCTTCCCAACCTACATCGAAGAAGCCGCGGACTACACAGTCTTTCCGCAGTTCGGCATTGAAGAGATGACTCCGGTCGGACTGCAGCACCACTGGAACTTCCGCAATTCAAGCAACGTGCATGAGATTACCGGAAACGTCACGCATGTTCTTGGCAGGCACACGATGAAGATCGGTGTCGAACAACGGTTCAATCTCGTGAATCATATGCAGGCCGCCTGGCAGGGGATTTTCAATTTCAGCCGCGCAGGGACACAGGGCCCGGATCCCCGAGTGCCCAGCAGCACAGCCGGTGTGGCGTACGCCTCGTTCCTGCTTGGCTTCGGAAGCGGCGGCAACGTTGTCAACGGAATCCGTCCCGCTTCCGCAAACCGATACACTGGCCTCTACTTCCAGGATGACTTCCGGGCAAACCGAAAGCTGACTCTCAACCTCGGTGTACGGTGGGACATCGAGACAGGCAGCACAGAGAGGTACGATCGGCTGTCCGTATTCGACCCGACGGTCCGAAGCCCGATGAGCGATATGGTCGGCATGGAGCTCTACGGTGGCTACCTGTTCCCCGGCAAGGGTCTAGATCGGAGAAGCGTTCGCGACACCGCATGGAACAACATCGGACCACGCTTCGGCATCGCCTATGAGCTGACGCCGAGCACGGCGATCCGCGCAGGGTACGGCATCTTCTTCGGCGTGCCAGCTTATGCCGGCCTCTTCACCGGCCCGATGTTCAACGCATCCACGCCCTGGGTTACAACGCTTGACGGCGTGACTCCCTACCGCTTCATGAGCGATCCCTTCCCGGACGGTCTGAATCCGCAAGAAGGATCGGCGAATGGACTTCTGGCCGCGATGTCGCAGGGCGTTGGCGCGGCTTGGCCGGAAACAATGAAGGCTCCGTACAACCAGCAGTGGAACTTTACAATCCAGCAGGGGCTGGCACGGAATCTCGTGCTCGAAGTCGCCTATGCAGGCAACAAGGGCACAAAGCTCCCGATGGACTGGAATATCAACCAGCTCCGGCCGGAACTGTTGCGTCCCGAAAACGACCTGCTGAGCCTAGTTCCGAATCCCTTCTATGGGATCATTCCGACCGGCACGTTAGCGGCTCCCATGGTACAGCGGGGCCAGCTGCTGCGGCCCTTCCCGCAGTACACGGGCGTGAATCTTTCGAGGCCCAGCTGGGGCAACTCGAACTACCATGCCTTGCAATTCCGGCTCGAACGCCGCTTCTCTAACGGCCTAATGGCGATGGTCGCCTACAACTTCTCGAAGCTGATCTCCGACGGCGGCGACAACGTCTGGGCAAGTGCCGGTTTCCGCGATTTCTATTGCCGGGAGTGCGACCGCTCCCTGTCCGTTTACGACCAGAAGCACCGGCTGGTTGCGAACTTCACCTGGGAGCTTCCTTTCGGCCGGGGCAAGGCCCTGGGTTCGAACTGGAACAAGGCGATGGATGCGATCCTGGGACAGTGGCAGATCAACGGAATCGCGGTCATCGGCAGCGCCCGCCCGCTTCAGTTCGGCGTAGTGCAGAATACAAGCTTCTCGTTCGGAGGCGGACAGCGGCCCGATAACGTGGGCCGGAGCGGTGATCTCGGCGACGAGCGGTCCCTCGAGAGGTGGTTTGACACGAGCGCCTTTGTCTTGCCCCAGCCATACACCTTCGGCAACATGGGACGCCTCCACCCGTCCCTCCGCGGAGACCGTGTCGAGAACCTCGACTTCTCGGTGTTCAAGAACTTCCGCATTCGAGAGCGGGCTCAGGTGCAGTTCCGCGCAGAAGCGTTCAATGCGTTCAACCACCCTGTTTTCGGCGATCCGAACACAACGGTGGGGAACGTCAACTTTGGACGCGTGACGAGCCAGGCAAATTCGCCGCGGCAGATTCAGCTGGCCTTAAAGGTCATCTTCTGATCTGAGTTGACGGCGAGCAGCGGAAAGGTGCAGGCGCGATAGAATGCAGTGCGTGAATCGCCGAACGTTTATCACTGCAGCGGCCGCTGCCGCCGTCTCCTCGCAAACCGCCTTTGCGGCCATACCAATCATCGATACCCACATTCACCTCTACGATCCGTCGCGACCGGGTGGCGTCCCGTGGCCGCCTAAGACGAATACTCTGATCTACAAAACGACGCTGCCCTCGCGCTTCCGCGAAGTCACGAAAGGACTCGGAGTCGTCGGAGCGCTCGAGGTCGAATGCAGCCCCTGGTTGGAAGATAATCAGTGGGTCCTCGACGTCGCGGCGAAGGATCCGATTATCGTGGGCATGGTGGGCAATCTCGAACCAGAGAAACCCGACTTCCGGAAGCATCTCGAACGTTTCGCGAAGAATCCTCTCTACCGCGGAATTCGATACGGATATCTCTGGGACCGAAATCCACGGCAGGCGCTTCAGAAGCCGGAGTTTGTTCGAGGCCTGAGGGATTTGGCAGCAGCGAACCTCGTCCTCGACACAGCTAATCCGTCGCTCGATCTTCTCGAGGATGTCATCGCCATCTCAGACAAGGTCCCCGAGCTGCGTGTCGTCATTGACCACCTGCCGGCGCTTTATCCGCCGACGGAAGCCTCCGCGCGTAAGCGATACGACAGCTCTCTTCGCGAACTGCACCGGCGTCCGAACGTCTACGCCAAGCTGTCGGCGACCCTTCGAATGAATGAAGGAAAGAAAGTGTCGTACGAGCTGAAGGCTCATAAGAGCCGCCTCGATCTGCTGTACGAGACGTTTGGTCCCGACCGCGTCCTCTATGGCTCGGACTGGCCAAACAGCGACCCGTCCGCCCCATATACCGCAGTCCTCCGCGTGATGCAGGAGTATTTTCGAGGAAAGAGCCCGGACGAGGCGGAAAAGTACTTCTGGCGTAACTCGGTCAAGGTGTACCGGTGGGTGCGCCGGGATGAGAGCCAGCCGCGTGCGTGAGCCGGCCCTTCCCGTAACCTGGCGGTTACCTTCACGCGACCACGGCCGTGTCCGGAACATCCTTGTGAGAGTGCGATTCCCCTAGGGGGAATAGACTCAGAATCCGGCCTGGACTATCCTGTTGAATTCGTTTCGGCAGAGATTTATCTCCTATCTCGCGAGACCCGAGTTGTTATGTCCCCTGACTCCGCGGTAACGGCAGCTCCTGATGTTGAATCGATCGCCCGCCCAGCGGGGGCGCTCCGGTGGTCGGGCGCGGGCCTTGTCTTTGCAAGCTGGCTCAGCGCTGCGATTTTCGGAGTCTACATCATGGCCTTCTATCTCGGCGCGGTTGTAAGGCAGGATATGAGCGCCTGGAACTCCACTCTTCCAGACCTCTACGACAAAGACAATCTGGTAGCAGTCGTAGGCATGGGTGCTCACCTGGCAACAGGAGTCGTGATCCTGCTTTTGGGACCAGTGCAGTTGATCGGCGCACTGCGGCGCCGCTTGCCGTCGCTGCACCGCTTGCTCGGACGCATTTATGTATTCACCGCAGCTGCTGCGGGCATCGGTGGCCTTGCCTTCATCCTGAGTAAGGGAACGATCGGAGGCCCCGTGATGAATGTGGGGTTCGGCCTCTACGGCGCACTGATGATTCTCGCTGCGGTTCAGACTTTTCGATATGCCCGCCGGCGGGACTTCCAGAACCATCGGGCGTGGGCGGTCCGATTGTTCGCCCTTGCCATTGGCTCATGGCTCTACCGGATGGACTATGGCTTCTGGCTGATCGCGGCGAAAAGGCTGGGGCACACGTCCGACTTTCGCGGCCCCTTCGACATGGTGATGTCCTTCTTCTTTTACGTCCCCAACCTGATTCTGGCAGAACTGCTCCTTCGCGCCAGGCAGGTGCCTTCACACGCTGCCTTTCGAACGGCCGCGCTCGTTCTCTTGAATCTTGCAACTCTCATCGTGCTGGTCGGCACCTACTACTTCAGCCGCTACTACTGGCTACCAGGCATCGCGGACAGTATCGGAAGGTTGGGCGACTGATCACACAGTCTATCGGCGTGAGAGCAGAGCCTGAAGCCTCGCACGGCGTCCCCACGCAATAAACAGGCATAACAACAACAAGGTGAGCGCGGGTAACGAAGATCCCGGAAGCACCAGCAGGTGTGACAGGATAGCGCCAGCCATTACGCACACAAGCACAAGGGCGCTAAAAGGAGCTGCCGGGGGGATCAGTAGTGCGATGCCGCCCACCACCTCAAGAATACCCGTGAGGTATCGAAACCACTGGCCCAAGCCGAGTAGCTCGAAACCCTGAATTGCCTCAGGATCGCCCATGAGTTTCGGCATCGAGGCAGACACAAACATCGCCGCGCACACGACTTGAACGATCCAAAGTATGATGTTTAGCCCCCGCGAGGGCGTCGGAGTTGCAGCAGGAGACGCAGCAGGTTTCATAGCCGGGCTCGCTGGTCTCTTCAGTTTGCCAGATTTTGGGCCTGCCTGTTGAGCCGGGGTGCCCTGTTCGAGAGCCCGCCCCGCAGGTTTTTACAACTACGCCCGCGCTAGAAGCGATAGGCAAGCGTCGCCGTGATCGTCCGCCGGACTCCGTGGAAGCAGTCTCCGCGCGTCAGACAAGAGGCAACATGGACCTTGTCAGTCACATTCGCCGCATTGACAGCTAGACGCCACTTGCCCGGATCATAGGCGACCACCATTCGGCAGCGCTCGCCGATCTGGCCGCAAGCAGCATGAGTACAAGAAATGTGTGTTTCATGTGTCACCTCCCTCTTCGCACGCTTCCGGCGCATCTTGCCGTTTGTGCAGCCACGTCTCGAAGTTCGCCGCGCTGGCATGAATCAGCGCAACGAGTTGCATGTAGGCTTCCGACGAAAACCTGACGCCACAGGACGTGCCAATTGCTTCGCCAAAAGTTCGCCGGGCAGGCCCTGTTGCAATCTGGTTGCGATGTGGAACTTTTGCGGATCGGGTGCGATTTCATTGCGGGTGCCGGTCATCGCGCAACCGTATGAAGCATGGGCGTAATGTCTGATGCGCAGCGGCGTCCAACAGTATGCTCTCGGTGTTAAGAGTGAGGCTTCTCGAAGCGCTGACGGCCGTGGCACCGCTGGTCGGCGTGGCCTGCGTGCTTCAGATTGTGCTCGTACGCGCGCCCGCCGTGATTTTCCTCAAGTTCCTCGCGGGATCGGTACTTGCCGTTGTCGGGATGCTTCTGCTGTTCACCGGCATCGACCTTGGAATCCTCCCCATGGGCCGATTCATTGGCGCTGAGCTTCCCAAGAAGGGTTCGCTGCTGCTGATTATCGCGGTAGCTTTTGCTCTAGGCCTCGCGACGACGGTTGCGGAGCCCGACGTTCTGGTTCTCGCCAGACAAGTTGAGACGATCTCGAACGGCGCCATCAACCAGCGAGCGCTCACTTACCTGATTGCTGTGGGTGTCGGCCTGTTCGCCGCGCTCGCGCTCCTGCGTGTCATCTGGGGAGTTGAAATGACCTACACGCTGGCAGTCTCCTACTCGGTTATGGTCCTGCTGTCCTTTTTCTCCGTCGACACCGTTCCACTGGCGTATGATGCCGGCAGCGTGACAACCGGAGTGTTGACCGCCTCAGTCCTGCTTGCGCTGTGCCGCGGTCTCAGCTCCGTACTGGCTGAGCGCTCCGCTCTGTCGGACGGATTCGGACTACTGGGGCTCGCATCGATCGGGCCGATCATTGTCATTCTGATTCTGGGACTGATCTGGTGACCGATACGCCGTTCCTGACCGAATTAAGGGACACTGCGTTAAGCGTCGTTCTGGCGGTGCTGCCTCTGACAACCTTGTTTCTTGCGTTTCAGCTCCTGTTTCTGAGATTGCCATGGAGGGAGGTGTCGCGCGTTCTGACCGGAACGCTGGTCGCATCGGCTGGACTGTTCCTGTTCTTACTGGGCGTCAGCATCGGGTTTTTGCCCTTTGGCTGGGCAATCGGCGCGGCGCTGGGATCGCTAACAGGGAAATGGCTGCTCTTGCCGTTCGGCCTCGTACTCGGATTTGTCACAACCTGGGGAGAGCCGTCAGTACGCATCCTGGCGCATCAGGTCGAAGAGGCTTCCACCGGATCGATCCGGTACCGATTCGTACTTTATGCAGTTTGTGTCGGTGTCGCCACTGCGGGTGGGGTCGGGCTGCTTAGAATCGGGTATGGCATTCCGCTCCTGTGGCTGCTCGTACCCGGTTATCTGCTCGTCCTCTGTATCATCTGGCTGAGCAAGGAGTCCTTCGTTTCCATCGCGATCGATGCGGGCGGCGTGGCGACCGGCCCCGTGGCGAACACCTTTCTTCTGACGCTCGCCTTCGGCGTGTCCTCTGCCATGGGTGACCAGCAGCCGCTGATTCACGGGCTAGGCCTTGTTTCTCTGATCGCTCTCGCGCCCATCCTCTCGGTTATGGTGCTGGGCGTTCTCGTAAGACGGAAAGAGCGCTAAAAGGAGGAGTTCTGAACATGTTGAAGGCCTCTCTCATTGTGAGCATTGTCCGCAAGGGATGGGGCAGCACTGTAATGCAAGCGTCGGTAAGAGCTGGCGCGCGGGGAGGCACAGTGCTCTTCGGACGTGGCGCGGGCATCAACGAACAGGAAAAGATCTTCGGTATCTCGATCGAGCCCGAGAAGGAGATTGTGCTGACGCTCGCCTATTCGGATCAAATCGACAGGATTCTCAACGAGATCGTGCGCGCGGCGGAATTGAACTCGACCGGCAAAGGCATCGCGTTCGTTCTCCCTGTCGAGAAAGTCGTGGGCGTCGCGCAATTCATGACCGAGAGGCCGGAAGAGAGCTGAATCAAGGCACTACGAGCCGTGGCCGTCCCACCACCGTCAAATCCACTTTTCGATCCACTCGAAGGCCTCCTCCTGCATGGCGGGAGTAAACGAGTGCGGGACGTCGTGAAAGGTGGCCTTGAATCTCTCAGGCGCCCCCGCTTTTGTATAGATTCTCGCTAGCTTCTCGACCGAACCTTTCATACCTGCCATCGGGTAAAGGGAATCTTTCGCACATTGCTGCACAAGCAGCGCTCCCGGCGCATGTAATCCAACAGCGTCGGGAAGATCGAGAACCTTATACAGCCCGGGAATGTAGATCATCCAGGTATGGTGGCGGAGGTGATTGCGAAGCTGAGATCGGAACTCTGTCATCCAGCCTGTGAT
>Ga0207874_1003915_pt1 | contig 11679 bp, 6 predicted proteins | sample HigsolmetaAR201D_FD_184833 | JGI IMG/M metagenome (GOLD analysis project Ga0207874, IMG submission 184833) | Ionic liquid and high solid enriched microbial communities from the Joint BioEnergy Institute, USA - AR20-1-D (SPAdes) (version 2) ... | reverse complement strand
CATGTCTTCCACGTTCCAGATCGATTTCTCTGCGGCTCACAAGCCGGTGATTGTCGGGATTGACCTCGGCACAACAAACAGCCTTGTCGCCTTCATGGATCTGACAGGGCCCAAAGTGATTCCCGGTCCCGAAGGAGAACGGCTGGTACCGAGCATCGTTTCCGTCAGGCAGGACGGGGAAGTCGTGGCTGGCAATCCTGCCCGCCAGCTTCTCATTGAACAGCCGGACCGCACGGTCTACTCCGTGAAGCGGTTGATGGGCAAGGGCGTCAGTGACATCGGCGAGGAGCTGCGCCTCTTCCCCTTCCGCATCGCCGAAGGCAGCGAATCCGTCGTGCGCTTGCAGTTGGGTGACCGCACTTTTACTCCGCCGGAGATATCAGCCCACGTCCTGCGCCAGCTGAAACAGAACGCGGAAGCGTACCTTGGCCGGCCCGTGACACAGGCCGTCATCACTGTTCCTGCTTACTTCAACGATGCCCAGCGGCAGGCAACGAAAGACGCGGGCAGGATCGCCGGGCTGGAGGTGCTGCGTCTGGTCAACGAGCCGACAGCCGCGTCGCTTGCTTACGGCCTGGATAAGAGGAAGGATGGCGTGATCGCCGTCTACGACCTCGGCGGCGGGACCTTCGATATCTCGATCCTGCGCCTCCACGAAGGCATCTTCGAAGTGCTGGCCACAAACGGCGACACGCACCTCGGCGGCGACGACATCGATAACCGGCTGATCCAGATCGCTCTCGAGGATATTCAGAGCGAGTGGGGCGAGGATATCGGCAAAAACAGAGAAGCCGTCCAGTTGCTTCGCCGCGCGGTCATCCAGGCCAAAGAGGAGCTGTCCTTCGTTCCCGTAACGAAGATTGAACTCGAGTATCAGGGCAAGGCCTACCGGCGCGAACTCACACGTGATCTTTTCGAAAAGCTGATAGCGGACATCGTGGAACGCACCCTTGGGCCCTGCCGCGATTGCCTGCGCGATGCCGGTCTGAGTCCGGAGCAGATTGACGAAGTTGTCCTGGTGGGCGGATCGACACGGATTCCGCTTGTGCAAAAAGCCGTCGAGACGCTCTTCAAGGCCCGTCCTCATACGGAACTCAATCCGGACGAGGTGGTCGCGCTCGGCGCTGCGGTTCAGGCGGGGATTCTCGCCGGAGACGTGCAGGACAAGCTTCTTCTCGACGTGACACCGCTTTCGCTCGGAATCGAGACAATGGGCGGCGTCGTATCCAAGCTGATCCACCGGAACTCCACGATCCCCGCAAGTGCCACGGAAATCTTCACGACTGGCGTCGACGGCCAGCGCAATGTGCTGATCCACGTAGTGCAAGGCGAGCGTGAACTGGCGAAAGACTGCCGCAGTCTGGCTCGTTTCGACCTCAAAGACATCGAGCCGATGCCCGCTGGAATGGCTCGCATTGAAGTCCGTTTCCTGATCGACGCAAACGGCATCCTGAATGTCTCGGCTCGCGATCTTCGCACGGGCAAGGAACAGAGCGTCGATGTAAAGCCCTCCTACGGCTTGACGGACGAGCAGGTGGAGGCGATGATTCTCGAGTCCTACGAGAAGGCCGAGGAAGATATTCGAGAGCGCCAGGCGCGCGAAGCCCGCGTAGAGGCGGACACAATCATGAACGCCCTCGAAAAGGCTAAGCAGAACGATGCCTGGCTCGAGCTAACGGATGAAGAACGGCGCACCATTGACGAAGCGCTGAATCGTCTGTTGATGGTCTATCACAGCGACGACCACCTTTTGATTCGTCAGAGCATCGAGCATTTGAACAACGTTACGATGAAGCTCGCTGAGAATATGATGAACAGCGCCGTCAGCAACGCCTTAAAGGGGACCAAGCTCTAATGGGACTGACCTGGGATCAAGCCGAAGATATTGCTCTTGCACTGTACGAAAAGTATCCGGATGTGGATCCTTTAACCGTTCGCTTCACCGACCTGCACCGGTGGGTCACGGAGCTCGAGGATTTCGATGATGACCCGGCGAGATCAAACGAAGCGAAGCTCGAAGCGATCCAGATGGCCTGGCACGAAGAGTACCTGGATAATCAGTAAGTCACCGCTCGAGGTCACTGCTGCTTAGTTCGCAGGGCCATCGGGTTTACGCTGCTGGCGTTCTTCCACCAGCTTCTTGAGCAAAGCGGTCGTTTCGTTCTTAGCCTCAAATTGGGCCGCTTCGAGAGGTGTTCGTCCGAAGCGGTCCTTCACTGTAAGATCAGCGCCGTGTTCTACGAGGAGTTGAATGATGTCGTTGGCGCCTAACCGCGTAGCTGTATGAAGCGCCGATCCTCCTCCGGCGCGCGTTTCATTGACGTCGCCGCCAACCTCGATCATAAATTTCACAGCTTCCAGCTTCCGGCTCGCCGTGGCGAGCAGCACACCCCCAACTCCTTCCGGATTTTTCGCCTTCGGATCGGCTCCGAGCTTCACGAGCTCTCGCATCATCTCCACGTTGCCCGTTTCCGCAGCGACCAGGAACGGAGTTAATGCCCCCGGACGGAGGAAGCCCTGCCGCCCGGTTGACGGATTGGTTCGCGCTTCGAGATCCGCACCGCGTTTCACGAGCTCGCGCACAAGCGCAATTTTCCCCTGCCGTACTGCTTCGTGCAGAGGAGTCGAGCCATCGGATTCCCGGAGATTGACATCCGCGCCGAGTTCGAGCATCAGCAGCGCGACATCTTCATGTCCTCTTGCGAGAGCCACCGAAAAGGCGCCAGCTCCGCTCGGAGACTTATAGTGCGGATCCGCCTTGGCAGCGAGAAGGGCTTTGACAGAATCGACCGAGCCTTTTTGGGCCGCAAACAGCAGGGCGTTGTAGCCATTCTTCGACACTGCGTGAACGTCAGCGCCACGTTCAATCAGCAGAGACACGATCGCGGAATTTCCCTCAGCCGCTGCCCACATTACCGGCGTCTGCCCCATTCTCGGCTCTCTGACGTTAACGTCTGCTCCCCGGTCAATCAGCAGCTTTACAAGCTCGGCGTTCCCGGAATTCACAGCGGCCATCAGCGGCGTATCTCCACTCCAGCGCTTGACGTGAATGTCCGCCTTGGCATCCAGCAGCATTCGCGCAATTGCGAGGTTTCCATTCGCCGCGGCAAGAGTAAGAGGAGTTTCTCCGTTCTCGTCGGCGACATTCACATTCGCGCCAGCCTTGATCAGCGCGGCGACAGCTTCCGCATCATCGCGGCTCACTGCCCAGGCTAGCGGCGTGGAGCCGTCAGGTCGCACCTGATTGACATCAGCTCCTTTCGCAATCAGCTCCAGAACCTTCTTGTGCTCGCGATTCTGTACGGCCTCGAAGAGCGCCATGTCGCCGGCAAAGCCGAATGACACGAGGGACAGCAGCATCAATCGGCCAGTAAGATCAAAGACCGGGTGCAGTTTCATAGGGATCAATGATATATTAAGCGCCAGCCAGTTGCATTCATTGGGTCGACCATGTTTCGAGCTTACTTTCTGACGGTCCTGACGGCATCATTTCTGTTCGGGCAGAATCCCGCGGCGAACAATCCCGTCTCTAGCGGACAATCTCTCTTGAATCGCTACTGTCTTGGATGCCACAACGACAAGGTGAAGACAGCAGAATTCTCGGTACAGAATCTGCGGGCCGAAGCAGTGGCTTCCAACGCGGACGCCTGGGAGAAGGTTTTGCGGAAGGTTCGCACCGGGGAAATGCCTCCGCCGAAACTACCTCGCCCGACTCACGAAGTAGCACGATCCTTCACCCGCTGGTTAGCGGATGAGTTGGACCGAGGAGCGGCGGCGAATCCGAATCCGGGCCGGCCAACCATCCAGCGGTTGAATCGCGCTGAATACTCCAACGCCATCCGGGACTTACTGGCTCTCGAACTCGACCATGCCGCCAGTCTTCCCGCGGATGATTCGGGCTACGGTTTTGATAATATCGGCGACGTGCTCACGGTCTCGCCGCTCTTGATGGAAAAGTACATGTCGACAGCGCGCCGGGTGAGCCGTCTGGCCATCGGGACAGCCAAGGTCAAGCCGGCAATCGAGAGGTACAGTGCGACACCGGCACGGACGACGGACACCGGGAAGCTGCCGCTAAATGCGCGCACTGGCATGAGCCTGACCCACTTCTTCCCCGTCGACGCCGAATATTCGATCCTGGTGCGCGTCCGGGGAACGCCTCCGCCGAATGCGCCTGCACCAAAGCTGGACGTCCGCGTTGATGACAAACGCGTGCAGTTATTCGACGCAGTAGTTGATCCGGCGGAAGAGAAGCAGCATACGCGTAACTTCGAGATTCGCCTCCCGATCACGGCGGGAATGCACAGCATCGGCGCCGCTTTTCTGAACGAGTATGTGAAGTTGGAGAATCCTCCCGTCGTCCGGCTCACGACGGGAACTCAGCCTCCGCCCAATCTCTCTGTGGACTACGTTCAAATTGCCGGCCCGTTCAACCCGGAGGGACCGGGTGAAACCGAGAGCCGGAAGCGAATTTTCGTGTGCCGTCCGGAGCCTGGTAAGGCCGAGGAGCCATGCGCGGAGAAGATTCTATCCACAATCGCGCGCCGTGCGTACCGCCGTCCTGTGACAAAAACTGATATGGCTCCATTGATGAAGCTGTTCGCGGAAGGCCGTAAGGATAGCGGCAGCTTTGAGGGCGGCATTGAGACGGCGCTGCGCGCGATCCTTGTTTCCCCCAACTTCCTTTTCCGCGCAAGTCAAAGCCCCGAGGGCAGCAAGCCCGGCTCGATCTATCGAATTAGCGACCTTGAACTTGCCACGCGCCTTTCTTTCTTCCTTTGGAGCAGCATCCCGGACGACGAGTTACTCAGCCTGGCCGAAAAGGGTAAGCTGAGGCCGGCGCTTGAACAGCAGGTTCGCCGGATGCTGGCAGACCCGAAGGCCAAAGCCCTGGTGGATAACTTTGCCGGGCAGTGGCTGCACCTGAGGAACATCGCCGGCTGGAACCCGGACCCGGATAAATATCCCCAATTCGACGCGTCCCTCCGGCACGCCTTTCAGCGGGAGACCGAGTTATTCTTCGAGCACATCATTCGCGACGACCGTTCGATTCTCGACTTCCTGAGCGCAGATTACTCCTTCGTGAATGAACGGCTTGCGAGGCATTATGGGATCCCCGGGGTCCGCGGGTCCTGGTTCCGAAAAGTCGCGTTGAATGAGAAGGAGAGGGGAGGCGTCGTTACGCACGGAAGCATTCTGACGGTGACCTCTTATCCCACTCGGACTTCGCCCGTTATCAGAGGGAAGTGGATTCTGGAGAATATTCTCGGCGCCCCTCCGCCGCCTCCGCCTCCCAACGTCCCCGATCTTGAAGATGGCGCAGCCATCTCTGCAAAGGACTTGCGTCAGGCGCTTGAGAAGCACCGGGCCAATGCGGCTTGCGCATCCTGCCACGCGCAGCTCGATCCGCTCGGATTCGCGCTGGAGAACTATGACGCGATCGGTAAGTTTCGAAGCAGCGAAGGCGGCGTGGAAATCGACGCCTCGGGCGCCCTCCCCGGCGGAACCACATTCAGCGGTCCGGCCGGGTTGAAGTCGGTTCTTATGGAGCGCAGCGACCAGTTTGTCGAGTGCTTCACTGAGAAGTTACTGACTTATGCTCTCGGAAGAGGGCTGGAGTACTATGACCGTCCGGCAATCCGTCAGATTCGGCGGGAGGCCGCACGTAACAATTATCGCTTCTCGGCTGTAACCCTTGCCGTTATAAACAGCGTCCCATTCCAGATGAGGAGAACTCCGGAGAAATGATCGTCACAGGAAAGTATCTGTCCCGCCGCGCCCTGTTGCGCGGCTTGGGTACCACGATTGCTCTGCCATTCCTCGATGCAATGACACCCGCTCTGGCCTCGACCAGCCGCGTCGGTTCAAAGCAACAGCCTCTGCGGCTGGCATTCCTGTACGTGCCGAACGGCATCATCATGAAGGACTGGACTCCTAAGACCGAAGGCGCCGGCTTTGAGTTCCCGCGCACCTTGAAACCGGTCGAGTCCTTCAAGGAGCATCTCCTGGTACTGTCGGGCCTGGATCACTATAACGGTCAGGCCCTCGGCGACGGCCCGGGGGATCATGCCCGTGCTGGCGCCACTTGGCTTACGGGTGTTCACCCGAAGAAGACGCAGGGCGCTGATATCCGGGCGGGCACGTCCGTGGACCAGATTGCGGCGAGAGAGATCGGCAAGGACACAGTCCTGCCCTCTCTGGAGCTCGGGCTGGAAGACAACCGCATGGTCGGCGGGTGCGACTCAGGCTATAGCTGCGCCTACAGCAACACGATTTCCTGGAGCTCTCCGACAACGCCGGTGCCGCCGGAGAACAACCCGCGAGCGGTGTTTGAGCGGCTCTTCGGCGATGGCGAGACCACGGATCCCACCGCCCGGGCGATTCAGGCCCGGCAGGATCGCAGCATCCTCGATTTCGTCCGCGAGGATGCCAAACGCCTGGGCTTGGATCTCGGAGCGAGCGACAAGCAGAAGCTGACGCAGTACCTGGACGCTGTCCGCGAGGTAGAGCGCCGAATCCAGAAGGCTGAGGAACAGAGCGCCAAAGCCGGCCCGATACCGGCAATGGAGCGTCCTTCCGGCATTCCGCCGACGTTTGAGGAGCACATCCAGCTGATGTTCGACCTCATGACGCTCGCTTTCCAGACGGACTCGACCCGCGTGATCACATTGATGATCGGCCGGGAAGGCGGAAACCGTACCTACCGTTCTATCGGCGTACCCGATGCGCACCATGGCCTGTCCCATCACTTCAACGATCCGTCCAAGATTGAGCGGCTGCAGAAGATCGACCAGCACCACGTCCAGATGCTGGCCTACTTCCTGCAGAAACTGAAGGAGACTCAGGACGGTGACGGCAGCCTTCTCGATCACTCCTTCCTCGTCTACGGAAGCAGCTTGAGCGACGGCAACCGGCACAACCATCTCGATCTCCCGACGCTCGTAGCGGGCGGCGCCCTCGGCAAGCTCCGCGGCGGGCGTCACATCCGGTACAAGCAGGGAACCCCGATGACGAATCTCTTCCTTACGATGCTCGATATCGCAGGCGTCCGTGAGGAGAAGATTGGGGACAGCACCGGACGCATCGAGCACCTCACAGACCTCTGAAAGAATTCAAGCCCTAAGAAAGAGCTGGGCGCTGAAACGCCCAGCTCTTTCTTTTTTCTGACGAAATGGCCTCATCCTCTGGAGCGGTGGCTCCATGAGCTGGCCTCGCGAAGCGCCGGGGATGAGAAGCCGGGGATCAGAAGTTGATCTTCGCCCCCAGCTGGATCTTCCGGGATTCGCTGTCGATGGTGTCCCGAATCCGGCCGAACGTCGTTGACGTTACAACCGCCGTCGGGAAACCGAATGTCGGCGTATTGGTCAGGTTCGTGATATCAGCGCGCAGTTCGAGGTTGAAGCGCTCCGTCAGGGCCGTACGCTTCATAAAAGAGGCGTTCATGACGAAGCTTCCCGGACCGCGGAAGAAGTTGCGTCCGGTATTGCCGAGCTCACCAGGTCCGACGGGCTGGAACTTCGCAATCTCCTCCGGCGTCAGGTACCAGGCGAAGCCGCCTGCGCCCTGGTAAACGCCTCCGTCGCCGCGCTTGCAGCCACTGCAGTTGGCGGTCGATTGCACCACATTGCTGAAGGTGTTGTACCCCGAGAAGATGGTGAACGGGCGGCCGCTAGAGATCGTCAGGAACCCGGCGACCTGCCACCCTCCAATCAGCCGTTCCAGCATCGGACCAGCGCTGGAAGCGAATCGCCTGCCCCGGCCGAACGGCAGCTCCAGCAGCCAGTAGGACTGGACGACATGCGTCCGGTCAAAGTCCGACAGCGCGTAATTGAGCCGGCGGTTACCGATATCGAACGGCGTCGAGGATGCCGATTGCGAACTGCCTGTCGCGGCGGTGGTGAATGCCGGATCAAAGGACCGGGTGTCGAGCGATTTCGAGAGCGTATAGCTGAGCTGATAGGTGAAGCCGCTCGAGAAGCGCTTTTCCACTTGCACCTGGAGTGCGTGGTACGTGGAAAAGTCGTTGGAGTCAATGACCGTGGCGCCGCTGATAAATTGCGGGTACGGCATAAAGAAGAAGCGGCTCAACCCGGCCGCCTCCACAAGCGAAGTGGATCCTACCGACCGGCGGCTGAGGTCGTTCGCAATCGAGGCTACCGCGTTGTTGCGCAGGTCCGCCGCGTACACACGGCGCATCAGATCGGACCCCGTCTCGTTTGCGCTTCTCCGGGGATCGGGGCCGAGTAGCTGGTTGATCAGCGGGCTTTGACCACCGGCCTGAACCGTCTTGACTGCATCGAGAAAACCATTTCCGGTGATGTTGACCTGATTGGCATTGTACGCGCCGAACAGGTTATAGGCGCGCCGCCCGATGTAATCGATCTCAAGCACTGTGTTCCGCGCCACCTCCCGCTGGATACCGAAGCTCCACTGGTGGGTGGTAGGGGTCTTGAAGTTCGGGTCGACTACCGCGATGTTGCGTAGACCAAAAGCAGCAGGCTGGGCCAAATCCTCCGGAGTCCGGGTGGGCGGATCGAGAACGGGCAGGTTCGCAAGCCTGCCGCCCGCCTGCCCATACGCCTGCGTCTCGATGCTGTCGACGGCGCCGGGCAGGTTCTGGAAAACCGAGCTCGACAGGACGAACGTATTGATGCGGTCATAAGCGATGCGGTAGTTCGCTCGAATGGAAGTCTTTCCGCTGGAGAACGGATCCCAGGCGAAGCCGACAGCGGGACTCAAGTTATTCCAGTCGTCCCGGTACAGGCTCCCATCGACCCAGCGCAGCGAGTTGGAATTGGGAGCGCCATAGACGAGAGCTGCATCAGGCCGGCGAATCACGCTGCCGGATCCCGCGCGGGGAGCCATCTTCGCCTCCCACCGCAGTCCCAGATCGACTGTCAGGTTCCGGCGTACTTTCCAGGTGTCCTGGACGTAGAAGTCGTATTCGTTAAACCGGGCGTCAAAGTTGTAGAGGCCTGCCACAAATCTCCCATCCTGCGCCGGGAATCCCCGGAACGTGGAGCCGACCCTGCCCAGGATGAAGTTGATACTGCTCTCCAGGTTCTCTCGATCAATCGAGTTCATGTTGGCGGGCAGTCCGAATCTCTGCGGATCCACCGTATTGATTAAGCGAGAGAAGTTGACGCCCTGGGTCGCGTTGTAGCCGCCGATGGAGCCGCGGACATCCTCGTGACGCTGGAGTCTGAAATTGATGCCGAACTTCAGAGAATGTGCGCCGCGGAACCACGCCAGGTTATCGACAAACTGCCACGTAGTAAGCGCACGCCGGTTCCCGAAATCAAAGGTCTCAGGAACGGTAACGGGAGCGCCGGTGAGAGTCACTTTGCTCAGATCCGACGTTGGCGTCACAAAATCGAAAGCAAAATAGTTCTGTCCGACGACAAACTCATTTGTGAGATTGGGGCGGGGATTCGTGCGCCAGTTAAATGCCAGATTTCGCGGGTCTCGTTTTGTATTCACCACGCAATCTCCCCCCGGGAAGAAGGGCGAACCGCCATTCCCCCGATCACAATCCGTGTCCTGACGTCCCCACGCCACACGCGCATACACGGTGTTCTTGTCGTTGAGGATGTGATCCAGTTTGATCACAGAGTCATACTGCTTCTCATTCTGGAGCGCCGCGAATGTGTACCCCGCGGTGTTCAGACCGTCGCCCAGCGTGAAATTGTTGGGAAGAGGCGTCGACGCAATCAGGTCGCGGATTCGCGGATCAGCGCCGATGCGCTCTGGATCACTGGCAATGATGTTGTAAGTTCCGATGTTCACGCCTGGGAGCACATTGCCATTGGCGTCGACGCTCGCGTTCGGTACGCCAGCCGGTTGATTCCGCCCCCCGATTACGTAGCGCCAGATGCCCTGCCGCGCGGTTTCGGTGTACACCGTCCGGTTGACGATCGCCGACTCGCGCGCCCGGAGCACCTGAAGATTCCCGTAATAGAAGGTCCGGTTCTTAATGATCGGTCCTCCGACGCTGCCCCCAAGGATGTTCTGGACAAATTGCCGCTTTTCCGTATCGTTGAGGTTAAACTCCCACTCATTCGCATTCAGGCGCGGGGTGCGGTAGAACCAGAACAGGTTGCCGTGGATTTCATTCGTCCCGGATTTCGTGACCATCGCCACCTGGCCGCCGCTGTTCCGGCCAAATTCCGCCGTCGCATTGGAAGTGAGCACACGGAACTCAGCGAGGGAATCCGGATTGGCGCGGAGAGGCGCAAAGTTTGAGCCTCCGGCGCTCGTTTCATTCACGTCGATGCCGTCGAGCGTGTAGTTCCACGCCCGGTCGCGGGCGCCGTTCACATGAACGCCGCCGCCCGTATTCGCGCCGCTGACGACGCCGGGTTGCCGCGTCACCAGATCCAGCGGGTTCCTGCCGCGGGTGCCGACAATGGGCAGATCCGCAATGACACGGTCGCTGAACAGGTTCCCGATATTACCAGAAGTGCTCGTCTGAACAACCTCGGCCGATTCGACAACTTCAATCTGTTCGCTGACCCCGCCTACCTCGAGCGTGACATTCACCGTGGTCGGCTGGCCGATGCTGACAATATTTCCTCGTGAAGCGAATTTCTTGAATCCCGGAGCCTCGACGGAAACCGTGTAGCGACCTGGCTGCACAGCCTCGAAAAAATAGGCGCCGTTTTCAGCGGAAGTCGTGGTGAAGCTTGCGTTCGTACCTTCATTCGTGAGACGAACACTGGCTCCGGCCACAGCGGCGCCGCTTGGATCCTGAATGATTCCGATGGCACGGGAGGTCGTCCCCTGGCCCCTGAGAACGTTTGCGAAAAGCAGACACACGAAAACCGTCCGAAAGACCCACTGGCTCATGGGGGGATGGTAGCAAACTCCCCAATTCTTGGCCATCTTTAGATTGTTAAGATTTCAAAATCGAACGATGGAGGGGCAAATTGCAAAACGCAGGTCAGCCGGCTCCCTTACTCGGGAGGGACGGCGCCCGCTAAATCTTCCAGAAGTTTCCGCTCTTTCTCGGAGTACTTTTTCTTGAATTCCTCAGACTGCATGCGGCTCCGGCGTTCGGGCTCAGGCAAGTCGCGAAGCGCGACAGCCTCGTCTCTGAGGACGGAACGCCTCTCTTCCGGCATCTCCCGGAACCGCCGGAAAATCTGGCGATAGCGCTCCTGCTGTTCCGGGGGCAGTTGCTGAAATTCGTCGTACTTCTCCGCCAAGCGCTTTCGCTCGTCGGGAGAAAGCTGGTTGAACCTGTTCAGTCGCTCTTCCAGAATCTTCTTTCGTTCGGGGGGGAGGCGGTCCAGGGCACGCTGGCGTTCCTCCGGCGTCATTTTCCGGAAACGCTCGAGTCCAAGGGAAAACCGCCGGGGACGGTTCCTCAGCCGGTCACGCAACTGCGCCGACAGAGTCTCCGGCAGCAGCGCGGTGGTCAGAGCGCCAATCAGGAGGTACGCAAGCGACTGTCTGATACGACGGAGCATATCTTCAAAGCGACGCCGGGCTCTCCGTGCTGATGACGACCGGCAGAGTTCGCAGCATCTCCAGATCTTCCAGCGTTTCCTCGATCTGCTCGATATCGATGTCGGATTTCGCTTCCATCAGGGGACGGGGAAGATTCTCCGGGACGAACGGGCTTTGCAGCAGGACACCGAATACGACAAGCATACCGGCAGCCGCGACCGCGGTCGCCGG
>Ga0207874_1003901_pt1 | contig 11710 bp, 9 predicted proteins | sample HigsolmetaAR201D_FD_184833 | JGI IMG/M metagenome (GOLD analysis project Ga0207874, IMG submission 184833) | Ionic liquid and high solid enriched microbial communities from the Joint BioEnergy Institute, USA - AR20-1-D (SPAdes) (version 2) ... | reverse complement strand
CTGAGCCGGGCCAGCGCTTGCAGATCTTCGCTGAGATAGCGGCGGCCACCCTGGCGCCGGCCAAGGAGAAGGAAGCGGCTGTCGCCGTAGGATGGACGGAGAGGGATGACTGCTTCGATACCTCTTTTCGCAAGCAGATCCCGGTAGTGCGCCGGCAGATCCGCACTGAGAAGAGGGAAGTGCAGATCGAGTGCAAGCAGACTGTCGCTGATGTCGTTTGCCGGCACGATCTCGGCATCGATAAATCGGGCAACACGGGATTCCGCAGCTTTGAGGTAGGCCGCCTCGTCCTTTGTTGCTGCCGCATCGCTTCGAAGTCCCTCGAGGACTTTCTCCAAGTCGGGCCGTTGAAAGATGATCCGGGTCAGCGCGGCCTGAAGACGCGCACGCAGCACGGCAAAGAGTACAAAAGTCATGCACGCGCCGACCATCAGCATCCCCTCGCTGAATGGGTCGCCGGCCACAGTGTCGCCCAGAACCTTTGCGGTACGGATGGCTCCAAACGTTAGCAGGGCCGCCAGCAGGATGTTCGCGAGGAAGCGTAGAAACGCATCGAGGAGCACGAAGCGGTAATCCTGCAGCAGGACGAACAAGGCCAGCGGGATGCTGGCGTGATGCAACAGCAGCTCCAGAGGCCAGGGATGGTCGAAGGTCCTCGCGTCGAAGTGAACGAACGACATCGCAAAGAGAAACAGCGACATCGTGCCGAGCACGCGTGAGAGCACCTGCTTGCGGTCACTTCCGCCGGATCTGGCAATCAAGTGGATCGCCGAAAGCACGGTCAGGACGCCAAACCCGATCGTGATCAGTGTCAGCGCCAGGCGGTGGCTCTGCGGACGCGATATCAGAAGCTCGCTTCCGTGGACAGCTACGGCGAGGATGCTTAGCAGATACCCTGCCAGGACGATGTAGCGGTAGCGTCCGGCGGGAGAAAGGTGCAAGAGCACTGCCGGCAAGAGACTCAGCGCGGAGGCGCTCAAAAAGACCAGGAAACTGTTTGGATTGCCCTCACGGGCAAGGACCGCGATCACGGCGAGGGATGAAGAGTGCCAGAAGAACGCGAACAGGGCCGCGATCAGAGAGAGTCTGCTGCTTCTAAGACGGGCTCCGGCGCGATCGCGCAGAAGCAGGTAGATGAAAATGCCGAAAATCAGCGCTCCGACAGAATGCCCGATCGTGTTGACGAGCAGGGGCTCGTGGACAGTCAGCGTATCAAGGCTCGCTGATGCGCTCTGGATCACTCGCTAATCCTGCGGGATAGCCCATCGCTCCCCGCATTGGAACACCTTGAATCTCTGCCGGGGGCGAGAAAAGAGCATGTGGTCGATGAAACGGTTCACGTCGACCGTGTCGAACGTAAACATATCGTAGTGCATGGGAACAAGCCACTCGGCGCGAATATCCTCTGCGAGCTGCGCTGCCTCTTCGATCGAAAAATTGCCGGGCACTCCGCGCTTCGGGTCCCGTCCGTTGATCGGCAGGAGCGCGGCTGAGATCTTGTATTGGCGCAGCCGGTCAACCAAGCCGTCATAGGGGACACAATCGCCGGAATGATAGATCGTCCAGGGGCCGAAGTGCATAAGGTAGCCGAGATACGGATGGCCGTCCAGCGGCCTGAAGTCAAGCCGTTCGTGTGCGGACGGAATAGCCTCGATCCGGCAGGATTCTCCGTACTTCGAGTATTCGACCGGCAAGTCCTCATCGGTCGTCGTCATCCTGAGGTAATCGACGCCCAGAGCGTGTGCATATCCTGCGGCGCTTTTGGGCAGAACCAGCCGCGCCTGCCGCGACGCTTTGAGCATGGACAGGATCGAGGCTACATCCAGGTGGCTGCCATGCCGGTGCGTACTTAAGATCATGTCGGCATTGCGCACCTGCCATCCGCGGAGAGGCGAAGCGGTAATGCGAATGCGGGGCTGATCGGTGTTCTTGTACTTAAGCGTTTGATATTCGGAGAGGTAGGGGTCGATGTAGAAGACAATCTGCCGGTATTTAATGACAAAACCGCTCTGACCGAGCCACCACAGGGTTGGTGTCGGCGCCTCAGTCGAGTCAATTTCTGCAAGCAGTTCTTGTCCTCTTCGTACCGGTTGGATCATTTCGTCTCCGGGCTTGAGGCGGAAGCAGGGGCCGCGGCTGCCCGCGTCAGACGGTCGCGCACTGCGTGCCACGCTTCTCCCTCGGGCGGGGTCTCCACCGCAATCCAGTCCCACCCTTCCGCGTCAAGCCTGTGCAAAGTGTCGTAGAGAACAGCTGCGTACCTCGAGGGTTCGGACGGCATCTTCACGCCGCCCGCTGCGGGGGCCGGTTGCCGGAACCAGACATAGGCGCCGCGGCCCGGCGGCAGCGATCCGTCTGACACCAGCACAAGTCTGGTCGATGGGCTGTAGTGCCGGGGGTGCAGCCCCGGGGACATGTGCGCAGTTCCAGGCTGCGCCAGCGTCTCCACCGGACCAATCACCTCCTCAATCTGAGACCTGGATACTGCTCCCGGCCGCAATAGAACGGCCCGGTTGCCGGCTAGCGAAAGAACTGTCGACTCGATGCCCACCGTCGCCGGTCCGCCGTCCAGCACCATATCCACTCCATCGCCAAGCCCCGCCAGCACGTGGGCCGCCGAAGTCGGCGAAAGCTGCGTAAAAGGATTTGCGCTGGGAGCGGCAATGGGTACCTGAGCCGTGCGAAGCAGTTCGATGGCCATGGGGTGCGCCGGCATGCGCACACCGACCGTCGGCAGTCCCGACGTAACGTTATCCGGCACCACCGGCTGCTTCTCGATAACCAGAGTGAGCGGGCCGGGCCAGAATCTCTCAGCCAGCATTTGCGCCTTGTCAGGCCACGACCGTACGAGGCTCCGCGCCATCTCAATGGATTCGACGTGGACGATCAAAGGACTGGTTGCCGGCCGTCCCTTGACCTTATAGATCCGCGCCACGGCTTCCGGGTTCAGCGCATTTGCGCCCAACCCGTAAACTGTTTCGGTCGGAAAAGCGACGAGCTTGCCCTCCCGGATCAGCTGAGCGGCTCTCTCGACGTCGCTCGTGCCTCCCATCTGGCTGCTGTGCCTCAACTAGTCCAGATCGTCCTTGCTGCCGTCCCCCGCGGTCTTGCCTGTACGACGCCAAACCAGGTAAGCGTGAATCAGGCTTTCCAGGTCCCCGTCGAGCACCCTGTCAACGTCGCCAATGGCCAGTTTCGTGCGATGGTCCTTGATCATACGATAGGGCGCCAGTACGTAGCTGCGGATCTGACTGCCAAAGTTAATATCGAGCTTGCTCTCCTCGAGCTTGTCCTGCTCGGCGCGCTTTTTGGCCATTTCATGCTCATAGAGCCGCGCCTTCAACTGCTTCATAGCGCTTGCCCGGTTCTTGTGCTGCGACCGCTCGTTTTGGCACTGTACGACGATACCCGTCGGGAGGTGCGTGATGCGGATGGCAGAATCCGTCCGGTTTACGTGCTGCCCTCCCGCGCCGCCAGCCCGGTAGGTATCGATGCGCAGATCCTCCGGCCTGATCTCAATCTTGATCTCGTCGTCAACCTGCGGATAGACAAAGACCGAGGCAAACGAGGTGTGGCGTCTGGCATTGGCGTCGAACGGCGAGATCCGGACCAGCCGGTGCACGCCAATCTCCGATTGCAGCAAGCCGTAGGCGTTTTCACCGTTGATTTCGAAGGTCACCGATTTGATGCCCGCGCCTTCACCCTCCTGCCGGTCGGTCACAACCGCTGTGAAGCCGTTGCGCTCTGTCCAACGCAGGTACATGCGAAGCAGCATCTCCGCCCAGTCCTGGCTTTCGGTGCCGCCCGCGCCCGGATGGATCGTCATGATTGCTCCCCGTTCCGCGTTTTCGCCGGTCAGCAACATGCCTGTCTCGATCCGCTCCAAGTGCTCGGAGAAGACCTTCAGTTCACGCGCGAGGTCGGCGCCAACGTCCTCCCCCTCTCGCGACAGCTCGAAGAGGGTTTCGATATCCGACACCCGGCTCTCAATAAGACGGTCGTCCTGGAGCGCCTGCTCCAGCCTCTTCCTGTCCTGAAGGATCTTCTGGCTCTTTTCGGGGCTGTCCCAAAAACCCGGAGAAGCTATCTGCTCTTCCAGTTTCTCTAGTAAGGCTTTCTTGCTGGGGACGTCAAAGATAGCTCCGCACAGCTTCTGCCTGCTGGCGGAGCGAAGTGTACTCTCGTTCCAACTCTTCGAGGGTCATATTTCTTATTTTAACCGATACTTACGGTGAACCTGCATCTCCTTGCCGCACGAACACACGCGCGATCCGGTGCTCTTCCCCTTGCCAGTGGTGCGCAGTTTGTATGCGGTTTAGCCGATCGTGTTCCCGTTGGATGGCTGTGGAGGAAGCGGATCTCGCGGCTCGTAGAAGCTCAGAGCGTTATCGCCTTGTCTTACGATTCGAACGCGGCGTAAGGCGCCGTGGTCGTCGCCCGGATCGAACCGGGAAGCATGCTGCACGATGACGAGCGGTTTCGGGTTGCGCCCAAGAGCCTCGAGGGCGAGCGAATACTCACGCTCGAGCGCGTACGGCGGGTCTAGAAAGACAATGTCGGCGGGATATCTGTCGATAACCAGAGGCGCCTTTGCCCGCACAACTGCGGCGCGCCCGCCCTGTATCTTCAGGGCATTCAAGTTCTCGTGAATCAACTGCGCGGCGGCACGGTTGCTCTCGATGAAGATTACCTTCCGGGCGCCCCGGCTGATGGCTTCGATACCAACCGCCCCGGTCCCCGCGTATGCGTCGACGAAGACCGATCCTTCGATGCGCGGCGCGAGGATGTTGAACAACGATTCGCGCAGGCGATCCGGCGTCGGGCGAACGTCCATGCCCGGCATCGACTTCAGCTTGCGGCTGCGGAACTCCCCCGCGATCACCCTCATAGCTCTAGCCTACCTGTACCAGGCCGTACCGCCGCTGCCAGTGCATCCGGATGAACTGAACTGCGCGTTTCAAGGCTTCTTCTGAGGGAGGATTGTCGACAAAGGCAATCGCCTCATTGCGGGCCATCTCCAGCACCTCTTGATCTCGCAGAATGTTCCCGATCCTCAGGGCGGGCAGACCGGACTGCCGAGTGCCAAAGAACTCGCCCGGGCCGCGAAGGCGCAGGTCCATCTCCGCGATCTGAAAGCCGTCATTGGACTCCACCATGGTCCGGATGCGCTCGCGTCCCGCGTCGTTCAGCTTGCCCGTGACCAGGATGCAGTAGCTTTGCTCGGCGCCGCGGCCGACTCGTCCGCGAAGCTGGTGCAACTGCGCCAGTCCGAAGCGTTCCGCCTGCTCGATCACCATAACCGTTGCATTCGGCACGTCGACACCGACTTCGATGACTGTTGTCGAGACAAGAATTTGGATCTCGCCCTTCTTGAACCGGTCCATGACCGACTCTTTTTCCTCCGCCGAAAGACGCCCGTGCAGCAATCCGACCTGATACTGCGGAAAGACCTCCGTAGAAAGATGCCGGTGCATCTTTTCGGCGGCCTTCATCGCCTGGGTCTCCGATTCCTCAATTACCGGGTAAACCACATAGGCCTGGCGGCCAGCGTCCACCTCCCGCTTGAGGAAGCTGTAGACCTGCTCCACGCGGTCTTCGGGCACATGCTTTGTGATGATCGGCTTACGGCCTGGCGGGAGTTCGTCGATTACGGAAGTGTCGAGGTCGCCGTACAGCGTCAGAGCCAGCGTGCGCGGAATGGGGGTCGCTGTCATCACTAAGACATCCGGGCGGTTGCCCTTGGACATGAGCCTGAGGCGCTGCATCACACCGAAGCGGTGCTGTTCGTCGACAATCGCCAGACCGAGGTTGCGGAACTCGACGTCCTCTTCCAGCAAAGCGTGAGTGCCGATGACGACAGGAACGAGTCCCGAGGCAATCAGCTTCTTCACCTGTGTCTTTTCACGCTGCGTGGCGGACCCGGTGAGGAGCGCGATCGGATAACCGAGCCTGCTGAAGAGATTCTTGAAATAGAAGAAATGCTGCGTGGCGAGGATCTCGGTGGGGGCGAGGACAGCAACCTGATAACCGTTCTCGACGGCAATCACCGCCGCTTCCGCTGCGACAAGCGTCTTGCCGCTGCCCACGTCTCCCTGGAGAAGGCGGTTCATCGGGCGCTCGGAAGACATGTCGCGAGCGATCTCTGCGAGCACGCGCTTCTGCGCTGCGGTCGGCTTGAAGGGCAGCATTTTCTTGATCTGCTCTCGGACCTTATCCGTCAGCTCGAATTTGATTCCTGTCTCCAACCGTGCCTTGGCTCGCTTCAGCGCCAGCCCGCATTCCAGCCAGAAGAATTCTTCGAAGATCATGCGGTACTGCGCCGGTGAGCGAAAGGAGTTGAGCAGCCGCAGATCCTCGTCCGGGGCGGGGAAGTGCATGTTGACGAGCGCGGTCTGCAAGTCGGGCAGATTCAACCGCGCGCGGATCTCAGCCGGGAGCGGGTCCGGCATCGGATCGAGAGATTGGAGAATGCGGTGCACAAGCGAGCGAAATACACGTGTCGTAACTTTGCCTGCTGCCTCGTATACGGGAACGATCCTGCCGACATGCAGCGCCGCTTCTTCCTCGTCTTCCGCTGAGAGAATCTCGAACTCCGGATGAAGCATGGAGAGGCTGCCGGTGTAGCTGTCGAGCTCGACTTTTCCGTACAGCGCGACACGCAGGCCTGGTATCAGCACGTCCTGAAGATATGAGCCGTGGAACCATTTGCCGATGAGGGTCGAACGCGACTGGTCGGAGAAGACCGCCTCGAACATTCCGAGATTTCGCCGTTTGAACCCCGAAACGCGGGCGCTCCGGACTTCGGCGATAACAGTCGCCATCTCCCCTGGAGCGAGTTCGTGAATCGGTTTGATATTGCGGCGGTCTTCGTACCGGAACGGCGCGTACGAAAGAAGGTCCTCTACGGTCTTGAGGCCCTTGGCTTCGAGCATTGCTGCCCGCTGCGGTCCAACGCCTTTCACATAAGTCAGGGGGGTAACGAGGTCCACGAAAACCCTTAGTTTACAATGCCCCAATGCGGACGCTCTCCCTGTTACACTGACGTCTTATGTCCAAACTGCTGGAAGGTAAGACCGCGCTGATTCTCGGCGTGGCTAACAAGTGGAGTCTCGCCTATGCGATTGCACAGGCATTTCGGCGGGAAGGCGCGGACCTGATTCTGACATATCAAGGGGAGCGCCAGGAGCAGTCGGTCAAACAGCTCGCAGCGGACCTTTCGGTTACTCGCGTGGTCCCGTGCGACGTGTCGCAGGACGCTGAGGTGGACCGCCTGGCGGAGATGCTGCGGTCGGAAGGAGATCCGATCGACGCCATCGTCCACAGTATTGCGTTTGCAAACAGAGAGGACCTGAGCCGCCCGTTCGTTCAGACCTCGCGAGAAGGATATCTTCTCGCGCAAAACGTAAGCTCGTACTCGCTGGTCGCCATCTCACGGGCCATCGCGCCGCTGATGTCGAAAGGCGGATCCATCCTGACCCTGAGCTATCTGGGTGCAGTGAGAGTGCTGCCGAATTACAATGTGATGGGTGTCGCGAAGGCTGCACTGGAATCGGCTGTGCGCTATCTGGCATACGACCTCGGCCCTTCGAACATTCGCGTGAACGCCATTTCCGCTGGGCCGGTAAAGACGGCTTCAGCGCGGGGCATCGCGGACTTCAACACGATTCTGAACCACGTGGCCGCCCGTTCGCCGCTGCGTCGGAATACCGATCCAGCGGAGGTAGCCGATACTGCCGTTTTCCTGGCAAGCGACCTCGGACGCGGGGTGACAGGCAACGTCCTGTACGTGGACTCCGGCTTCCAAATCATGGGATTATAGGCACTTGCGGGTTTGACCGCTGCTCGATTCCATTGACAGAGTGTTAAAGCGGTCCTTATGATGATATTTCACACCCTCATCCGAGTTCGGGTACCATTCTTGCTCGAGGGTATTCTTACTCTTTCCGAGTCTCAACATGATCAAGGTTGAAGGTCTCACCAAGCGCTACGCGCGGAACATCGCTGTCAATGATGTTTCCTTCGAGGTCGAAAAGGGACAGATTGTTGGGTTCCTTGGACCAAACGGCGCCGGAAAGACGACAACGATGCGGGTGCTCACCTGCTTCATGCCGCCCTCATCCGGCACCGCGACGGTGGCCGGCTTCGACGTCCTGAAGCAGCCCCACGAAGTCAAAAAGCGCATAGGATACCTGCCGGAAACGCCGCCTCTTTATCCCGAGATGGAGGTGGGCGAATACCTCACGTTCGTCGGCAAACTCAAGGGTGTACCGAGTTCCGAACTCAAGCGGAGGGTGGATGAGGTATCCGAGCGATGCTCGGTGAGCGATGTTCGGAAGAAGCTGATTAGTAAGCTGTCCAAAGGCTACCGCCAGCGCGTGGGCCTGGCGCAGGCCATCATCCACAATCCCGATGTTCTCATTCTCGATGAGCCCACTTCGGGCCTCGACCCCAAGCAGATTATTGAGACGCGAGAGCTGATCAAGAATCTGGCCGGCAGTCACACCATCATCCTCAGCACGCACATCCTCCCTGAAGTCGAGCAAGTTTGCGAGAAAGTCATCATCATCTCCAAGGGCCGCGTGGTTGCGAAGGACTCGGTCGAAAACCTCACCAACCGGCTTCGCGGAGCGGAGGCGGTGGCCGTAGAAGTGGAAGCGCGTGACGGTCAGCCCCTGACGGCTCCCGAGGTGCAGCAGCGTCTGGAGCAAATTCCGGGTGTCAGCCGCGTCGTCTTTAAGACTGAGCGCGACCGGCGGCTGCAGTTCGAAGTGGAGAGTCTGCAGGGCCGCTCCATTCGGGCCGATCTGGCACGGACTGTAGTCGAAGCAGGTTGGAACCTGAACGAGCTGCGGGCCGTCGGCCTAAGTCTGGAAGAGATCTTCCTGCAATTAACGGCGACGGAAGCAGCTGCTGGTGGAGGGCAACAGTGAGGAACATCCTGGTTGTTTTCACGAAGGAGATTAAAAGCTACTATTCGTCTCCGATTGCCTGGCTGCTGCTAACAATGTTTGCGGCCATCTTCGGCTTTTTTTTCTGGAATGCCGTTGGGTATTTCGTCAGCGTGGGGTTGCAGTCCCAAATGATGGGATCGGGCTTCCCGATGGACATGAATGAGATGATCATCAGGCCGCTCCTGATGAACGTCAGTGTCATCGGGCTCTTCCTGATTCCGATGATCACTATGCGCCTGTTCGCCGAGGAAAAGCGCTCAGGGACGATGGAGCTTCTGCTGACTTCCCCTGTGCGCGACATCGAAGTAATCCTCGGGAAGTGGCTGGCAGCCGTGACGCTGTATGCCAGCATGCTCGCCCTTACGGCATTGAATTTCTCGTTCCTTTTCATGCATGGCAGTCCGGATTGGAAGCCTATGCTGGTTGGCTATCTTGGTCTGCTGCTGCAGGCTGGCGGCCTGCTTGCCGTAGGAACATTTATTTCCACTACCACGAAAAATCAAATCGTCGCGGGTGGAGCTACGTTCGGCGTCTGTCTGCTGCTCTGGGTGCTGGAGTGGGTCGCCGGCTACGAGACTGCGGCGTGGGCGAAAGTTCTCGCCTACATGTCGGTTGTATCCCACTTCGAGCCGTTCTCGAAGGGAGTGCTTGACTCGAAAGACATCGTATTTTATGCGTCGTTGATCTTCCTTGGTCTCTTCCTTACGGCTCGCTCGCTGGAGTCTCTTCGCTGGAGGGCTTAGATGAAGTTTGATTGGCTCAAGACAAGGCAAACCAGATACGGAATCTACGCCACGGTGTACATCGCCGTTGTCTTGGTGGCGATCACGATGACAAACTGGCTGGCCAACCGTCACAACAAGTCGGTGGACAGCACCAGCGCCAAGAAGTACAGCCTGTCAGACCAAACCGAGAAAATCGTCAAGAACCTGAAGCAGGACGTCACTCTCAGCTACTTCGACCAGCCGACGCGGTTCCAGGCTGCAAAGGACCTTCTCGAGCGATACGACAATCTCTCTCCCAAGCTCTCGGTTCAATACATCGACATCTATAAGAAGCCGCAACTGGTCCGCCAGATGGGCGTAACCAGCGCAGGCACCATCGTGGTGCAGGCCGGGGTCAAGAGGCAGGAAGCGCGCACCCTGTCGGAGCAGGAGATCACCCAGGCCTTGATCCGCGCCCTGAAGGAGGGCGAGCGCACCGTTTGCTTCGTGAGCGGAAGCGGCGAGCACAGTCTCGAGGAGACCGGAGCGCGAGGATACTCGATGCTCAAGGAGCTCGTGGAGAAGGACAATTACCACACGAAGACGATTTCGCTCCTCGAGAAGGCCGAGGTTCCGAAAGAGTGCACCGTTGTCCTGGTGGGCGGGCCGAAGTATGAATACGCAGAACCCGCGGTGAATGCCCTCCGTACCTATGTGCAGAACGGCGGACGGGCATTGTTCCTCCTGGCGGCGCCGCTCCAGATCGGAAAGGAGACCGTCAGTGAGAATCAGCCTCTCGCCAAATTGCTCGATAGCTGGGGCGTGGTTCTGAATAACGATCTGATTCTCGATACGAGCCCAATCGGACAGCTCTTTGGGCTTGGACCGGAAGTCCCGCTCGTCAGCTCCTACGAGTCGCATCCGATTGTCAAGGACTTCAAGGAGATCGCCACTGCGTTCCCGCTTACGCGGTCTCTCACCACAAAAAGCGCGGACAAGGTCACGGCTGAGAAGCTGTTTTCCACTACCTCCAACAGCTATGCCACGACGAATCTGACCGGACCGCAGATCCGGTTGGATCCTTCCAGGGATAAGAAAGGTCCGTTTGCTATCGCCGCCGCCGGCAGCTATGACACAGGCCAGCCCGGGAATCCTGGGCGCTTTGTGGTTGTGGGCTCGTCGGACTGGGCTTCCAACTACATCCTGCGCTTTCAAGGCAACCGCGATCTGTTCCTGAACATGATGAACTGGCTCTCTTCCGATGAGGACCTTATCTCGATCCGTCCGAAAGAACCGGAGGACCGGCGGTTGACTTTGAACAGGGCGCAGATGAATGTCATCCGTATCACCAGCCAGTTCCTGCTGCCCGTCGCCGTGGTGCTCGGCGGCGTAATCGTGTGGTGGCGCCGGAGGTAGGGAATGCAGGTTCGCGGACTGCTTATCGCGGCTCTGCTGATGGCAGTGCTCGCCGGTGGCGTCTGGTGGTCTAACAAGCGCGGAACGTCAGCAGAGAACAAAGCGGCCGATGAGACGCCGAAGATTCTTTCCATTCCTGAGGACCAGATTACTCAAGTAGAGATCCGTAAGAAGGACGCTCAGCCTGTTGTCCTGAAGAAGGAAGGCGGAAAGTGGCAGATTGCGAAACCGGAATCCCTTCCCGTTGACGAAGATTCTGCCAGTTCCCTGGTGAGCACGCTCTCATCCCTCAGCTCCGACAGGGTCGTCGAAGAGAAGGGAGCAGACCTTTCCATCTATGGCCTGCAATCTCCGCAGTTAGAAGTTGAGGTATTGCGAAAGGACGGCAAGTCCAGCAAGATCCTGATCGGCGATGAGGCGCCCACTGGCGGTTCTTACTATGCGAAGGCTTCCGGTGATGAGCGGGTCTTTACCATTGCCAGCTGGAACAAATCCAGTCTGGATAAGACGGCTCGGGATCTCCGGGATAAGAGGCTCCTTACCTTTGACTCGGATAAGCTTTCGAGAGTTGAGCTTCGAGTCAAGGGACAAGTCTATGAGTTTGGCAAGAACAGCCAAAACGAATGGCAGATTGTGAAG
>Ga0207874_1003898_pt1 | contig 11721 bp, 7 predicted proteins | sample HigsolmetaAR201D_FD_184833 | JGI IMG/M metagenome (GOLD analysis project Ga0207874, IMG submission 184833) | Ionic liquid and high solid enriched microbial communities from the Joint BioEnergy Institute, USA - AR20-1-D (SPAdes) (version 2) ... | reverse complement strand
AAAGACTACGAACGCAACCCAGAGACCAGCGAGGCGATGATCTATATCAGCATGATCGCACTGATGTCACGCCGCCTGGCACGCGGAAAAGACATTTGAAGACAGTTTCTTAGTGACAATCTATCCGGAGCCGGGGCATGTTGTCGGGGCAACTGGCGAGAGCGTGATTCTAGGTGACTTCTTACGTACTACAAACAGCGTCGATATCCCCGGGAACGCCGAAAGGATGATGCCCCGGCCATCCGGCGAAGTTGCCGGCATCTAAGACAGGTTTCCCCCCCTTACGGCTTCTTCCTCGGCTCGTCCCAGCGGGCTTTGTACAGGCGGTGGTCTGGCAGGCGGATCACCTGGTCGGTGCCCACAAAGCGGAGCGTGTCGCTCCACCAGTGCTCAGGCGTGCCCATGTGGTAGACCGTGCGGCCGCCTTTCCGCTGTTCGTCGACCGATTTCACTTTCTTGTGTTCGGCCAGGCTGGGGTGCGGCGTGAACGTGCCGGTTTCGGTATCGAACCGGTACACGGCGGTGTTGGTCGTGACGTAGTAGCCGCGGCCGTCGGCGGTGGGCGAAAGATCATGCCCTCCTTTGGTCGGCAGCTTCCAAGTCTTCTCGGCGACCAGTTGCACCTTGCCGTCTTCTTCGCGCACGGCGACCAGCAGCAGCTCCACGTCGCCTAAGGCCCAAATCCGCTGGCGGTCGGCATCCCACTCGGCCCCGTGCGCGCCAACCAGCGGCAATGTGGCCAGCGGCTGCGGCTGGTGGGGCTCGGAACCGATGGCGAACAACTGTAGCTCGTCGCCGCCAAAGCTGGACGCCACCGCCACCCGGTTGCCGGGGATCAGGCAGGCACTATGGGCGTTGCGGCTGTAGGTGTAGAAGCGGCAGGTTTTGTCGTTGCGGCGGACGATGGCCACGCCGCCACTGGACGAGGTGATCAGGATCTCGTCCTCGTACGGTTTGCAATCGTCGGTCGAGGCGAACGTGCGGTGTGCCTCGGCGTCGATCGCCGCCGAGTCCGCCGCCTTCCAGTTCCACAGCCGCCGCGGAACGGCTTGCCCTGCGGTATCGGCCGGAATGATGAACACCTCGGAAGCTCCGCACACGATGAGCGAGGGCCCAGGCTCGGCCGCGGTCGCCGGCCGCTCTGCCAGAGCGAGCGCGCCAATCATCCCGATTGCGACCAACCACCGCGACAGGTTCAGCATGAGTTGTTTCATGGAAGCAAGACTCTCGTTGGGCTGCGAATTTTTTGGGGGTGTGTTGGTTAAGAGTGTACCTAGACGGAAGAACGGACTCTATCAGATCCGTGGGCGAAAGGCTCCAACGTTCGGCGGCTTGGACGATGCGAAAGCAGCGTGCCTAGGGCAGTGTGCAGCATGACTTCACATTACTTCGCCGCGTTGCTTGCCGGTCGGCTGCGCGATAACTTGAAGTCGCTTGTCGTGGGGCAATCATCTAATTGACAGGTTCGGCCAAAGGGGTAGATCATGTTTGGCCTGTTCAAACGATGGTGGCGCAAGTCTGCACAAGCGGCCTCTGAGGAAAAGGTGATCGTGTTCCTCAATCCGTTGGTGATGATCCTGGCGGCCGCCGAGCAGAAGAAGGGCAGCCCTTTAACCGAGGAGGAGGTGCTGGCCATCCGCGACGAATCCCCGTGTACGTTGATGCCGCGGTCCCGGGCGGAAGCGTTCTATGCAAGCCTCGATGCCCAAGGGGCGGTGTACCGCATCAACCCGGAACGCGTTTGGGAAGAGTGGCAGGCCATCCGCGACCAGATCGAGTGGTCTTGAGCCAGCGTCAGGGCTTACCTATGCCATGCTTGGCATCGCTCTGTTGCTGGCGGCGCTTAGCCTTGGGCTTGGCAGCCGGTAAAATGCGGCGATGGGAGTTGAACCCGGTTGGCACACTCCGCGGCAATAGTTAGGCCGCAGTCGTCTGTACGATCCGAAGCGATGAAACGTCCGTGGTGGGTATCGGCATTAACGTGGGATGGTATGGTGCCGTTGCTGCTGGCCGCGGCGTCCGGTTCTCTGGCCGTGGTCTTCCCGCGGAACGACACGGCTGACACCGCGGCGGTAGTGTTGTTTCCGATGATTGCCGCGCTCATTCGGGCGTCGATCGGGCTGCGGCAGCTGGCAGCGATTTGCGGCAAAAGTCCCTCGATTCTCCGCCAGGTACTTTTTGCCGCCGCCATCGCCACATTGCTCATGTTCGAGATGTACTGCGGTTTTCTCGTACGCGGCGGGGTGCCTTGGATTTTCTGGTGGCCTGCCGCCGCGTTGTACGTGATTTATCTGGCATTCATCGTGTGCTCGGTGCGGCCTGGCACCGAGCCGCCGCCCCAGGAGTTGCCCGGCTGATACTCCCAGCAAGTGCAACCGGGCTGGCCTTGGATTACGATCGTGGGTTGCCCTGCGGCCGCTTCGGGCGGGATCGCAGGCAGTTCACAAAACCTCAAGGCCAGAGAATCTCGCTGGTTGGAGACATCGGACATGCTTCGCGTTGCGCTGCTTTCGCTGCTGGGTTTGTTGGTACCGTCGCAGGTTTGGGCCCAAGGCAATGCGCCTGCCGCCAAGGCCGATGACGGCAAGTTGCGGATCATCTGCTTTGGGGCCCATCCCGATGACGCCGAGTACAAGAGCGGCGGCGCCGCGGCCCTGTGGGCGGCGGCCGGGCATCATGTGAAGCTGGTTTCGGTCACCAACGGCGATATCGGCCACTGGCAAGTCCACGGGGAGGAACTAGCCAAACGCCGCAAGGCGGAATCGGCCGAGGTTGCCAAGCGGCTGGGCGTGGTGTCGGAAGTGCTCGACATTCACGACGGCGAACTGATGCCGACGCTCGAGAATCGCAAGACCATTACCCGGCTGATCCGCGAGTGGAACGCCGACATTGTGATCTCGCACCGCCCTTGGGATTATCATCCCGACCACCGTTACGTGGGCGTCCTGGTGCAGGACGCGGCGTTCATGGTGACGGTGCCGTTCTTCTGCCCGGAAACGCCGGCGCTCAAGAATAACCCGGTGTTCCTGTATTCGAGCGACGGCTTCCAGAAGCCGTATCCGTTCAGGGCCGATATTGCGGTGGCGATCGACGATGTGTTTGAGAAGAAGGTCGACGCCCTGTTGGCCCTGGAGTCGCAGACGTTTGAAGGCGGCGCGAATGGCAGCCCCGAGTTTGTGGCGACGGTTCCGCCCAAGTCGGACCCGGTGGCTCGCCGCGAGTGGCTGCGCGAACGCTGGGTGCGCCGTGCCGGCGGCGAAGCCGACCGCTATCGCGAAGCGCTGATCCGCTGGTACGGTCCGGAGCACGGCCGCGCCGTCAAATACGCCGAAGCGTTCGAGATCTGCGAATACGGCCGCCGGCCGAACGAAGCCGAGATCCGGAAACTGTTTCCGTTCTTGCCGCAAGAGTAGGGGGGGCGTAGGTCGCTGGCACGCCAGGCAAGAAGCGGCGGTAGCAAGTGCGCCGCAATCGCGGTTGCTCTGCGCGCGGTCATGGGGGCTGGGGGGCGGCAAAACCGGCTGATTCCCGGTTTTGCGTCTGCCTGCCCCCTTCTTCTGCGGCCTTGGGCTGAGTATGGTGGTTGGATGAGCTGAATGCATATCGGGACCGTTTCAGATTGCACCCGCCCTCGGTCGCCTTCCCGCCCCGACTTCTGAACTTTACCTGACGCGTTCGATCACAAACGTGACCGGCCGGCGAAATGCCGCGGTGCTCGGCCCTCCTTCGCACAGAAACAGCGTCGCTTGACCGCGCGTTGGCATGGAGCGCCTCGGGCGACCGGTTGTTATCAGGTATGATTCTCCCCTCCGCGTCAGGTAAAAGCTGCGTGTCTATTTCCATGGTTGAACAGAGTTCCGACTCCACCTCGGAGGCGGCCGCTGAAGTTTCGTTTCGTGACCTTGCCCTGAGCGAGTGCATGCTCGCGGCGATCGAAGCCGCCGGCTACACCACGGCCACGCCGATTCAGGCTCAGGCGATCCCGCCTCTGTTGGCGGGCCGCGACGTACTCGGACAAGCCCAAACCGGCACCGGCAAAACCGCCGCGTTCGCGCTGCCGATGCTGCAGCGGATCGATCTGGCGCAGCAACACCCGCAGGTGCTGGTCTTTGCCCCGACCCGCGAGCTGGCCATGCAAGTGGCCGAGTCCTTCCAGCGTTACGCCGCAGGCTTGCGCGGCCTGAGGGTTGTGCCGATCTATGGTGGTCAGGATTACCAGGTGCAGTTTCGCGAATTGCACCGCGGAGCCCATGTTATCGTGGGCACGCCGGGCCGGATTGTGGATCACATTCGCCGCGGCTCCATCTCGCTGGCAGGCCTGCGAGGGCTGGTGCTGGACGAAGCCGACGAAATGCTGCGGATGGGCTTCACCGACGACGTGGATTGGGTGCTCTCGCAAGCCCCGCCCGAGCGGCAAACGGCGCTGTTCTCCGCCACCATGCCGGAGACCATCCGCCAGATTGCCCAGCGCCACCTGCGTAACCCGGTCGAAATCAACATTCGTCGGGCGACAGCCGAGACCATTCAGCAGCGATACTTGATTGCGCCGCCGCACCAGAAAGAAGAAGCCCTGGCGCGCATTCTGGAAGCGGAAGCCTCCGACGGCGTGCTCGTGTTTGTCAAAACCAAGGCAGCCACCGAACCGTTGGCCGACTTTCTCACCAGCCATGGGCACCGCGCCGCCGCCCTGAGCAGCGACGTTGCCCAAAAGCAGCGTGAGCGGATTCTCGAGCAATTGCGGTCGGGCGTCATCGATATCATCGTGGCTACCGACGTTGCAGCCCGAGGGCTCGACGTGCAGCGCATCAGCCACGTGATCAACTACGATTTGCCCTTCGATACCGAAAGCTACGTGCATCGTATCGGCCGCACGGGCCGCGCCGGCCGCGAGGGACAGGCCATCCTGTTTCTGCATCCCCGCGAACGGTACATGCTGGAGCGGATTGAACGGGCCACGCGGCAAACCATTCCGCAGATGGAAGTCCCTTCCAAGCGGGTGATCAATCGGCTGCGCGTCGCGAAGTTCCACGACAAGATCACTGAGAATCTGACGCATCCGGCGATGGATACGTTTGTATCCCTCATCGAGCAGTATCGCGCGAAGAACGACGTGCCGATGGAGCAGATCGCCGCGGCCTTGATGGCCATGGCCGTGGGCGACGTGCCGCTATTGCTCACCGAAGACTTGCCGGCCGCTCGGTTCGCCGAGCCCAAGAATGGCCGCCGCCCTGACCGCGGGCCAGGCAACTTTCGCACTGGAGGCCGCGCGTTCTCTCGCGACAGCCGCGAAGCCCCCAATTACCGCCGTCCGCAAGGAGGCCGTTCCGGCGGCCAGATGGAAACCTTCCGGATTGAGGTTGGCCGCGTACATCGGGTAAACCCCGGCAACATCGTGGGCGCCATCGCCAACGAAGCTGGCCTGGAAAATCGCGACATCGGCCGTATCAACATCTACGACCAGCACAGCACCGTGGACCTGCGGGCAGGACTGCCCCGCGAAGTGTTCCACGCGCTGAAGCATGTGCGCGTGGCCGGCAGAAAGCTCAACATCTCGCGCTTGGGCGATTCGCCGACGGCGAGCTAAAGGCCTTCACGCAACCGAACGATTCAGTTCAGGCCAAGCGCCAAGTGGTTACTTCGCCCAATTTGTTTCGGGCGAAGCTGCGCTATCGTTGCGCTCGACGGATCAATCTGGCTTCTATAGCTGCGCGGCACGCAACCTTTCGCCTGCTTAAACAGCGACAGACTGCTTATCTGGCGCGCCGAGCGCAGTACTTTGAATCTGCATGCGGTGAGTTATCGAGCACCCAGAAAGCGCGGTGCCTTCTAACCAGGTGGTGACGTTGACGCACCACCCTAGTCCTTCGACGCGCGGCACTCCCTGTGGGGTGTCGTTCAGCTAAACTTTGGCGCTCGGCCGCTGGAGCGCACATGGGTGCCGGCCGGCTTTGCGGAGCTCGACGCGTCAATTTGCCGGTCGGGCAGGGGACATTCGCAATTTCTAACTGCCGGCGGGGCAAAAAGTTCGGCGTCCCCTGTTGCGAGTGCCGGCAGCCCCCCGAACGTGTGCTAGAGTTTCGAAATCCATTTGTGGGACAGGTTGCAGTGCCGCCTAACCGAAGGACTGGCAAAACTGCCTGTCGCCCCAATGGTTTCCATCGATTGTCTCAGTCGGCATCGAGCCAGGTGATCAGATTGATGGAAGCCAATTGAATCACGCGTTCGGTCGCCCAGCTGACCGCAGATCCATCCTTTTGTCGCAGAGGCAGTTTGATGTGCATTCCCAAGCAGGTTTCCCGTCGTGAGTTTGTGCGGCTGACCGGGCTGACTGCCGGTGTGGCGTGTTCGGCCCTGGCCGTGCCGGGACGGGCCGCCGAAGAGGAGCCGATCAAACGCGACCCGGATTCGGTGTTGGCCCGCTTGCTCAAGGGCAATGAGCGGTTCGCGAGTGGACAGCTCGCTCACCCGCGGCGAAAGCCGGAAGACTTCCAGCCTTTGGCGGAAGGGCAGGCGCCGCTGGCCGTGATCATCGGTTGCGCCGACGCTCGCGTGGCCCCTGAGCTGCTGTTCGACGAAGGTGTCGGCGAGCTCTTCGTCGTCCGCGTGGCCGGGAACATTGTCAGCGGCGCGGGTGCCTCGGTGAAAGGGAGCGTCGAGTACGCGGTGGCGGAACTCGGCGTGCGCTTGATCATGGTGCTGGGACATAGCAACTGCGGCGCGGTCAAGGCCGCCCTCAAGTACATCGACGCCAAGGACGCGCTCCCGGGCGCCATCGGCGACCTCGTGGACACCATCCGGCCGGCCGCAGCCGCCGCCAAGAACAAGCCGCCCGGAGAAGCGCTCGACATCGCCATCAAGCGCAACGTCCAGCGGGGCGTCGAGCGGCTCAACACCCTGCACCCGATCGTGGCAAGTGGCGTTAACAAGGGCGACGTGAAGGTCGTCGGCGCCGTTTACGACCTGCATAACGGCCGCGTCAAAGTGCTCGGCTAACAGGCAAGCCTGGCCTCTCAAACGCATTCGCTGACCGGCAGGGCACGAAGGGCTTCCGAGAGGGAGCTCTCCGTGCCCGCTGGCTTATTGCGACGAAGCCGCCACGGGTTGCTCAAGAGGCTGCCAAACGCCTTTAACCCGTTTGCCGAACAGCACCCGCTCATAGAGCGCTAAGCCCGACAGGTCGCCACGTGCCAAGACGGCGAAGACTCTGGCGTTGAAGCCGAAGGTCGACTTGGTGCCAAACAGGATATGATCTTTGCCGGTTGGCGAAGAGATCCATTGGAATGATCGTACGCCGCTGAAGTACTGCGGTTGCACTCGGGCGAGAAAACCTGACTCCGGAAACGGCGTTCCTTTGTGCTTGCCATCGAGGCATTCACGAAGCAGCTTGAACTCACCGGATGCGTTCAATTGGTTCTTGGCGAATGGCAGGCCGCAAAGGACGCACGTGCGCACCTGTTCTTTGGGGAAGTACTGCTGAGTCCAGGTGCAGATCGCGACTTCGTGGCTTCCGGCCACTTTGCCGCTGGGAAACTTGATCGTGTAGGTAGGCAGCATCCACTTGCCGGACAGATCGCTGCGCACCAGTTGCGACGCGAGCACTGTTTTGCCCGACACCGAGCACTTGCTGAGCTGCCGGGCGTCTACCCGTTTGCCGGTGACCTCACACACGCCGGTTTCATCCGGCAGCACAAATGCGCCGGTGACGTCGCAGCGTACCAGGTGTTCCAGCAGACAAAGCTTTCCGCTCGCTTCGCTGATTCCCATCAGGGAGCGGCGAACACGTTTGCCGGTGACCGCACACGTATGGATCGCCTCCGGCATGACCAACTGACCGCTCGCCTGGCAGCGTGTCAGGTGTTCTTCGAGCGCCGCTTTGCCGGTTTCCGGGCAGGTCTTCAGCAGGTCCACGGCTACTAACTTTTCGGAAACGGCGCAACGGCCAATCTCGTCAGAGAGCAGCTTGCGGCCGCTGAGTTCGCAGGCAACGATCTCCGACTGGTCGCATTTCCGCCCGGATAGCTCTGAGTACGCCAAGCGGCTTTTCGCTACCGGTTGCTGGCTCGCGTCTGATACTTCGCAGTCCGCGTTGGCATACCACTGATTTGAGAACGCACAGCGAGTTGCTTCGCTGGTGTGGGCAACATCCTTCCCGTTGGCCAGCACCACCGCCTGATCGCGGCGACACTTCTTGCCTGATAGAGTGCTGGTGATCAGCTCGTCTTCAATCAGTTGCGTGCCGGTAAAGTCGCAGGTGCGACCATACTGAGGCAACGCCAGACGGCCCGATAGTTCCGACTTGAATAGCAGGTCGCGCCAAACCTGCAGTCCACTGACGCTGCAGGTGCCGGCTTGCCCTTGATGGATCCGTTTGCCCGTGGCTGCACACGTCATCAAGGTATCTGGCAGGGCGTAATCGCCGTTGGCCTCTGACTTCTCAAGCTTGTCTCGCAGGACCAGCTTGTTGGTTACCGCGCAGCGGGCCAGGCAATCGACTGGCAGTGCGTTGTGGGTGACTTCGCACTCATGAACTTCTGGCTGCTGGACGATCGTTCCGCCCGAGATGTGCAGCGTCGAGCGATAGGTCTCGTTTCCCCCAAGGCGATAACTTATATCCACCGTGACCGAGTCCGTGAGCTTACCTTCGATTGCAGATATGACCGCCAGGATGGTCGGCTGCAGATCATGGATCAGCTTTTCCTTACGCTGCCCTCCGTCACTGCGGGCCAGCTCGGTGCGCAAGCGAGCCTCGTAATAATTTTTGAACTGGCGGATATCGGAGTCAGCTTCAATGGCCTGTTGAACGCGGGCATCAATGTCCGAGATCAGACGTCGCACTTGAATGTTGCCATTCAGATCGGTTTTGCCCGGCGGTGCCTCGCCGTTGTCGCCAATGGTTACGCGCAGCAACTTTTCATAGCTGTCAACGGCGTTGGATACTCGCACTCGGCATATCACGGTGCCAACGAACGTTTCGCGGTGTTCCGAAAACTGTGCGCCGGTGAACGTAGCACCGTTGAATGCCGCGAGCCATTCGTTGGCCAGTTCTTCGACTTTCTGTTTGGTGGTTCGCTGGTCGGTGATGGCGGCTTCGCTGCGTGCGACCCACCGTTGCACGAGGCGCTCGAAAGCTGGCTTGCCAGGCTGGTAGAGCAGGGGAGTGCGTCCGAGGAACACGCCCGGCTGCGTGTAGCGCTGTTCCACCTGCACGTCGAAGGTGAATTGCGCGTCGCCCTCGGTAGGGGAGATGGAGGTGAAAAGACCTTCGCCTGCGGGGTTGATCTTGCAACCTTCGGCCTTGAGGGCGGCGAGCACAAAATCCTCAAGCGGCATGGTCGGACGCGCCGGAGCCAGCCGCGGCATCGGAATATCGGCCTCGTCGCTCTCTTTGCCGCTGCCAAGAACGCGGTCCATCTCTTCCTGATTCTGTTCGATCAATTTTCGGGCATTTTCCAGGCTCTCTTCGGCTCGGCGGGCGGCCAGTTCCTGATCCTGGCCTTGCAAGGCGGCAACCACCATCTGGCGGATGTGCTTCTCGAAAGAATCGCCGTTGGAGTCGTTGGAGGCTTCCAGCACGGCTTCGATATCGCCAACGGTGTGCGAGATAACCTGCAACTTCTCCATCAGCCGGGCGACGATGCGTTGCTCTGGGCTTTTGTCGTGGACGATGTTAGCGACCCACACGTTCTTGAACTTGGAGCCGATGCGCTGCACGCGCCCGATCCGCTGCTCGACAATCATCGGGTTCCAAGGCAAGTCGTAGTTCACCAGGATGTTGGCGGCCTGGAGGTTTACGCCCTCGGCGCCCGCGTCGGTCGAAACAATGACGTTGATCTCAGGCTCTTCCTTGCGGAACTTCTCGATCGAGACGCGATTGATGGTCGGCTCGCCGCCAGAGATGTAGCCAAAGCGAATGCCTTCCCTGGCCAGAACCGTACCCAGCATCCGTTGCGTTTCGCGGCGCGTGGTGAAGATCACCATGCGCCAGCGGCTACCTTGCTTGCGAAGGTCATTGGCAATGCTCAGCACAGCCTTAGCTTTGGCTGGCGTGGTAATGCCGCGGCAGGTGGCCGCAACTTCGTTCGCTAACCATGGGGGCGCTGTGCCATTGGACGCCATGGTTTTGAGCTGCGCCTCCAGCGCCTGAGGGCTGCTCATCAGCGCCACCAACAGCGACGATTGTTGAAGTGCGTTGAATAGCGAGATATTCTCCGCTACCAGCCTTTGCAGAGAGAGCTCTTCGCGGGTGGGGGGGACCGCATAGGTTTGCACCTGCCGGTCCGGGAATACCAGCCTGGCGTCGATGCGGCGCGTGCGGAACATGTACGAAGCCACGATGCCGCGGAATTCTTCAGCATGCTCAGGCTTCAGTTCCCTCGCGCTGTTCCTGGAATCCTTGATGAATCGCGTGGCGAATTGGTCGGGCGATCCCAAGGGATTGCGATGTCCTCGGGCGACGGCCAGGCAATCGATCAGCGAATAGATGTCCCATAGCCGGTTCTGGATGGGCGTCGCGGTCAACATGACCACGTACTTGAACATCCGCGCTTCGAGGGCTTTGTAGATGGCCTTGGCCATCCGGGGCGGATTTGGGCTGCCGTAAAGGTTGCGCACCTTGTGCGCTTCGTCGAGGATGAGCATGTCGAACAGGCCCAACTGGAGCTGTTCGAGAAAGCCTGTCGCCGATTGGTAAGTGGTGACAATCACGGACTCTGTCCGACGATTGGCGTGTCTTAGTTCACCGCCCACGGCTCCGTAGGCAGAGATCCCGAACTTCGAATCCAGCTCTTCGATCCACTGAGGAATCAGGATCTTGGGGCAGATCACAAAGACCTTCGAGATACGCGAGCGTTTCATCAGTTCGCTGATGATGAGCCCGGCGCTGATCGTCTTGCCTAGCCCGACATCGTCGGCCAGGAGTGTCACGGGGAGCCGGCGACAGAATCGCATGAGGTTCTGAACCTGGTGATAGTATGGCTCCAGCCGCCCATTCCAGTCGACGCGCGACTTAATATCCTCCGCCGAATTGATGATGATCGGCTCGGCCAGCGACCACTCGAGCGCCGCGCAGTGCAGATGGTATTCGTGTGGATGGTGGGCAGGTGTGAGGTCGTTCGTGACGACGCGAATGCTCATGCCGTGTGCTCGATCCGTGAGAGCTGTTGCCGGCGGGATGAAGCCGAGGATACAGCCTCTTATGGCCTGCGTTACCAATGATCGAAGGCGACCAGCGGGGGGACCACTGCGGGCAGCGGGTCGCAGGGCGGGCATCGTACGTATAACCGTCGCTCGCATCGGCGTATGGCCCTGCTGGGCACTTAGCCAATGCGTGACGGTTCCGAGGCGCAATAGGAAAGCCGCGGGCGGATCCACACCTGCGGCTCGAAGCATTGCGAAACAAGCCGCCCCTTTTACACCCTATCGCTCGGGTAGATGCGGTGCAAGCTTCGTGTGGAACAGGGGGGATTCGCCGGCTACCAGGTTCCCGGAGGGGGCGACGAAGCAGCCGGTGAAGGCAAACAGAATACGGAATACGCCCGGAGGGATTTGAACTCCCACCCTTCTGCTCCGCCTCTCTGTGCGGTTTAGCTAAATGTTTGGCCGCCGACTCTTGGCGGCAGCCTTCTTAGAACGCGTCTTCAAATTGCATGAAATGAGAAAAACCGTTACGACTTCGCTTCTTGGTTGTTCAGGTCAAGGAAGACGGAGCCGCAACGGTGAATC
>Ga0207874_1003897_pt1 | contig 11727 bp, 6 predicted proteins | sample HigsolmetaAR201D_FD_184833 | JGI IMG/M metagenome (GOLD analysis project Ga0207874, IMG submission 184833) | Ionic liquid and high solid enriched microbial communities from the Joint BioEnergy Institute, USA - AR20-1-D (SPAdes) (version 2) ... | reverse complement strand
CTACTGGTCGCCTCGTCTAAAATCAGCACGCCGTCGGGACAGAGCGCAAGCGCGCGCGCCAGAGCCAAAAGCTGACGCTGACCGAGCGAGAGATTTGCGCCGCCCGGCTGCACTTCAAAGTCGTAGCCGCCCGGCAACTGCTCGATAAAGTGATCGGCATTGCTGAGACGAGCGGCCTCTTTCATCTGCTCATCGCTCACATCGGTGCGCAGCAGGCGAATATTTTGGGCGATCGTGCCGCTGATACAAACCGGATCTTGAGGCACCACCACCACAGCGCGCCGTAGGGCGTCTTGCTCGAGCTGATTGATTGGAATACCATCGAGCAAAATCTCTCCCTTCTGAGGCTCGTAGAAACGCGCCAGCAGGCTGGCCAGCGAGCTTTTGCCCGCGCCGGTCGCACCCACCACCGCCACATTCTGCCCGGCCGGGATCTTGAGCGAGACGCCTCGCAAGACCGGCTCGTCTTCGACGTAGGCGAAGTGTACATCGCGCATTTCGATATCGCCCTTGAGATCGACGATCTTTTTGGGGTTTTCGGGATCAAGAATGGTCGGCTCGCTGTTGAGCATATGGGCCACACGTTCGGCAGCGGCCAAAGCGATCTGAACGTTGTTGTACTGCTCGCTCAGGCGCAAAATCGGCTGGAAAGCGCGTTCCGAATATTGCACAAAGGCCACCAAGGTTCCCAACGTGGCCCAACCGGCCAGCACGCCGTTTCCGCCACCATAGAGCAGCAGCGCGAGGCCGAGCGCCGAAAGCACTTCCAAAACAGCCAAGAAGATCGCGCTGCGATGACGAAGATCGATCAGCGCGGCGCGGTAATCGCCATTGATCTTATCGAATTCTTCGTCGCTTTGCTTCTGGCGGCCAAAGAGCTGGATCAACAACATACCGTTGAACTGCTCGTTTAAAAAGCCGCTGATCTTGGCCAAGGCATTGCGCTCGACGCTCGATGAAGCGCGAATACGAGCGCGGAAGTAGCGCGTGGCAAAGAAGAGAATCGGCAGAATCGCCAGCGAGAGCAGGGCGAGTCGCCAGTTAACGGCAAACATCACCACAACCACTGCGATCAAGGTCACCGATTCGGTAATGATCGTGACCACGCTGCTCGAAAGCAGGGCGTTGAGCGAGTCGACGTCGCCTGTGATACGCACCACTAAGTCGCCGACCGGATGCTTGCCAAAAAAAGCCATGTCTTGGCGAAGCATGTGCGAAAAGAGGCGCGAACGCAGGTCGGCCAGACCGCGCTGACCCGCTAACTGCAGGTAGTAGGTCTGGGCATACTGCAAGAGAAAGGTCAAAATGACCGTTCCGCCATACAGGCCCGCGATCGGCCACAGCCCTGCCGGATCGCCAAGAGTGATCGGGCCGTCGATCGCTCGTTGGAGCAGATAGGGCGGCACCACACTCAAGACCGCCATCGCCAACAACAGCACCAAGGCGGCTAACAGGGGCCGCCAATAGGGCCGCATCGTCACAACCATCAGCCAAAACAAGGCGGCGTCTTGGCTTGATGTGGAAACTTTTATCGATGATTTACTCATAAATATTGGTACAGTGCGTCATACATCGCTGTACAAGCAAGGATGTATCACCCACGCTCTATCACTCGGCTAGGCTGTCTTCCGCTTGCATCACCTCACGTCGATACATCTCGGCGTAACGACTGCCAAGGGCCAGCAATTCGGCGTGTGTACCCTGTTCGGCCACGCGCCCATCTTCCAATACAACGATCTTGTCGGCAGCACTGACGCTCGCCATACGCTGAGCCACGATCACACAAGTGCAACGCTTGAACTGGCTGCGCAGACCTTCCAAAATCGCAGCCGCCGTATGGGCGTCGATACTGGCGAGGGCGTCGTCGAGGATCAGCAGACGCGGATTGCGCACCAGAGCGCGCGCGATCGCGGTACGCTGGCGCTGACCGCCCGAAAGCGATGCGCCACGTTCGCCAACCACGGTATCGAGGCCGTGCGGCAGTTGGGGCAGGTCATTGGTGAGCTTCGCCACATCCATGGCCTCCATAACCTGCTCGTCGGGCACATCTTTCAAGCCCAAGGTGATATTGTCGCGCAGCGACATGCTGAAGAGCAGGGTCTCTTGGGGCACATAGGCCACTGCAGAGCGCAGCTCTTCCAGCTTGAGTTGGCGTAGATCGACCCCGCCAAAAGTCACACTGCCCACATCAGGGTCTTGGACGCGCAACAAGAGGCCCAAAAGGGTGCTTTTTCCGCTACCCGTAGAGCCAACAATGCCGACGGTTGTACCTTCTTCGATCGTGAGATTGAGATCGTGCAAAATCCAGCGGCGTGTAGTCTTAGAATCGCCGCTTGGAGCGCGAGCCGGAGCGTGTTCCTCCGCGCTCCAAGCGCCGTGCAACACCTCGCCAGCCCGCACGCCTACATTCTTCAGCTCGATCGTGCTGTTTTGGGGCAGATCGACGGCATCGCTGCGGTTGGCAACTTGGGGCACGCGGCGCAGCACTGCTGCGATACGACCAGCAGCGGCGCTGCCTTGCTGCAAACGCTCAAAGGCGTTGCTCATCTGAACCGCCGCCGGGCCGAGTACACCCAAATAGACGATAAACTGCACGTAATCGCCTAGGGACAGCTCGTTACTGATGACTAAACTACCGCCCACCAAGAGCACAAGCGTGGTCGCCAAGCGCACCACAACGCCCGGCAAGGGGCCGATCGCGCCGCTGCGCAAAACAAACTGCAGATTACGGCGGGTGTATTCGTCGTTGGCGCTGCTAAAAGCCGCGCTCACAGCCTGCTCTTGGGCATAGGCTTTCAGCATGCGCACAACGTTGAGGCGCTCTTGCGCATAGGCCGAAATACGCGCCATCTGCTGTTGAACGCGGTCGAAGGAGTGTTCGAGCACCGAGCCGAGTCGCAGCTGAATCACCACGCTCAGCATCAGCATACCAGTCACAATCACTGCCAGCATCACATTGCTGGTCGCCATCAAACTCGTTCCGATCAGGAACAAGAAGAAGGCGTTAAGAAACATCTGAAAACCAGCGCTAAAAAAGCGCCACACATAGATAAAGTCGCTGGTCGCGCGCGAAAGGAGATCGCCAACACCGTACTCGCGAATAATGCCCTGTTCAAAGGTCAAAATCCGCTGGAACATATCGCGGCTCATTTCGTAGGAGACGACGGCCGCCATCTCACCCGTCAACATACGCAGGCTATAGCGCAAGACCGCGACACAGAACGATAAAAACAGGATCAGACCTGCCCACATCGCAACCCGCTCGATGCGCAGTTCGTTTGAAAGCTCGTCGATCGCACGACCCAGCACAAACGGACTGAAGGCGCTTGCGCCAGCACCCGCAATAGCGTAGATAAACGAGCCTATGAACCACCAGGGGTGACCTGACATATATGGCCATAGAAAGCGGATATTTGAGTTACGCAAGGACACCTCCTTTTCACCATGAACCGTGCAAGGAGGAGACGACGCTGAAACAACCGGCTGCATACAAACTGCATCCAGTCGGATTCTCTTCGAGGTGAGCTCGCTACGTGGCTGATTGTAGGTACCGATCAGGCCTGATCAGCAGCTAGCACCAGCCATTAACGAAGCAACACCTTCGCAAAGACAGCCACATATAGCGTATGTGTGGTCAAAAGAAGAGGATGAGGCACTCCTGATCTTCTGGGGGTCACGTTGCCTCGATCCAGATCATGTGCAAACCGATGATGTAGATCGTCTTAGATCGCCGTAGTTTCAGCAGGGTCGCTCTTTGAACAGACGGTTCTCCCTTCCTGATACTGCTATTATAGACCTTTATTGGGAAAGCGCTTGCAGCTCAAACGGCTTTTTTCGGCATACGAACAAAGCCATAATGCATTCCAATGCGTTATAGATCTTATACAAATCTTCATAAAATCGCATCCGTGAGGCCGTGCTACAATAGAGAAGAGACTTTATTTGTATTCTCATGAATGAGGAGTATCGTGCGACCTGTAGACAATCTTCATGTGAGTGAATTAGTTCCGCTGACCACACCGTGGGGTATGAAATACCAGTTGCCCCTAACCGAGGCAGCCAATGCAACGGTGTACGACGGTCGCGAGGCCATCAAAAATATCATCCACCGTCGCGACCCGCGCTTTTTAGCAGTGGTCGGCCCTTGTTCGATTCACGACCCCGAGGCGGCGCTCGAATACGCCCAACGGCTGCAAGAGCTGCGCGTCCGCTACCAAGATAAACTGTACATCGTGATGCGAGCCTATTTCGAAAAACCCCGCACCACAATCGGCTGGCGTGGCCTGATCAACGACCCCGATCTCGATGGCTCGTTCAATATGGATAAGGGCTTGCGCATGGCGCGTGACCTGTTGATCAAGATCAACGATCTCGGCATGCCGATCGCGGTCGAAATGCTTGACCCGGTCAGTCCGCAATACATCTCCGACCTTGTCTCGCTCGGCACAATTGGAGCGCGCACCACCGAATCCCAAACCCACCGCGCTATGGCGAGTGGTCTCTCAATGCCCATGGGCTATAAAAACGGAACCGATGGCGGCGTTCAGGTCGCAATCAACGCCTTTATCTCGGCCCGCAGCCCTCACAGCTTCCTCGGCGTGACCATGGAAGGCGCAAGCTGCGTGGTGAAAACCACCGGCAACCCCGACGGCCTCATTATTTTGCGCGGCAGCGGCAAAGGCCCCAACTACGATGCCCAGAGCGTCGCCGAAGCCAGCGAGCGCATGCGTGCCGCCAACCTCGAGCCAGCCTTGATGGTCGACTGCAGCCATGCCAACAGCGGTGGCGATTATCGCCGCCAAGAAGAGGTTTGGAACACCGTACTCAAAAATCACCTCGAAAACAACGACGCAGTGATCGGTATGATGGTCGAGAGCAACCTATTTGAAGGCAAACAGCCCATCAATCCCGATCGCAGCCAGATGAAATATGGCGTATCGGTGACCGATAGCTGTGTCAGTTGGGAGACGACCGCCCGCATGCTCGCTAACGCCTATGAGATGCTAAGTAAGTAAACAATCCTTCTTGCTCTAACGTTTCAAGCAAGCGTCTGTTCTTGATCGCCGCACGACTTAAAGCCGCCAATGAGCACTCGCTTGCTTGAAAAAACCGCTTCCACAAAGAAACGACCTATCTTTGTTGCAAAAACAAGATAGGTCGTTTCTTTTCTCTGGGGCTGATCATAACGCATCTGCTTGACGAGTTCTGCACTTTGGCGGTCGGGTCTCTCGCCTCCATTCGATCCTCACCGCGTCCGCCTACGGCTATCAGCATCCCGCCCAACAAAGGAGGCTTCTATCCTCTGTTCCCCAGACCGCCCCTAAACCCCAAAATCCCACTGAAGGGGAAAGAGTTATGAGATATTTCGCGCAGCAGCGCGAAATATCTCATAACAAAAATAGTTAAGTTCCACTCTGCCGAAGGCCAAATACAACGTAATTAACCGAATTTGGTTTCACTATCTCCGTCGTCGCTGCACTTCCTTGGCTTGCGCGAGGATCTCGCTGAGCTTACGCCGTGGAGCGCTTGCGTTTAAGCTATTGGACGACTTACCTCCGCCAAGTTCGCGCAGTCGACGCAACAATGCGCTATTGATCTGTTCGCCTTGGGCGGCGCGCAACAAAAAGGCATCCCGTTCGGTTGTGGGCATCAATTTAAGCCATTGCTCCAGAGGCTCGTTCGTCGTCTTGAGCGGCGGACTTGTGCGCGCCGCAGCCTCGATGAGATCTTCGTCGATTGCGATGAAGTCAACGAATGCGCGCAATGAGGCGCTCAACTTGCCTAATCCCGCTGGCACCGGCGGCTCGATCGGGTCAGTGTCAGTATCCTCTTCAGCTTCTTCGTCCCATTCATCCTCACCTTCTGCATTTGCAACAGAAGCAAGCCAAATAGAGGAGGCGCAAATCGCCCCGCATCAGCTCGTCACGTAACGCGATAAAAGACTCGATCTGTCCTTCCTCGTAGATTCATTCCTCGTCACTCTCATTATCAAAGGTGATATCGAGGATATCGTATCGATCGAGCTTCTTTATCGCGATCTCATCGGTACCATAGTAGTAAGGCTCTAGAGCTGCAAGATCAAGCGCTCCTTTGGGAAAGCGAAATGCCAATCTCTGAGTACCCCAGTTCGCCACATACAGCAGCATATCGAAATGCTGTGCTAACTCTTTTAAAGGATCGCCCGGAAAATCGCGGTAGGAGTAGCTAAACAGCGCGTGAGTGGAGGAAACCTAGGCCCTACTCGACAGACTTCGCACTTGTGCCTGCGCTAATGCAAAATCCGCTAGAATCATTGTATTTTGGGGCGGTCGCTCGACACACTGCTACAACACCCTGCTTACGGGCAGGCTGTTGATAGCCGTAGGCGGACGCGGTTAAGACCTTCGTTGGGGGGAGAGACCAAGCCGCCAAAGTGCCGAACTGATCAAACGGATATCTGTAACGCTGCAAACAAGCAGAGCCAGCACAGTCTGGTACAATACAGTCAGAAGGCTTGACGCACGGCTTAAAGCTGCTAAGATAAGCCCGCACAAAACTGTCAAAATAGTTAGATCTGTATTGTATTTTAGGATATTGTGGAAACAAACGCTACGCTTTCTCCCTCTAATCAGCACGAACAGAACATACCAACTGCGCGTCAGAGCGCTCTGCCAAACTTGGTGAAGCGTCTGGGCAGCTATCGCGGCGGCATGCTGATCATTGTCCTGCTCTTTTTGATCATGCTGCCGATCAGCAATCCGCGCATCTATGCCGTCGACGAAGTAGGCTATTATGTCTACTTGCGCTCGCTCTACTTCGATGGCGATCTCGATTTTGAAAACGAGTACCGCACCCTCGACGCGCTCAACCCCAACGCGGGCATCGCAGCGGCCTTGCTCAAGCCCGGCCCGATCAAAGATGGCGGACGACGCAACGAAGTAACTGGTCTGTACGGCAATGTCGCACCGGTCGGCTCGGCCCTGCTCTGGTCGCCCTTCTACATCGTAGCCGATATCGGTGTGCAGATCGCCAATGCCTTGGGTGTCGAGATTGTACGCGACGGCTACTCCAAACCCTACATTCTGGCGGTCTCCTACGCATCGGCGATCTATGGCCTGCTCGGGCTGCTGATCTGCCACCAGTTAGCGCTGCGCTTCGTCAAGCCCTTCGCGGCCACCTTGGCGACCATCAGCATTTGGCTGGCCTCCTCACTGGTCTTCTATATGATCGTTCAGATGCCCTGGTCGCACGCGACCGGATTCTTTGCTGTCTCGTGTTTTGTGGCCTTCTGGTATCGCACCCGCGAGCAGCGCCGTCTGCGCGATTGGGCTTTGCTCGGCCTGCTGGCTGGCCTGATGACGATCGTGCGCGAGCAACTGCTGCTCTTCGTTGCCATACCAGCGATCGAAGCGCTCTGGCAGGTGTTTCACCACTCGAAGGCGAGCGCCCTGCCAGCACACATCTGGGAGGGAGTGCGCAGCCTGCCCTTCGTGGGCTATATCGTGGCGGGCCTTGCAGCCCTGCTGATGCTCTCGCCCCAACTGGCAACCTACCAGATCCTTAACGGCGCGATGCGCCCCAACACCGAGGTTTCGGGCAAGTTCCGCGACACCTGGTATAGCCCCTGCTTCTTCCACACCTTGGTCGATCCGACGCCCTGCTTGAACAGCCCGGGAGGCAACTTCTCGCACGGCGCCCTGCTCTGGAGCCCCGTGCTGATCTTGGCGCTGGCCGGTCTTGCTCTGCTCTGGAAGCGCGACCGTATGCTGACGCTAGCCTTTATAGCCGCCTTCGCCGCTCAGATGTTTGTAAACGGCTCGATCTACACTTGGCACCAAAGCGGAGCCTTCGGTTTCCGGCGCTTCATCGAGTGCTCGCCGATCTTTATCATCGGTTTGGCGATGCTGATTCAGCGCTTCCAAGAGCGCGCCGAGGCCAAACAGCGCTTCAAACGCCAGATCGCCAGCGTGGTGGTGGCGGCTGCATTGATCGCTTGGAATATCGGCCTGATCTTCAACTGGACGGTCGGGCATACCGAACTGCGGCGCGGCCTCGATTGGAACCATCTGATCGCTTGGCAGCTCGAAGTGCCGCTGCAGGCCAGCGAGAAACTGAGCACACTGCTGTTCGATCGCTGCAAGCTCTATCAGAACCAAGGCTGCAACTAAGTTATGTCAACTCAAAGCGCTTGCGCTAGGCTATAAGGCGTGCTATAACACAAGAAAGGCTTAAAGAGTAGGAAGAAGTGTGGCTAAAAACGTCGTCATCGCAGGGGCAGGCCCAGCCGGAATGGCCTGCGCCAAATGGCTCAACGACCGTGGCTATCATGTGACCGTGTTGGAAAAGCGCCCAATCGCGGGCGGCAAAGTCTCGGCTTGGAAGGACGCCGATGGTGATTGGGTCGAAAGTGGCTTACACGTCTTTTTCGGGGCTTATCACACCCTGTTAGGTTTTCTGGCCGAATGTGGTCTGAACGAGGCCTTCGATTGGAAGCCAGCCGAGATGATCTTCGCCTCGCCTGAGCACGGCTTGGCTTCGATCAAATTCGTGCCGGGCCTAGCAGCGCCCTTCAACGGCTTGACGGGGGTCGCCCTCAGCAAGCTGCTGACAACCAGCGAAAAGCTACGCATGGCCTTGGGCCTGCTGCGACCAATCTTGGGCAACCAAGCCTATCTCGACGCGCAAGACAACCAGAGCTACGAAGCTTGGCACCGTCGCCACGGCATGGGCGAGCGCGCCCTACGCGATGTGATGGATACGATGGCCTTGGCGCTCAACTTTCAACGCGCCGATAAGGTATCCGCCAAGCTGATCCTAACTGCGCTGCTGCATTTCGCTCAACAGACCGACGCATCGCGCATGGCTTTGGTCAAAGGTTCGCCCCAAGAGCGAATCTGGCAGCCCTTGATCGATATGCTGAGCGCGCGCGGCACCTGTTTTCGCTTCGAGCACAAGGTGGTCGGGATCGAGAGCGCTCAAGGGCGCGTGCAGGCTTTTCGGCTCGAAGACGGCAGCCTGGTGGAAGGCGACCTGTTTATCTCGGCCATGCCGGTGCACAACCTGCGCAAAATCATTCCGAACGAGTGGCGTGAAGAGCCTTATTTCAGCAATCTCAAGCATCTCAAAGGCCAGCCCGTCATCACAGTTCAGCTCTTTTTCGACCGCCAAGTTACAGGCGTCGATCATCTGCTCTTCAGCTCAAACAGCGACATCAGCGTCTACGCCGATATGGTCAACGTCGCGCCCGACTACCATCGCGGCGGCCCGAGCATCGTGCAGTTTGTGGTTGCCCCGGCCGAAGAGCTGATCAAACTCAGCGACGAAGCACTGATCGCCCATGTGCTGCAAGATTTTTGGCGTCTGCACCCAAATGCGCGCGCGGCCAAACTCGAAAAGTATACGATCGTGCGGATTCCCAACTCGGTCTATCAAGCCCGCCCGGGGGTAGACTGTTATCGCCCAGACCAAGCGACGCCCATCCCGAATCTCTTTCTGGCTGGCGATTTCACCCAACAAGAGTTTTTGGCATCGATTGAGGGTGCGATGCGCAGCGCCAAGCGCTGCGTGGCCCGAATCGATGCTGCCCAAGCTGCTAGACAGTTCTGAAAAGACTGAGCGTTTCAGAACTGTCTCCATCATCTTGCTCCGTCCTCCCATGCTTCAAGCTCGACCCGATCTGCTCAGCTACTATCGTATCAACTCGTTTTGGTATGATTCAGGACGGCCATGGCTCTTGAACAGGGAAGCACTCTCAATCAAACCTATCGCATAACTGCACTGCTCGCTTCAGGATCGAGCGAAGCCTTGTATGTGGCCAGCGACCAAGCGGGAGATCGCCTGCTGATCGCTGCGCTGCCCATCGCCGATCAAACGGCGCTCAATCGCCAGATCGCCCTGTGCGAAAGCATCAGCAAGCTCGCGATCGATGGGCTGCTGCCGCTCAGCGACTATTTCGCCAGCACTACAGCGCTCTATCTGGTCTGCCCGCAACCCGAAGGCCAGCCGCTCGATCAGATCACCACCCACTCAGCTAGCCTAAGCGAAGCTCAAATCAGCGCCCAGATCGACCAACTGCTCAGTGCGCTGGTAACGCTCCACAAGCATAAGCCGGCCCTCTTTCTCAACGACCTACAAGGCAACGATCTCTGGTTCGACGAAGTCAACGGCCTACAGCTCACGCCCTTCGCGCTTGTGCGTATGGCGCGCGCCCAGGCCAGCGCCTATCGAGCGCCCGAGCTGGACGATCCCCAGCGCCAAGCCGATTTCAGCAGCGACCTCTACAGCGTAGGAGCGATCTGGTACCGCCTCGTTACAGGTCAAGCGCCAACAGCAGTCCAGGAGCACTTGCATGGCAGCCAGCTCCAAAACCCAAGCCCGCTCAGCCCGGCGCTCTCGCTTGGCGGCGAAAAGCTGCTGTTGCGCAGCCTCGAACCCAAGCCGAGCAAGCGCTTCCCATCGGCCTATGCCATGCGCAAAGCCCTGCGGCTGAGCATGCAGCCGAGCCTCTCGACCAGCGCCCGCATCACGAGCGGCTGTTTGATCACAGCCATCAGCTTTTTAGGGCTAAGCGCCTTTGTGGTGCTGATCCTCTGCTTATTGCTGCTCCTCGGCCCGGGTCGCGAACTACTCGCCAGCTATCTCGCTCCCAGCCCTACAGCGCCGCTCAGCGCTCAGCGCGAAAGCACACCGAGCAACTCGCGTAGTGTCGAGCCATCGAGCAATCCAAACGCGATCAGCAGCCGCACCACCGACCGTCTGACCGAGACGCTCGTCTTAACCGAAAGCGTGGTCGGACCGCTCAGCTATAACCACGCTGGCACATTGATTGCCATAGGGCTGGGCAATACGATCACGCTGCGCTCGACCAGCAGCTATGCCTTGGAACGCAGTTTTTCCGGCCATAGCAGCCCGATCACAAGCCTAGCATTCTCGCCCGACGACAGGTTGCTAGCCTCGGGATCGCTCGGCGATGGCATGATTCGGCTCTGGAACGTGAGCGATGGCAACTTGGTTAAAAGTCTGAGCGGCCAGAGCGGCGGCATCCTCAGTTTGGCCTTCTCGCCCGATGGCAGAACGCTCGCTTCGGGTGGTAAAGATGCCACTATCAAGCTCTGGAAGCTGAGCGATGCCAGCCAAAGCGCCGATCTAAGCGGCCATAGTGCGGCCATCAGCCAGCTAACATTCAGCCCAGACGGATCGCTGCTGGCATCCTGCTCGTATGATGGCACACTGCGACTCTGGCGGCTGAGCGATGGGCAACAGCGCATCCTCTTTCAAGCCCCGAGCAATCCCAATAGCCCGCAATCACAGCCTTACCAACTAAACAGCCTAGCCTTCTCGCCCGACGGAAAGCTGATAGCAGCCAGCGCCAGCGATCTGGTGGTGCGGGTCTGGCAGCTGGCCAACAGCTCGCAACCCCTGAGTCTGCGCGGCCACAGCGACCGCCCGACCAGTCTGAGCTTCGAGCCGAACGGCAAAAGTTTAGCGAGCGGCGGCCTCGACGGGCAGATTTTGCTATGGGATCCAATAACTGGTGCGGAGCGCGCGCGTCTCAGCAACCAAGGGCTACAGATTGGCTCGATCGACTTCAGCCCTGATGGGCGCTACATCGCCAGCAGCAGCGCCGAGCTCAATCGTGTCAGCTTCTGGGACGTGCGACGCCAAGCGGTTCGTCAAAGTCTCGATCTCGGGCAAGGTCTCGTTACATCATTGGCCTATTCCAACGATAGCGAACAACTCGCCACAAGC
>Ga0207874_1003886_pt1 | contig 11751 bp, 5 predicted proteins | sample HigsolmetaAR201D_FD_184833 | JGI IMG/M metagenome (GOLD analysis project Ga0207874, IMG submission 184833) | Ionic liquid and high solid enriched microbial communities from the Joint BioEnergy Institute, USA - AR20-1-D (SPAdes) (version 2) ... | reverse complement strand
ATTGGCTTCCGCTTCCCGAACGCGCCCTTCGGCCTCGGTTCGTGCCTGCTGCACGGCGATTCGTGATTGCCGAAGCTGCTCGTTGAAGACTGCAATTTGCTGTTGGGCCGTACGCACTCGCGCCTCAGCCGCCGCAAGCGCCGCCTCGGCCTGCTCCTCCTGCGCCCGGATCTGCTCATCGTCGAGCACAACCAGCAGTTGGCCCGCCTCCACGCGATCGCCTTCACGAACCGTAATCTCACGGATCCGGCCGGCGATTTTGGGGGCTATCGCCGACACATCACCTTCAATCCTTCCACTGAGCACGACGATGTTCGATGGAATCCGCGGACGCGATAAGTATAGACGCCAGACAAGAAGGCCTCCGACCAGAACGACCAGGAGCACTGCAATCAGGGGCCTCAGAAAGCGTCTGGATCCCTCTGCCATTTCCCCTCCGCTTGACCGAATCGCGCCAGCCAAGCGATTCAGACAGTTGTTTGATGCAATCAGCAGTTGGGATGCTTCTCGTGCAAACTTTCGAATTCTTCAAAGCGCGGCTTTGTGTTCGAACCCGCTTGAATCCCACAATCAGACGTGAGTCCGGCACGGGGGCTGAGCAGTGGTCAGAGAGCGGTAAACCCGATTCTCTCCGTATGAGAGACACAGGCCCAGGCGTTCCAATGGGACCGGGGGCCGGATAGAACTAGGAAAGAGCAGCGCCGATCGCCTTACAGGCAGCAAGCAAGTCCTTGAGCATCGTCCTGGCCCGGGCCAGCGTCATGCGCGGAAGAGGGCCCGATATGCTGAGGGCAGCCACTACTTTCTTCTGGCCGTTCATGATCGGAGCAGCAATGCAGCGCCCATCCGGTTCATTCTCCATATTGTCCAGCGCATAGCCCTGCGTCCGAACGCGTTCCAGTTCCACAATCAGATCCTCTTCCCGCACGATCGTCGCCGGCGTGAACCTCGGCATGCCTTTGTAACGAACGAGCCGGAGCACGTCACGCTCTCGAAGATCGGAGAGTAGAACTTTGCCTAGCGCGGTGGAATGGGGGTACCTGCGGTTGCCTATCTTGGAAGCCATGCGGACCGCTTGAGGACTTTCAATCGTTTCAATGACCAGCACTTCACCGCCATCGAGCACTCCAAGATTCAGCGTTTCCTTACAGATGGCCGCCAGCTTCTCCATCTCGGGATGGGCGGCGCGGACAAGGCGCTGCTCAAATGTCGCATCCCTCGGCTCCTCGAACAGCTTGCGGGAAATTCGATAGACCGTATCGGAGCGTTCGAGATATCCCCGCGATTCCAACGTGACCAGAATGCGGTGAACCGTGGGCTTGGGCATGCCGGTCTGGGCAGAAATGTTCGCCAGACTCATGCCTTCCGGCGCGCGTCTGAGGGCATCAAGGATGTCAATCGCCTTGTGCAGGACTTGCACGCCTCCTGCCACACGTCGAGGGACCATGATTTCGCATCGTAGAACAGTCTGGCTCGGATGACAAAATTTCCTTGACTCGCACCCCTCATTAAGATAGAGTTCATCTTCGCCGGTTTCGCTATGGTGAATCGTTCTGTTTCATATCGTGAAACGGCAGATGCGCCCCAGTTTGAGCGCATTCACCCATCAATCAGTCCACTGAGGTCGGCGCCATGAAGTACGCTGCAAGCGCAGTCTGTTTCGCCCTGTCCTTTGCCATGTGCGCGCATGCGCAAGAGACTCGCAGCACGATCTACGGCAGAATCCTCGATCCGCAGAACGCGGCTGTGCCTGGTGCAACAGTCGTTGTCACCAACCTGGACACCAATGCCACTACCCACCTTCGGTCGAACGAAACCGGCTATTACGAGGCGAACTTACTGCTGCCTGGTCAATACCAGGTATCGGCGGAACTGGAGGGATTCAAGAAAACGGTGCGCTCGGGCATTGTCCTCCCGATCAGCACGCGAATTGAAGTCACGCTGACGCTGGCCGTGGGGCAGACAACAGAGACGTTGTCCGTGACGGCTGAAGCTCCGCTGCTAGAGACTTCCAGTGTCAATGCGGGCCGTGTCATGGAGAACCGCAGCGTTACCGACCTCCCCACCTTCAACAACAGCCCGCTCATGCTGATCAAGCTTGTCCCCGGAATTCAAGCAAGCGCAAACCGCAGGTATAACGGCGTGAACGCCCTGGGCGGGACAGCAGAAGCTCACAACGCGGGAAATGTCGGCGGCAGCGACTGGTCAATCGACGGCGTGCCCAATATGGGCGCGAACTACAGCGCGGCCTATCTTCCGTACTCCACAACGATTCAGGAGTTCAAGGTGGAGTCCGCGAACTTCGACGCATCCATCGGTCATACGACGGGAATGACCATTTCCGTCATGACCAAATCCGGCAGCAACAGCCTTCATGGCTCGCTCACCGAGCAGCATTGGCAGCAGCGCTGGAACGGAACACGCTTCTTTGTAAAGCAGCAGTACTACCGCAACATCGCGGCGGCGGAGGCGGCGGGCGATCATGAACTGGCGGAGCAGCTGCGCAAATCTCCAAAGCAGCCGTCGGGACATTCGAACAATTACGCCGCCACGCTCGGCGGCCCCATTGTCCTACCCAAGCTATACAACGGGCGGAACAAGCTGTTCTTCTTTTTCAGCTTCGACGGGTTTGAGGACAGAAAGACGACCGAATCGACGTTCAACCACACGGTGCCTTCGCTCGCGCACCGCGAAGGAGACTTCTCCGACCTGCTCGCCATCGGCCCACGGTATCAGCTCTACGATCCGTTCAGCGTCCGGCCCGACCCCGCACGCCCGGGACACGTCGTACGTGACCCCATCCCCGGTAACATCATCCCGAAGTCGAGGATCATCAATCCCGCTCACGCAATCTACTCGAGCTTCTTCCCCACGCCCAATAACCCGCCGGCCCGGCCCGACCTTGAGCCCTTAAACAACTATCTGGGGGTTGCAGAACCGTATAACTGGAGCTATGCCGCAGTGACCAACCGGATCGACTACAACTTTTCCGAGAAGCACCGGTTCTTTGGCCGCTGGACATGGCTGAAGTACCGCGAGGACCGTCAGGACTGGACCTACGAAACCAAACGAGGCCTCCAGACAAATGGGGTTAACCGCAACAACCGGGGCATTACAGCCAACTACGTCTTTACGCCAAGCAGCTCAACAGTGCTGGACTTTCAGGGCGCCATCAACCATTTCCGCGAAGGAAACATCCTTACTTCCGTTGCCACTTCATTCAAGCCGAGCGACGTCGGCCTGCCGGCGTACATGGATCAGGTGGCAGGCGAGAACCATGCTCTGCCGATAATGGTCATCAACGGCTACGACACTTTAGGCCAGTCGGTTCCCGCCTGGACCAATTTCGTGCTGGCTTCCACCAAAGTGAACCTTACACACATCCGGGGTTCCCACACGTTCACAGCGGGTATAGACATCCGGCATCATCGCCGCTCGGGCGGCAACCCGGGTGATGTGAATGGCCGCTTTACTTTCACAAACAAGTTCACGAGTCGCGAAGACGATGGTTTGACCGTCGCCGCCAACCTCGGCCACTCGTATGCGGCATTCCTGATGGGTCTGCCCACCTCCGCCAGCATTGACACCAATGCCACGTATGTTTTGACCAATCCGTATGCAGGGTGGTACGTGCAGGATTCCTGGCGCGCCACACCGCGCCTCACACTCATGCTCGGCCTGCGTATGGAGAGCGAATGGGGCCGCCGGGAACGCTACGACCGGGTCATCGGGTGGTTTGACCCAACCGCCAGGCTTCCCATCACCGAGGGCGCTGAGGCAGCCTACGCGCGCTCGCCGATCCCCGAACTCGCTCCCTCTGATTTTTCGGTTCGAGGCGGATCGATTTATCCGGGAGTCAACGGGGTTCAGTCCAGGCTTCAGAACACCGAATTCATGCTGCTGCCTCGCATCGGCGTCGCTTATCAGTTGACTTCGAAAATCGTCCTTCGTGGTGGCTATGGCATCTACTTCGACACTCTGAATGCGCAAAATGTCGGCCCGGATCAGTCAGGCTTCAGTCGCGCCACGGTCAATCCGATCACCAACGACTTCGGACAGACGTGGCTTTCCGGCAATCCCGCAGCCGGGATCTCTCCGCTTACCGACCCGTTCCCGCTGCGTCCCGACGGGACTCGCTTCGACGTGCCAGTCGGAACGGGTCAAGGCCTTTTAGCTCGGGCCGGAATCGGCTGGAATTTCTACGGCCAATCTGTGCCGCGCGCCCGGCAGCAGCGCTGGCGCATCGACCTGCAACGCCAGCTCGGCGCCGACATGGTTGTGACTGTCGGTTACGCAGGCAGTTATTCGGATCGCATCCGCGTCTCCCGAAGGCTGGATGCACTGCCCGGGCAGTACTGGAATACGACACAGGAGCGCAACAATGCGCTGGCCAGCAACCTTAATCAGAACGTACCCAACCCTTTCCACATACAGAACTTTCAGGAACTGCGAATCTCTGACCCGATTGCTTACCAGGCGCTCGAATCCCGCGGTTATTTCTTGAGCCCTACCATTCCGAAGCACATGCTGCTGCGCCCATATCCGCACATGAACAACATCTCGGCAGTAGGCAGCACGGACGGGGAGGTAAAGACTCATTCGTTTGAAGCGATGTTTCAACGACGCTTTGCCCGCGGGTTCACGCTGCATGCGAACTACACAGCCCTTTATGAGCGGGACCGGGATTACTATCACAACGAGTTTGACCCTCTGCCAAGCTGGAGGCAGACCAATGCCGGGGTCCCGCATCGAATTGCTGCCACTGGAATCTGGGAGCTGCCTTTCGGACGCGGCCGCGCCTTCTTACAGTCGGGACTTGCAAGCGCCCTGTTCGGCGGCTGGCAAATTGCCGGAACTTATGAATGGCAGCCCGGCCCTCTGCTCGATTGGGGGAACATCTTCTATTACGGCGATCTCGCTGACATCAGGAAGGGGAAACGCACGTTAGACCGCTGGTTCAACACCGACGGCTTTGAGCGCAATCCCCAGCGAACGCCTGCATCGTTTCAAGCCCGGCTGTTTCCAACTCGGGTGGATGGTGTTCGCGCTGATGGCTTGAATCGGATTGACGCCAACATTCAGCGCGATTTCCGTCTCACGGAGAGGTTCACACTCCAGTTGCGGATGGATGCGCTGAACGTCGCCAACCGGTCACAGTTTGAGCCACCCAACCGCGATCCGATCTCGACCAACTTCGGCCGGGTCACGAATAACACTTCCAGCACAATGCGGTTTCTCCTGTTTCAAGCCCGCATCAAGTTCTAAGTGAGATAGGATTGATTGCACTCATGACTCGCGTCATCCTGAGCCTGTTTTTTGCACTTTCCGCAGCTGCCGCTGCCGCGGTTCCGCTGGATCTCAGCAGGGTGAAGCAAGGCCCCGTGACGGTCGCACGAGAGGGTGATACAGCGGTTGTGCGGTGGCAGGACGAAAAGGGCCGCGCCTGGGAAGCGTCCTTCAATCTCGAGCCGCGACTGCCGCTGATCGGAGCGATCCGCGTCAATGGCAAGACGGTGATTCAGAATGCCGTACCCATTTACAGCGCGCAAACCGGCAAGCGCCGGGGAGGGTTTGATGAGTTCTTCGACTTCCCTCCGAGCCATCCGGACGGGACGCGGAGCTTCCAGGGCCGTCTCGAACTGGCGGCTGCGAACGCGGCCACGCATGGGGATCGGGTGGAGCTTACCTTCGACGGATTCCAAATGGGGATCTTCCGCGGGTCGATCCGCTACATGTTCTATCCCGGAAGCCGCTTGATTCAGCAGGCTGCAGTGGCCTCGACCAACGAGAACGACACCGCCTACTTCTACGACGCCGGACTGCGCATGGCCGTGCCACGCGATTCGCGGCCCGGCAATAACATGGAATCCGAGGTCGTTTACTATGACACCGAGGGTAAGCTCCGGGTGGAGCACCCCAATGTGTCCGAGAAGAATCCTGTCCGGGTGCGCTACCGCACTCTCGCCGCTCGCGCACAGGGCGGTAGCATCGCTGTCTTTCCCACACCGCACAAATACTTCATGCCGCGTGACTTCACGACAAACATGGGATTTCTGTGGCACACCGCGTGGCGAGGACAGGTCTATCTCGGTGTCCGGCAGTTACCCGACGACAACTCGCGGTTCTATCCCTGGATGAACGCTCCGCCGGGAACCGAGCAGCGAATGAACGTGTTTTTCCTGTTGAGCGACGGAGAGCCCGCTCCGCTGCTCGACGAAGTGGCTCGCTATACGAACCGCGACCGGTTTCCCCGGCTTGACGGCTACGTCACCGTTTCGCCCCACTGGCACTTTGCCTATACGGTCCAGGCAATGGAAAAGGGCGCCGATTGGGTCCCTCCATTCAAGCCTGTTCTGAAAGAGATGGGCGTCGATGTGGCGATGATCGCGGACTTCCACGGAGACGGCCATCCTCAGGATCAGACCGAACTGCGCCTAAAGGAGTTGAAGGCATACTACGAGTTCTGCCGCGCGCAGAGCGGCAAAGACTTCCTTATCATCCCGTCGGAAGAAGCAAACGTGCACTATGGAGGGCACTGGGCTGTCGCGTTTCCAAAGCCTGTCTACTGGTTCATGGCGAAGCCCGGCACCGCATCATCACGGAAGGAAGTACCTGGATACGGGACTGTCTACACAATCGGCAGCGCCAAGGCTCTGCTGGACATGACGCGCCGCGAGAATGGCTTCGCGTATCAGACCCACCCCCGCACGAAGGGGTCGAAAGGCTATCCTGACGCAATCCGCTTTACCGAGCATTTCCTGGACGACACTTATGTGGGTGCCGGATGGAAGCAGATGCCTGCCGACATGGCTTCACCCCGTTTGGGGGAGCGCTCGCTGAAGCTCCTCGACGACATGGCCAACTGGGGTCTGCGAAAGCTCCTCCTCGCTGAAGTCGATGTATTCCAGATCGACCACACTCATGAGCTGTACGCGCATATGAACATCAACTATGTCCGGGCCCGCGAAGTTCCGCCGTTCGAACGCTACGGGGAGCTGCTCGACACGATGCGGAGAGGGGACTTCTTCATGTCGACGGGGGAGGTCCTGATGCCGGAGCATTCCATTCGCGAAACGGCGCCCGGAAAGCTGCTGGCAGTGGCGGATCTTCGCTACACGCTGCCGCTTCAATTCGCTGAAGTGGTGTGGGGCGATGGTGAGAATACGCATCGGAAGATCCATTCGCTTGAAACGACGCGCGCATTTGGGAGCCACAAGATCGAATTTACGGTGGATGCGCCGGGCTGGCGGTGGGCGCGTCTTGCAGTATGGGACATTGCCGGCAACGGCGCCTTCGCGAACCCGATATGGAACACGAAGGCTCGCAAAGTGGTTGCGCTCGACGGCTGGCACAACCGCGAATCACAGCCGCACTATGCGTGGGAAGGGACCTATCCCGGAGGATTTTCCGGCCTGAAGGCCATGCTCAGCGGTCTCGATGCCGAGCCGCGCACGATTACGACAGCCCTTACGGAAAAAGCCCTTCAGGGCATCGACTGTCTGATCATTGTGGATCCCGATACACCTCAGGAATCGTCATCCCCCAACCTGATCACGGATGCCGAAATCTCCGCCGTCACGAACTGGGTACGGGGAGGAGGCACGCTCCTGCTACTCGGCAACGATCCGGGAAACGCCGAATTCGAGAGGCTGAACGCGCTTGCTGGCCGTTTTGGCATCCAATTTGAGGAGAGGAAGTACGCCGATGCGCACGGCAACTCGAAGTTAACAGTTTCGACGGCACAGGGAGGCTGGTTTACGCCCGGGCTCAAGTTCTACGCTGTCGATCTGGCGCCTCTTCGCATCACGGCACACGATGCCGAAACATTGCTCGCCGACCGCGATACCACTCTCATGGCGTGTGTCCGTGCCGGGAAAGGACAGGTGATTGCTCTCGGCGACCCATGGCTTTACAACGAGTACCTTTATACTCAGGACAACCGGCGCATCGCCGAGGAACTTTTTCGGAAGATTTTGAAATAAGGTCCTCCGCGGTTCGAGCGGGCCCTTCGACCCAAACTTTGCTCGGAGATCCTGCTAGCATTCGAACAACTACGCCGCAGAACTCACTGCGTGCGTAAAGCCCACCGCCAGTAAGAACTGAACGTACGGCTCCTCAAGGCTCCACTTCGGAGATTGATACCATATTCATCCACCGGTTCCACCGTTACGAGTGATACACGAAAGGAGTAGACAAGAATGTCATCCACTCAGCTTGCGACCGCACTGATCCTCTTGACTGCCGGCGCCGCCTTCCCCAGCGATCTGTCCCCCCTACCCTTTCTCAAGACCTACACAGCCGAACGCGCCTCCTCCACGGACAAGACCGGCGCGAACGATGATGGCAACTGGAAGAACCCGATCAAGCCGGGCGAACAGAGGACGATCGCGCAGCTCGAGGGTCCGGGCATCATCACGCATATGTGGTTCACCATTTCCACGCCGGAGCGCTACCACCTGAAGAAGATCGTCCTGCGCATGTTCTGGGACGACGATCCGCTGCCCGCCGTCGAGACGCCGATCGGCGATTTCTTCGGGCTCGGACTCGGCGAATACTTCCTTTATGAATCAGGACCTCTCTCCGTAGGCTCTCAGAAGGCGCTCAACTGCTATTTCCCGATGCCATTCCGGAAGTCGGCACGAATCACAATCACCAATGAAGGACAACAGAACATTTCCGCCTTCTACTACAACATCGACTGGCAGAAGCATAAGAGCTTGCCGGAGGATATCGCCTACTTCTACGCCGAGTACCGGCAGGCCGTGCCTAACGACGGCTGGACGTCCGACTGGAAGCAGAATGGCGACGCGAAAGTCAATAACGCTCAGAACAAAGACGGCAAGGGCAATTACGTCATGTTTGAGGCCGAGGGGCGCGGGCACTACGTTGGCGTGACCCACAGCATCCTGCAGAACCAGGGTGACTGGTGGGGGGAAGGCGACGAGATGATGTACATCGACGATCGTGAGACTCCGCGTATCGTAGGCACCGGCTCAGAAGATTACTATCTCGGCGCCTGGTGCTATGGAAACTGCGGAATCTCTCCGTTCGGTTCCACGTATCCGACGTTTGCCTATAAGAACTATGGCAACCCGGTGAACGGAGGCGATCATCGCGGCGCCAAGTGGATGGTGTATCGCTTCCACACCGACAGTCCCATACCATTTCAAAAATATTTCCGCATGACGATCGAGCATGGACATGCCAATCACCGTTCGGACAACTTCTATACCGTCGCTTACTGGTACCAGCAGGGCCCGCACAAGCTGCGCAAGCCGCTGCCGCCGGTCGAGGACCGAATTCCCCGGATGGTGAATGTCGAGGGGCCGACGATGGGCAAGCCCTAATTCATGGCCTAATTCATGGGCGGACACGCAACGCGTGGCGGCGTCGACTTCCTGCACGTTCTCGTGTACACTAGTGTCACCTCAGGCGTACCTTCTTGAACGCCGGTAGTCAGGAAAACTGCCGACACGAGGTGGTAGACGTGAAAGCCGGAGAAGCCGCCCTTAGGGGAAACGTTCTGTTTTATCGAGGGACGTCCGATCTGCGTCCCAGCCCACCGTCAATGACACGCGAAGGCCGCATCAGCGGCTACGGCCTGGCCGCATTCCGCCGCGCCTGCGTCCGCCTCTACCGGCCCCTGGTTGCGGCCCTCCTCGTGCCATTGTTCCTGGCCGGAGGACAATCCGTCCGTCCGCCAGATCAGGCCAATCGAACAAATCCGGAAGTCGACGCGGCGTTATCTGCGCCCCCGGAGCTTGGAGCCGACCTGCTCATTACCATTGCTCAGGGCTCCCACCTTTCCAAAAAGAACCGGATTGAGATCCTGGTCCGCGCCTTTGACCTGGCAGGCTCCGCCAAGTACGCGTTGCGGCGGACGCCTGCAACGGCCGCCGCCTACAATACGGATTCCGATGCAGGCACAATCAGCGCGGCGTTACGCCCGGGCCTGGACAGATTAAGCCTTCAGTCGCGGGTTATCAAGGAACTCGCGCTGCTTGAACCCGCCCTCGCGCGGCGCTTGTTCGACACCTCACGGCACATCAGCATTCCAAGCCTGACCTGCGAAGACGCCCTCGGCTACTCGTTGGACGAGTTCTATCAGAGCGCGCTTGCCGTGATCAGCCACACGTACTCCGCGAAAGAAGCGGCCGACGGCGAGCCGGCCACGCTCGCCGAAGACTTGCTGCGACACGCAGCTTCTCCGTTCCAACTGAACGGAGCACTCCAGCTCCTCTTGCACGACAAATGGAGCACCGATGAGCTGCAGACCCTCGCCTCTGTCTTCGCAGCCACGCTGGCGCAGTTGTCTGCAGATGACCGCTCGTTCACCGCGGGGACGAATTTCAGCGCTTTACAGTCATTAATCAGGTTTGTGGCGCGGCTAAGAACGAACAACATCAATCCTTATCCAGTGATTCGAGCGTTTCGAGAATATCTCGTGCGCCATCTGCGGGCGTCCCGATGCGCCGACACGGCCGAGAGCGAAGAGATTTCCCGTCTGGTCGATCTCTTCACTCAGGATCTGGTATCGAAGTTCACCGATCTCAGTCCGATCACCGCGGAAGACCGGAAGCCGAACAGGCTCATCCAGGCGACAGCTCGCGTCTACAAGTTCTGGAGCACCACCGAGAGCGAGCAGTTGCTGAACGATCTTCGTTTGCTCCGCTTTGGCAGTCGGGATCAGCAGGAGGCTCGAAAGAAGTCTAATGTGAAGCGCTCTGACGGGCTCGCTCCATTCCTGACGGCTGCCGAGCGATCAACCGTAAGCTGGCAGGCGTCATTCGATGCCTTCATGAACAGGTTCTACCACTGGGAGGGCCGCAGCACCGAGCCATCGCTGGTGCAGTTTTACCAGAAGTGTTCCATTTTAGAGGGCCTGATAGCCATCGTGCCGGATCCTGAGCGGAAGCAGGCTTTGATGCGAGACCTTCTTACATACCTGGCCATGACGGAGGTTCGCCAGATGGACCCGCCGGTGTGGCGCCTCCAACTGGACCGGGCGTTCGCTATGCCTGAGCTCTCAGAAACGGAACGGACAGCACTCCGTGAGCTTGCAAAGCTTTCGGGCGACCCGTACATGAGAATTCTATCTTCGCGTTCAAGAGGTCGCTAGCCTGGCCGCATTGCCCGGATGCGTCGTGGCATCAGCACCGCACCTTGATCGGGCCGCCCGCCTGTTAATTCCGTAGGACAACTGACGTACAAGGCACACTAAGTGTCAAATTGGATTGCCGCAATAGCTTGTCTCGTATGTCATGCCTGCTGGCGTGATGGGTAGCTCAGCATACCGGTGGCACTGATGTTAAGGAGGACATAGGCGCCCGGAGAAGAGAGTGCAGATACGTTGTATCCCTCATAGCTGTCGTTGTGGGCTGATGGCGCAGCTAGCATTCCATCCGACACTCCCCGGTGTAAGGGGAAGCTTTGTCATCTTTCGAAATACAACAGCCGCTCTTCGGCAAAAACAGCGAAGAGCCTCCAGGAGGTACGTATGACACCCCATCGTTTCGTTGCGTTAACCGTACTGCTTGTGCTGCTGTGCGCCGTGCTGGCAGGCCAGACTACCACGGGCACAATCACGGGAATCGTTACCGACGCGTCCGGGGCCGTGGTCGCGGGAGCCACCGTAACAGCCAGAAACCTCGCAACCGGGGAGCTGGCTGAAACCGTCGCATCGAATACCGGAAACTACGTCTTGCCCAACCTTCGCGTCGGGTCCTACGAGCTGGCTGTCAACGTGGCGGG
>Ga0207874_1003884_pt1 | contig 11755 bp, 10 predicted proteins | sample HigsolmetaAR201D_FD_184833 | JGI IMG/M metagenome (GOLD analysis project Ga0207874, IMG submission 184833) | Ionic liquid and high solid enriched microbial communities from the Joint BioEnergy Institute, USA - AR20-1-D (SPAdes) (version 2) ... | reverse complement strand
CGGCACCCGGGCGGCCTCACGGATCATGGCGATGTTGGCGGGGTTGCGGATGCCCATGCCGCTGCCGATCGGCGAGCCCAGCGGCATGACGGCGGCGACGCCGAGGTCCTCCAGGCGCCGGGCCAGGACCGGGTCGTCGTTGGTGTAGGCGAGCACGACGAACCCGTCGTCGACGAGCTGCTCGGCGGCGTCCAGCAGCTCGACCGGGTCGGGCAGGAGCGTGCGCTCGTCGGCGATGACCTCGAGCTTCACCCAGTCGGTCTCCAGCGCCTCCCGGCCCAGCTGCGCCGTGCGCACGGCGTCGCGGGCCGTGAAGCAGCCGGCGGTGTTGGGCAGCGGCTCGATGCCGGTGCGGCGCAGGACCTCGAACAGCGACCCGGGCGCGGTGGGGTCGACGCGCCGCAGCGCGACCGTCGTCAGCTCGGTGCCCGAGGCGATCAGCGCCCGCTCCAGCTCCTCGAGGTTGGGCGCGCCGCCGGTGCCCATGATCAGCCGCGACCGGAAGGTCCGGCCGGCGATGACCAGCGGGTCGTCCAGCTCGTCGAGCTCGTCCGCCTCCACCCGCTCGTCGGCCTCGTCGGGCCCGGCGGGTGCCGGCGCCTCTCGCAGGGGCTCGGCCATCGTCAACCTCCCTGGGCGATCGTGAGGACCTCGACGTGCTCGCCGCCGGCCAGCGTGCGCTCGCCCCAGCGCCGCTTGGGGACGACCTCGCCGTCGACGGCGACGGCCACGCCCCGGGCCTCCAGCCCCATGTCCCGGACCAGCGCCGCCACCGTCGTGCCGGGGGCGACGTCCCGCGGCTCGCCGTTCACCGTCACCCGCACCGTGGCCGGCGCCGTCACGGCCCCACCGCCCCCGTCGCCACGGCGCCGCCGGTGAACCGGCGCGGGTCGCAGGGCCGCACCTCGTCGGGCCCGGGCTCGCCGGAGAGCAGCGCGGCCACCGCCTCGGCGGTCACCGGCGTGAGCAGGATGCCGTTGCGGAAGTGGCCGGTCGCGACGGCCAGGCCGTCGAGGGCGGTCCACCCGATGATCGGCAGGTGGTCGGGCGAGCCGGGCCGCAGGCCGGCCCGCACGCCGACCAGCTCGGCGTCGTCGAGCCCCGGCACGAGCGCCAGGGCGTCCCGCAGCAGCTCGTAGGTGCCGCCGGCGGTGGGCCTCGTGTCCCAGCCCCGCTCCTCCTGGGTGGCGCCGACGACGACCCGGCCGTCGTCCCGGGGGACGAGGTAGATCGTCGAGCCGTGGACGATGCCCCGCAGCGTCCGGGTGACCAGCGGGTCGTCGGTCGGCTGGCGCAGCGTCACCACCTCGCCCCGCACCGGGCGCACCGGCGGGCGCACGTGGTCGGGCAGCCCGGGCACGAACCCCGAGCGGGCGCCGGCGGCCAGCAGGACGGTCCCCGCCGCCAGCTCCCGGCCGTCGCCGGCGGCCGGCGCCCCGGGCCCGGTCCCCTCCCCGTCCGGCGCCGGCGGGCCGAGGGCGACGCCGGTCGCCCGGTCGCCGGCGGGCGACAGCACGAGGCGCGCCACCGGCGCCCGCACGAGCGCCACCCCGGCCCCGGCCGCCGCCACCTCGAGCGCGGCCACGACGGCCGCCGGGTCGACCGAGCGCTCGTCGGCCGCCAGCAGCCCGGCCCGCACCCCGGGCGCCAGGCCCGGCTCGAGGCGCCGGGCCTCGCGACCCCGCAGCGGCTCGACCTCGAGGCCCATGGCCCGGTGACGGGAGGCCAGGTCGTCGAGCGCGGCCCGGTCGTCGGCGTCGAGGCCGACCATGAGCGTGCCGTCGGTCCGGAAGCCGATCCGCCGCCCGGACGCCTCCTCCAGCTCGGCCGCGAAGGCCGGCCACCGGGTCAGCGACGCGTGGTTGAGCCGCAGCAGGGGCTCCTCGCCGATGCGGGCCTCGGTGACCGGGGCCAGCATGCCGGCGGCGACCGTCGAGGCGCCCGAGCCGGGGGCCGGGTCGACGACGGTCACCGACGCGCCCCGCTGGGCGAGCCGCCAGGCCGCCGACAGCCCGATGATGCCCGCCCCCACGACGACGACGTCGGCGCCGGCGCTCATCGGTCCGCCCCTCCCGGTCCCGGGCCGCCGCGGGCGGCCTCGACCGCCTTGGACACCGCGAGCATGAGGTCGTGGGTGGCGACGTGGGGGTCCGGCGCCTCGGCCACCGCGGCGATGACCGCGACGCCGTGGGCCCCGGCGCCGATGACCGCGTCGACCCGCTCGGCGGTGATGCCGGAGATGGCGATGACCGGCACCTCGACCGCTTCGACGACGGCCCGGAGCCCGTCGAGGCCGATGGGGTCGGGCAGGCCGGTCTTCGACCGGGTCGGGAAGACGGGGCCGACGCCCAGGTACGACGCGCCGTCCTCGACCAGGCGGCGGGCGGTGTCCGGGTCCCGGGCCGTGCCGCCCACGATCGCCCCCGGCCCGAGCAGCCGCCGGGCCACGGCGACCGGCAGGTCGGTGGCCCCGACGTGGACGCCGTCGGCCCCGACCGCGAGGGCCAAGTCGACCCGGTCGTTGACCAGGCAGGTCGCCCCGGCCGCCCGGCAGCGCTCGGCGATGGCGGCGGTGAGGCGGTAGCGGTCGGCGTCGCTGCCCGACTTCAGCCGCACCTGCAGCGTCGGGGCGCCGGCCTCGAGCGCGGACTCGGCGACGACGAGCGAGTCGACGAGGACGTGCAGGCGTCCCAGCCGGTCGCGGGCCCCGGCGGTGGCGGCGTCGCTGCTCATGCCCCTCCCGCGCCGGGGGCCGGCGCGCTCGGCTCGGGCACCGGGACGTAGACCTCGCCGCCGGCGGCCCGGAACTCGGCGGCCTTGCGGGCCAGCCCCTCCTCGACCTCGCGCTCGGCGGCGTAGGCCCGCACCTTGTCGGTGATGGCCATCGAGCAGAACTTCGGGCCGCACATCGAGCAGAAGTGTGCCGTCTTCGCCGGCGCGGCGGGCAGGGTCTCGTCGTGGTAGGCCCGGGCGGTCTCGGGGTCGAGCGAGAGGTCGAACTGGTCCTCCCAGCGGAACTCGAAGCGGGCCTTGGACAGCGCGTCGTCCCACCGCCGGGCCTGCGGGTGGCCCTTGGCCAGGTCGGCGGCGTGGGCCGCGATCTTGTAGGCGATGACGCCCTGCTTGACGTCGTCCCGGTCGGGCAGGCCGAGGTGCTCCTTCGGCGTGACGTAGCAGAGCATCGCCGTGCCGAACCACCCGATCATCGCCGCCCCGATGGCCGAGGTGATGTGGTCGTAGCCGGGCGCGACGTCGGTGGTCAGCGGGCCCAGCGTGTAGAAGGGCGCCTCGTGGCAGAGCTCCTGCTGGAGCTCGACGTTCTCCTTGATCTTGTGCATGGGCACGTGCCCCGGGCCCTCGACCATGACCTGGACGTCGTGCTCCCACGCCCGCCGGGTCAGCTCGCCGAGGGTGGCCAGCTCGGCCAGCTGGGCCTCGTCGTTGGCGTCGGCGATCGAGCCGGGCCGCAGGCCGTCGCCCAGGCTGAAGGCGACGTCGTAGGCGGCGAAGATCTCGCACAGCTCGTCGAAGTGGGTGTAGAGGAAGTTCTCCTGGTGGTGGGCCAGGCACCAGGCGGCGAGGATCGAGCCGCCCCGGCTGACGATGCCGGTCGTGCGGTCCACGGTCAGCGGCACGTAGCGCAGCAGCACGCCGGCGTGGACGGTCATGTAGTCGACGCCCTGCTCGGCCTGCTCGATCACCGTGTCGCGGTAGATCTCCCAGGTGAGCTCCTCGGGCCGCCCGTCGACCTTCTCCAGCGCCTGGTAGATGGGCACGGTGCCCACCGGGACCGGGCTGTTGCGGATGATCCACTCGCGGGTCGTGTGGATGTCCCGCCCGGTCGACAGGTCCATGACCGTGTCGGCGCCCCAGCGGATCGCCCAGGTCAGCTTCTCGACCTCCTCGGCCGCCGACGAGGTGACCGCGGAGGTGCCGATGTTGGCGTTGACCTTGGTGAGGAACCGGGAGCCGATGATCATCGGCTCGGACTCGGGGTGGTTGACGTTGGCCGGGATGATGGCCCGCCCGCGGGCGACCTCGTCCCGGACGACCTCGGGGTCGACCCCCTCCCGGATGGCGACGAACTCCATCTCGGGGGTGATCTCGCCCCGGCGGGCGTAGTGCATCTGGGTCACCGTGCGGCCCGGCGCGGCCCGCAGCCGGGGCCGGTCGGCCCCGGGGCCGGGGAACGGCTCGGCGGCGGTGCGCCCGGCCCGGTCGGAGGCCCGGCCCTCGTCGCGCAGCGTCGCCACCCGGCCGGGGTGGTGCTCGACGTCGCCGCGCTCGTGGATCCACCCGGCGCGGATCGGCTCGAGGCCCACCCGGGGGTCGCCGCCCGGTCCGCTCGTGTCGTAGAGCCGGACCGGCTCGTTCGGCGGGTCGAGCTCGACCTCGAGGAACGGGACGCGCACGTCGTCGCGCCCGCCGGTGACGTAGACCTTGCGGCGGATGCCCATGCTGTTCTCCCTTCGCCGGCATTACCCGGATCAGGTTCGGCGGTCGGCGCCAGTGCGCCCTCTCAGCCCGGTCGCCCGAGCTCCCGCGTTGTGCTGCCCGCCACCGTAGCGCCCCCGGCCCGGGCGCGGGCCGGCCGGGGCGGCGCAAACCGCGGGGATCCGGCACGCCGTCCCGGCTACAACGGACCCCATGACCACGGCGGGGTACCGGCACACCGGCACGAGCGCGTTCGCCCGCCAGATGGCCGTCGAGCCCGATCCGGCGCGGCCGGGCCGCTACCGGGTCGAGGTCGACGCCCGCTGGAACTGCCCGGTCGTGCCCCAGGGCGGGGTGATGAGCGCGCTGGCCGTCGCCGCCATGCAGGCCGAGCTGGGCCGGCCCGACCAGCGCCTGCGCTCGGCCACCACCGTCTACGCCGGGCAGGTGCCGGCGGGGCCGGTGGTCGTCGACGTGGCCGTGCTGCGCCGCGGGCGCTCGATGTCCCAGGCCTCGGCGACCGTCCGGGCCGCGGGCGGCGACGGGCCCGGGCACACGACCGTCGCGGTGTTCGGCGCCGACCGCGGCGGCTTCGAGTTCACCGACCTCGCCATGCCGGCGGTCCCGCCGCCCGAGGCCTGCCCGTCGTTCCGCGACCCGCGGCCGCCGGAGGTACCCGAGCGCCCCGGGTTCCCGTTCTGGGACCAGGTCGAGGGGCGGGCCGCGCTCGGCAACGCGCCGTGGGAGCACTACGTGCCCACCTCGTCCGAGTGCGCCCACTGGTACCGGTTCGACGAACCACCGGTGCGCGACGACGGCACGCTCGACCCGCTGGCCGTCGTCGCCCTGTGCGACCTCATGCCGTCGTCGGTCGGCCAGCGCATGGGGCCGGGCACCCCCGAGTGGTACCCGCCGAGCGCGGACCTGACGGTCCACCTCTTCGAGGACGCCCGCTCCGAGTGGCTGCTCGCCCACCTGCGGGCCCGGCGGGCGACGGCCGGCTACGCCTCGGTCGAGGCGGCCCTGTGGGACCCGACCGGCCCGGCGCTGGTGGCGCACGCCACCCAGGTCATGGTGCTGACCTTCCCCGACGGGCCGCCCACCGGCGACGCCCGCCTGCCCTACGACCAGCGCCGGGGCGACGGCGGCTGACCCGCCGCCCGGCCGGCGACCGGTGGCAGACTGGCCGCCGATGGCCGAGCTGACGCTGGGGAGCCTCAACCTGCACATGGGCCGCGGCGCCTCCGGCCACGACGCGCCCTTCTACGACGTCGTGACCGCCTGCAAGGAGGTCGACACCGACGTGCTGGCCCTGCAGGAGGCCTGGGTGCCCGACGGTGAGGAGGGCGACGTGGTGGCGATCGCCTCGGCGCTCGGCTACCGGGTGGCTGCCACGTTCTCGGTGGCCCGGGCCACCTGCCACGACCAGGTGCGCCTCGTGGCGCGCGAGGGCGACGCCGGCGACGGCGACTGGGTGGTCGCCCTGCTGTCGCGCCTGCCGGTCCTGGAGGCCGACGTCGTGCCGCTCCGGCCCCAGCTGGCCCGCGACCCCGGGCGGCGAGCGGTCGTGCGAGCCGTCGTCGACGCCGGCGGCACGCCGGTCACCGTCGCCACCACCCACCTGCCGCTGCTCACCGCGCCCGTCTGGCGCCTGGCCGGGTCGCTGCGGGCCGCGCTGCCGCCGGGCGACGTGCCCGGCGTGCTCGCCGGCGACATGAACATGTGGGGCTGGTGCGTCGACCTGCTCGTCGGCCGGGGGTGGCGGCGGGCCGTGCGGGGCCGGACCTACCCGTCGCCCCGCCCGCACAGCCAGACCGACCACCTGCTCGTGAACGACCGGGTCGAGGTCGTCGCCGCGGAGGTCGTGCCCCAGGTCCTCTCCGACCACCGGCCGGTGCGGGCCCGCCTCCGCGTCCGACCGGCCTAGGCGGCCTCGCGCCGGCTCTGGGCCGCGGCCGCCCGCTCGGCGGCGAACGGCGGCTCCACCGCCGGGGTGGTGCCGTGGCGGTCGCCCACCGCGTCGACGACGGCCCGTCCCAGCGCCGCCAGCCCCTCGACCCGGGCCACGACCTCGTCCAACGGCAGCGGCCGCAGGTGCTCGGGCGAGCTGACGAGGAGGTCGGGGCCGACGATGCGCCAGGCGAGGAGGCCGGCCGCGTCGGCGGCGGCCCGCACCGCCGGCGTCAGCAGGTCGCGGGCGAGCTCCGGCGCGTCCGGGCAGCGGGCGGCGGGGCCGGAGCCCGTCGGGGAGGGGTCCGGCGCGGTGGGCAGCTCGCCCTGCTCGAAGACGCGTTCGAAGAAGCGGTCGACGGACCCCGTGACGCCGAAGGCCCGCAGGACCTCGTCGCGCCCGGGGCCCACGTCGACCCGGGGGAAGGCGACGGGCAGGTGGACCACCCAGGTCGTCCGGGGCGCCTGCCCCTCGACGCCGTCGAGCCCGACGACCGAGTCGAAGACCGTGAACGGCAGGCCGTCGACCTCGCCGGCGAAGACGCCGAGCGGCGTGATCGTGGCGTACCGCCAGCCGATCAGGTCCCTCCAGCGCGCCGGCAGACCCGACGCCCGGTCCTGGTAGTGCCAGCCGCGCTGGCGGGCCAGCTCCCGCCGGTCCCGCAGGCCGGCGATCAGCGCCCCCTCGCGCCGGCGCGTCCAGGCGACGAGCGACCCCACGACCAGCACGCCGAACGCCAGCCAGCCGATCAGGGTCGTGGTCAGCGCGGCCACCACCATCGCGAGGGCGGCGAGCCCGACGAGCACCCAGACAGGCGTGACCTTCTCGACGGGCACGCCGCCGTAGGTGTGGAGTTCGTGCCAGATCCTGCCCTCCGGCGTGACCTCGCTGTTGACCGCCCAGGCGAACGCCCGGTGGAGGGCGGCACCGGCCAGGAACACGGCGGCGACGGCGAACCGGGCCCCGACCCCCTCCCCCACCCTGACCGCCGTCAGCACCGCGACGAAGATGGTCAGGAGGAGCAGCAGCGGCGTCACGAACCCGACGCCCGTCCACCTCATCCTCAGCATCGTCGATCTCCCCCGGACAGATGGTCGCCCCGGCCCGCCGGCAGGTCGCCGTGCACCTCGGGCGGGCCGCCGGCCCGACATCATCGCAGACGGCCGCCCGGGCGGCGGCGCGGGTTCAGGGGAAGCCGGCGACCAGGTCCGCGACCTCGACGGCGCAGCCCCACGACAGGGTCACCCCGGCGCCCCCGTGGCCGTAGCAGTGCACGACCGTGCGCCCGCCCCGGTCCTCGGCCTCGAGGCGCACGGTCGGCCGGGCCGGCCGCAGCCCGACCCGGTGGCGCAGCACCCGGGCCGCCGCCAGGCGGGGCACGAGGGCGGTCGCCCGGGCCAGGATGCGCTCGACCGTGGCCGGGTCGACCCGCCGGTCGTCGACGCCCTCCTCGGCGGTGCCGCCGACCACGACGTCGTCCAGGCGGGGCACGACGTAGGTGAGCTCGCGCTCGTCGCTCTCGTCGACCAGCCACTCCTCCAGCCCCACCTGCTCGCACACGACGACCTGGCCCCGCACCGGCACGACCGCCGGGTCGGGCACCAGGTCCCGGGCGCCGAGCCCGGCGCAGTCGACGACGAGCGGCCCCAGGTCGTCGGCGTCCAGGTCGCGGACCGTCGCCACCTCGGGCGCCACCCCGTGCGCCGCCAGGCGGGCCTCGAGCCAGGGCAGGTAGCGGCTCATGTCCACGACCGGCGCGGTGAAGCGCCAGCCGCAGGCGTAGCCGGGCGGCACGTCGCCCGGGCCGAGGCGGCGCAGGTCGGGCACCGCCGGCGCCCACCACGGGTCGGGGCCGTCCTCGCGGCGCAGCTCGACCCCGGCCCGCAGGCGCACGCCGGCCGCCGGGTCCCCCTCGGCGAGGCGGACGAACCGCTCGTAGCCGGCCCGCGACCAGCCGACGACGCGCTCGTGGGGGGACGCCCGGTACGGGTACCAGACGGCCGCGGCCACGGCCGAGGTCGTGTCGGCCGGCCGCTCCCGGGCGACCACCCGCACCCGGTGGCCGGCCTCGGCGAGCACGAGCGCGCAGGTCAGGCCGACGACGCCGGCGCCCACGACGGTGACGTCACGACCACCGCCCCGGCCACGGCCGTCCCGCTCGTGTGCCACGCCCCGGTCCAGCTCGGCGCCCACGGGCCCATCATGCCCGCCGGGCCGGCAGCCGGGCGGCGCCCGGCGCCGTCGGGGGTACACCTGCCCCATGACCTCGCCCGGCACCGCGCCGCCCGCCGCCCCGGCCGCCCCGCCGCGGTTGGAGAGCGCCGCCGACCAGCTCCGACGCCGCCTGCTTGCCCGCGGCCGGCGCCAGGCCACCGGGCTGCTCCTCGTCGTCGCCGCCGCCTTCGTCGCCCTCCAGGTCCGGGGCGGGGATGCCGCCTGGGTGGGCTACGCCGAGGCGGCGGTCGAGGCCGGGATGGTGGGCGGCCTCGCCGACTGGTTCGCGGTGGTGGCGCTGTTCCGCCACCCGCTGGGCCTGCGCATCCCCCACACGGCGATCATCGTCACCCGCAAGGACCAGTTCGGCCGCACCCTGGGCGACTTCGTCCAGACGAGCCTGCTGACCCCCGACGTCGTGGCCGAGCGGGTCCGGGGCGCCCGCCTCGTGCCCCGGGTCGCGGCCTGGATGGCGGAGCCCGACAACGCCGCCCGGGTCGCCCGCCACGCCGCGGACGCCGCGGTCACCGCCGCCGACCTGCTGCGCGACGACGAGGTCCACCGGGCGCTCGAGGACGTCGCCCGGCGCCGGCTCGAGACGACGCCGCTGGCCCCGGTGGCCGGCCGGGCGCTGCAGGCCATGACCGAGCACGGCCGCCACCACGAGCTGCTCGACGTCGTGCTCCGGGCCGTCGACCGGTTCCTCGCCGAGAACCGGGCCAGCCTCCGGGCCCGGTTCGGCACCGAGTCGCCCTGGTGGCTGCCGGGCGCCGCGGAGGACCGCATCTTCGACCGGCTGTTCGAGGGTGCCCGCACGGTGCTGCGGGAGGTGGCCCACGACCCCGACCACGAGCTGCGCCGGGACGTCGACGCCCGCCTCCGCCGCCTGTCCGAGGACCTCCAGTCCGACCCGGCGCTGCGGGCCCGGGGCGAGGAGCTCAAGCGCGAGCTGCTCGCCCAGCCCGAGCTGCGGGCCTGGGCGGCCTCGGTGTGGGACGACGTCAAGGCCGGCCTCCGCACCCAGGCCGCCGACCCCGGCTCGCCCCTGCGCCGCCGGCTGGCCGACACGATCGCCGCGCTCGGCCGGCGGCTCCTCGACGACCCCGTGCTGGCCGCGCGGGTCGAGGAGGCCGTCGAGTCCGGCGTGCGCTACGTGGCCGACCAGTTCAGCGACGAGATCGGCGGCATGGTGAGCGGCACGGTCTCCCGGTGGGACGGCCGGGAGACCGCCGACCGACTCGAGCTGCTGCTGGGCCCGGACCTGCAGTTCATCCGGATCAACGGCACCGTGGTCGGCAGCCTGGCCGGCCTCGCCATCCACGCGGCCGGCCAGGTGCTGTGACCGGCGGTGCCCGCCCGCGCCCGGGCCGTCAGAGGTCCGGTGGCGGGTAGTCGGGCACCTGGTCGTCCTCGGGCAGCTCGTCGTAGACGGTGACCGACGACTCGACGTCGAACAGGCCGGCCTCCTCGAGCGAGGTCGGCAGGTTGCCGAGCGTGTACCGCTGGCCGCCGTTGGCGTAGCGGTACATGCCGACGCCCTCGTTGCCGACCTCGTCCTCGCCGGTGGCCTCCGGGTCCCACCACAGCAGCGCCATGTCGTCGGCGCCGCCCCAGTCGAACTCGGGCCAGACGCCGTGGTCGCCCCGCGACACCTGGGCGACCGTCGGGCCGCCGCCCATCGGCGGCATGCGCAGCAGCCCGTCGCGGAACGTCTCCGGGGTGAGCTCCGGGCCGGCCATGTGGATGCCGGCGAAGATCGTGCGGACGGGCGGCTCGATCACCCGCACCGTGTTGTTGGGCGGCGGCTCGCCGTAGGCCCACTCGTACACCCGGAAGGCGTCCATCGCCTCGCGCTCGGCCCGGGCGGTGTTGAGCGCCATGCCGAAGCCGTTGCGCCACTGCTGCCCGTCGTAGCCCCGGGCGAAGATCGTCGTGTCGGCCAGGACGTTGGGCCCGAGGATCCACTCGGGGAACCAGCCCTGGGCCGTCGCCTCCTGGGTGACCGCCCCCGGCGTCAGCGGGTCGCCGTAGAAGATCACCGTCGTCACGCCCGCCTCCCGGAGGCGGGTGACGATCGTCCGGGCGTTCTCCTGGCTCCGGGCGATGTCGAGGTTGTACTCGACGTCGGTGGCCAGCTCGATGCCCTGCTCGGCCAGGGCGTCGCGCAGCGCCTCGAACACCGGCCGGTGGTCGCCCTCGGGCGTGTCGTAGTGCAGCAGGCCGTAGACGCGGTCCTGCTCGCGCAGCGCCGGGTCACCCGCCAGCTCGGCGGGCCCGGGGCCCGCGAGCTTGGCGACCATCTCGGCGGCCAGCGCCGCCGCCTGGTCCGGAGTCGGCCCCGCGGTCCACATGTAGGGGGCGTGCTCCTCGATCACCTCCTCGGGGGCCGCGCCCGAGCAGCCGGGGCCGCAGACGATCCCCTGGGAGGCGATCGCCGGGCCGAACACGTGGGCGGCCTGCGCGGGCCCGCCGATCACCGCGAAGGGCTCCATCTCGGCGATCGCGAGCGCGTCGGCCCGGGCCGCCTCGGTGTCGTCGGAGGCCCCGCTGCCGACGAACCGCTCGACGACCACCCGGCGGCCGTAGGTCTCGAAGTACCGGTTGTAGAGGTCGACGTAGGCGTCGACGGTCTGCTGGGCGGTCTCGGGGTCGACGTCGGCGCCGATCTCGCCGATCGTCGCCGCCCCCAGCGGGTCGAGCGCCGGGTCGGTCGAGTAGTAGACGATCTTGACCTCGTCCTCGGTGACGCCCTGGGCGGTGGCGCCGCCGTTGTCACCCTCGAACCGCTCGACGCACGGCGGCACCAGCCGCATCGGCAGGGCCAGCTGCATCCGCTCGGTGTCGCAGGTCGGCCCCCAGTCGATCTCGTCGAGGTCGATGCCCTCGAGCTCGGCCCTCTGGGGCGTCATCGGGCCGGAGCGGATCAGCTCCTCCGTGCTGGGGATCCCGGCGTCGGCGGTCCCCTCGCCGTCGCCCCCGTCGCCGTCGCCGCCCCCGCCGCCGAACACCACGACCGCGCCGGCGACGAGCGCGACGACGGCGGCGACCGGCCCGTAGCGGCGCAGCGCGCGACCCCAGCCCGGCGGGCGGGCCGGCGGGCGGCCGGCTCCGCCGTCCCTCGCTGCCTTCTCGTCGGTGGTGGTCATCGTGCCCCCT
>Ga0207874_1003872_pt1 | contig 11785 bp, 8 predicted proteins | sample HigsolmetaAR201D_FD_184833 | JGI IMG/M metagenome (GOLD analysis project Ga0207874, IMG submission 184833) | Ionic liquid and high solid enriched microbial communities from the Joint BioEnergy Institute, USA - AR20-1-D (SPAdes) (version 2) ... | reverse complement strand
CGGGGCGCAGACTCTTATGCAGGGGAGATCGGGCACCTTACGGTTCGGCCGGATGGCCCGGACTGCCTCTGCGGGGCTAAAGGATGCTTCGAGCGCATGTGCTGCGGGCTCTGGCTCGAGCGGGACCACGGCAAGCCCGCAAAGGAGCTGCTGACGGATCCGGAATTTGTCGCCCGCTATGTCGTCGACTTGGCCTTGGGGCTGAAGGCTTGCATTATGCTGCTGAACCCCGTGCGTATCGTTATCGGCGGCGGGATCGCCAAAGCGGGTGACGCGCTGTTTGAGCCGCTCCGGAAAGAATTACGGCGGCAAATCACCATCTGGTCCCGGGCCCGAATCGACGTCGTTCCGGCGGCGTTAGGCGATGACAGTGTTCTATACGGAGCTCTGGCGCTCGCCATGGAGAAGAAATGATGAACTTTGCAGAACTTTACAAGTCGGAATTGCTGAAGGCGATTGAGGCGATCGACCTCGAACAGGTGAACCGCGCGATCCAGATCCTGGCCGACGCACGCGACAAGGGACAGGCGATCTATGTTTGCGGAAACGGCGGCAGCGCGGCGACAGCTTCCCACTTCGTCTGCGACATGGTAAAGGGCGCCAGCTACAAGCGTCCGTCGCGCTTCCGCATCATGGCGCTGACCGACGCGATGCCGACCATCACCGCCTATTCCAACGACGTCACCTACGAGTGCGTCTTCGTCGAACCGCTACGGAATTTTGCCAAACCAGGAGACGTCGTGATGGCAATCAGCGGCTCTGGAAATTCTCCAAACGTCCTCCGGGCGGTGGAATACGCCAATGAAGTCGGCTGCCGCACAATCGCATTGACGGGCCGTGACGGCGGGAAGCTTGGTCCGATGGCCTCTCTGAACATCCAAGTCCCTGTCCCTCACATGGGCCGGATCGAGGACGCCCACATGATCGTGTGCCACATGATGGCCTATTACTTTATGGATTGCGAGAAGTAGCGTCCAACGAAGAGTCTGCTAAGCGAAGAACCCGCCGAAGCGACGTTCCGATTGCCTCCGCAAACACCGGGTTCTAGACTGGTAGTAAGGAAGCTCTTCTCCAACCGGGCCCTTAGCTCAGCGGTTAGAGCAGCGGACTCATAATCCGTTGGTCGTAGGTTCGAATCCTACAGGGCCCACCAGTAACTCCTTCCCCTTCAACAACTCCCCGGGAACACGGCGGCGAAGCTCCGAAACAACTGTAATAGAGATTACGTCCTACGAGGGGGATAGTTTGTGCCTTACCTCGCGATTCTTGGAGTTGTTTCGAAAAACTGGTGGATGCTGGCTGTTCGCGGCGTGATCGCTATTCTTTTTGGTCTCTGTGCGTTCCTCTGGCCCGGGCTGACGCTGGCGGTTCTGGTCATGCTTTGGGGGGCTTTCGCTCTGGTCGACGGCATCCTCGCAGTCATCACCGGAGGAGCGGTCCGGTGGTGGTCGCTCCTCCTGTTCGGCGCTGTCGCGATCGCTGCCGGATTGTTCGCGCTGTTTTGGCCCGGCATCACGGCGGTTGCCTTGCTGTTCGTGATCGCTATCTGGGCGATCGTCCGCGGAATCACTGAGATCGCCGCGGCAATCCGCCTCCGCAAGGAGCTGGCAAACGAATGGCTGCTGGTCCTGAGCGGCGTGCTGGCGGTCGCCCTGGGAGTGGTGCTCATGATGTCACCAGCCGCGGGCATTCTTGCTCTGATCTGGTTTCTTGCCGCGTATGCAGTCGTTGTTGGCGTCCTCCTGCTCATCCTGGCGTACCGGCTGCGTGGCGTGCACAGGCAAATGCAGCCAAGGCTCGCAACCTAGCGGCAGGCGGACGCTGGGTTTCGCTGGGAATCGCCGTGCGATCCCCAGGCACCCGAGATTTACTCGGAGACGCGGATCGCAACTTTGATAACGTCATCGCGCCGCGACCCGAACAGCTCATACGCCTGATCGATTTCGTCAAGCGTAAACCGGTGCGAGAACAGCGGAGTCAGATCAATCCGATTCGTCTCGACCAGGCGCATCAGCCGCCGCATGCGCTCTTTTCCTCCGGGGCATAGGGTCGTGACGATCTTGATGTCGCCGAGCCCTGCACCGAATGCGTCAATCGGAACCTGCAGGTGGCCGGAATAGACTCCTACGCTCGACAGCGTTCCGCCCGGACGAAGCACGCGCAGCGCGTTCTCAAACGTAGCCTGTATTCCTAAGGCTTCGATCGCAACGTCGACGCCGCGGCCGCCCGTAAGTTCGCGCATCTCGCGAACCACGTCGGCTTCCGACAGTAAGACGCTCGTCGCTCCGAGGCTGCGCGCAACGTTCAGGCGATGCGGATCTTCGTCCACCACGATAATCTGTGACGCGCCGCGGAGTTTTGCCCCGAGCGTTGCGCATAATCCGATCGGTCCCTGCGCAAAGACCGCCACCGCGTCGCCAAGCCGCACACCGCCGCTTTCAACCGCTGCAAATCCAGTAGAGGCGATATCGGCCAGCAGGAGGACTTGTTCGTCCGTAATACCGTCAGGAATCACGGCCAGATTCGCCTGGGCGTACGGAATGAGCACATACTCAGCCTGGACGCCGTCGATCGTGTTGCCCAGTCTCCATCCGCCCAGTGGTCCCTGGCACTGGGAAGTGTTGCCGCTTAAGCACGGTTCGCATTGCCCGCAAGGCGTGATGGCTCCGATCAGGACTCGTTGTCCGACTTCATACCCGGTCACCGCCGAACCGAGCTCGTGAATGACGCCGACCGCTTCATGGCCGATCGTCAACCCTTGCCGGACCTCGTACTCTCCGCGGACAATATGCAAATCAGTTCCGCAAATCGTTGTCAGCCGAACCTTTACGACTGCATCCGTGGGTCCGGCCCGAGGGATTGGCTTTTCTTCCAAGCCAAACTTGCCCGGCCCACGAAATACATTCGCTTTCATAAAGCCCGGTGTCACGGGCCGTGCTTCCCGTTGCTGGTTGATTTTCACTGCCATTGCATCCCTCCTCCCCTACGTATTTGCTCCGCGCCTGCCTGATTTTCCCATAGATTGCGACCGGCCGCTCCCTACAAGAAACGGCGATGCCTGCGGACACCTGCAAAGCGGACTTCACGGCGGCTACAATCGAAAAGAATGTCGCTAATTGTCGTTGGGTCCGTTGCTTATGATGGCGTGGAAACCCCGTATGGCCGGGTTGATCGAATGCTGGGAGGTTCCTGCACATATATCGCCCTCTCAGCCAGCTACTTTACGAAGACGCGCATCGTCGCGGTAGTCGGCGAGGATTTTGACCAGGCGGATCGCGACCTGCTGTGTGAGCGCGGTATCGACCTATCCGGTCTCGAAACCCTTCCCGGAAAGACCTTCTACTGGCAAGGCATCTATACGAATGACATGAATGACCGCACGACGCTGCGGACCGACCTCAACGTCTTCGCCGAATTCAACCCCAAGCTGCCGGAGCATTACCGTAACGAGCCATACCTGCTGCTTGGAAACATCCAGCCAACCCTACAGAGCAGTGTCCGCAATCAGATGAACTGTCTCCGCTTCGTCGGCGGCGATACCATGAACTACTGGATCCGCGACTTCCGCCAGGATCTTTTGGAAACGCTCAAGGGGTGGGATTTCCTGCTGATCAACGACTCCGAAGCAAGGATGCTTTCCGGGGAAGTGAACTTAAAGCGGGCTGCGCGGGCAATCCTGGATATGGGTCCCAACACGGTCGTTATTAAGCGCGGAGAGTACGGGGCGATTCTCTTCCGCAGGGACGCGATGTTCATGGTGCCCGGCTATTTGCTGGAGGAAGTGTACGACCCCACGGGCGCCGGTGACTCCTTTGCCGGAGGCTTTGTGGGCTACATGGCGGAACGTCAACTGGATCTCAGAGATCCCAACCTCGACTTCCGGGAATTGGGTCGCGCGGTAATCTACGGCTCCGTAATGGGCAGCTTCTGCTGCGAGAAGTTCGGCGTCGAGCGGTTCCGTACGCTGACACGCAGTGAAATTGATGGCCGTTTCCAAGAGTTCAAAGCCGCGACGGATTTCTAAGAGGACGACAGCCGGAACAATCACAGGATCGCGAGCATTGGCGCAGCTTTCCGCCGCTCTGCTTTTCCTGGCTATTCTTGGCGGTTCGGCCCTCTGGTGGTTCCACCAGCAGGGTTATCTACTCTACTTCGGCGACGCACAGGCGCATCTCAATATAGCCCGCCGTGTCGTCGATTCGCGGACACCGGGATTCGTACAGCTCGGCACCGTGTGGCTGCCGGTTCCGCATCTGGCGATGCTGCCCTTTGTATCGAACGATGCATGGTGGCGGTCAGGACTAGCCGGCGGCATACCGGCCTCGTGCGCGTTCGTCATCGCAGGCGCCTTTTTGTTTGCAGCGGCACGCCGAGCGCTCGGCTCGGGAGCAGCAGGCTTCGCCGTAGCAGCAGTCTTCGCCCTCAATCCGAATCTACTCTACTTGCAGTCCACAGCGATGACGGAGCCCTTCTTCTTCGCGGGTCTGGCAGGACTGCTCTATTTTGTCGTTCTCTTCAGCCAAACCGGGTCTTTGTGGGCCGCGGTCGGGGCAGCTCTCTTATCGAACGTAGCGTCGATGACGAGATATGAAGGTTGGTTCCTGATTCCGTTTGCCGGGCTCGCTATATTCCTGTCGGGCCAAAGCGGACGGATTCGGGCAGCGGCGGTATTCGCTGTTCTGGCATCGCTCGGCCCGCTGTGGTGGCTCGGATACAACTGGTACAACTACGGCGACCCGCTGGAATTCTATCGCGGTCCCTACTCTGCAAAAGCCATCTATCAGCGGGCGCTCGATCAGGGCATGGCGCGATATCCGGGCGATCACGAGTGGGACAAAGCATGGCTTTATTTCCGGGAAGCGGCCAAGCTATGTGCCGGTTCGGCCCTCGTCTGGCTTGGGCTCGCCGGCCTCATTCCTGCCCTGTGGAAGCGGGCATTCATTCCCCTGCTGCTGCTTTCGCTCGGACCTTTCTTCTACGTCTGGAGCATGCACTCTTCAGGGACACCGATCTTTGTTCCGCACTTGTGGCCGAACAGTTACTACAACACGCGCTATGGATTGGCAGCCTTGCCCTTGCTGGCTTTCGCTGCTGGCGCGATCGTAGCCGTAGTTCCGAACCGGTTCCGTTCCCTGGCCGTACCGGCCGTCATAGCGATCGCGATCACTCCGTGGCTCGCTCATCCCGACCCTGAGAACTGGATCTGCTGGAAGGAATCGGAGGTGAATTCCAACACGCGGCGCGCCTGGACCCGGGAAGCGGCCGATTATCTCAAGGCGCACTACCGGCAGCACTCCGGTGTCTTCACGTCCTTTGGCGATATGACAGGAATCTTTGGGCAGGCCGGCATTCCATTGCGCGAGACGCTGCATGAAGGAAACGGACCGGCCTGGCTCGCTGCCGCGACGCTTCCGGAACTCTTTCTCTTTGAAGAATGGGTGGTAGCTATGGCCGGGGATAAGGTATCGACAGCCATGCTCAGGGCAGGGCGCTTTGGCTCGCGTTACGTGCGGGTAAAGACAATCCGGTCTAAGGACGGCCCGGAAATTGAGATCTACCGAAGAGACAGAAACAATGAGGACGAAGATCCCCTTTACAAAAGCTCACGGGGCGAAGAATGATTTTCTACTGACGTGGGCGGAAGAGGCTCCCGCGGACGGACTAACCCGGGCGGCGCAGGCGATCTGCGATCGTCACACCGGTGTTGGAGCGGACGGCTGGCTGCTGGTCTCGCGGAACAAAGGTGACGCTGACGCCGTCATCCGGCTCTTTAACCCGGACGGAGGCGAAGTGGAGATGTCCGGCAACGGCACTCGCTGCGCTGCGGCATTTTTGATTGAGTCAGGCTTTCCAGGCAGCGAGATTAAGATCATGACAGGGGCCGGTCTGAAGCACCTCCGATTGTTACGGCGAGACGGCTTGTGTTTTGAGTTTGAAATGAACATGGGGCGCCCGCGCATTGTCGAGCAGCAAACGGAGATCGAGGGTTACGATGCCACGCTCGTCGACGTCGGTAATCCGCAGTGTGCGGTTTTCGTGAAGGATTTTGACTTTGACTGGCGCAGCATGGGGCAGCGGATCGAGCACCACCCCCGCTTTCCCCATCGCACGAATGTTTCTTTCATCGTTCCCTCCGCGTCCGACAGGATCGACGTCCGGTTTTGGGAGCGCGGCGCTGGAGAAACCATGAGTTCTGGAACGGGATCGACGGGCGCAATGGCGGCAGCCGTATCGAGAGGGCTTGCACGCAGTCCGCTGACGGTAATGACACCAGCGGGACCGCTCGCTCTTCGGTGGAACGAGGAAGCCTTCCTCGTAGGACCAGCCGAGATCGTCGCGACAGGCGAGTTCTATCTGTAATCCCGAAATAGCAGAAACCCAAAAACGAAAAGGGCCGGAGCCCCGAAAGGAACTCCGGCCCTTGTTCTTTCTGTCCCGTGTTTAGAAGGTATAGCGAAGGCTCAGCTGCATATCTCGCTCGCTGTTCTTGCCCTGCACCTTGCCAAACTGGGAGTTTCTCGGATCGGTCACAGGACCATCCCAGTTGGGGTGGTTCACCCAGTTGAAGCTTTCCGCACGGAGGGTCAAAGTGTGGGTTTCTCCGATGCGGAAGTCCTTCATCAATCCGAGGTTATGGTTTTGGAAGCCCGGACGGTCCACGTAGTTCCGGAATCGGCCGGTCACGAAGGTGCCAAGTGTCGGCTGCTGAAAGACCTTGGGATCAAAGTAATAGTTCTGATCCGAAGGCGACTCCGAGAACTTCTTCGGATAGGTCACTGGTCCCGTCACGTTCCAGATCTGGCTGCCGCTACCCGAGCCCACTCGGGCGAAGTCGTCGCCACTGGCCACCGTGAAGGGCTGCCCGCTCTGCCACTGGCTCACAGCCGTAATTTGCCAGCCGCCCAGCAGCGTTCGCACCAGCTTGCTGTCGCTGTTGCGGAAGAAAGGCAGCTGATAGATCACGTTCGTTACGAGCACATGACGGCGGTCGAAGTCGGAGCGGCCCCACAGATTGTGGGCATCATAAGCGTTCGGGAGGATGTCACGCTGGGCCGACCCGTCATCCATGGTCTTCGAATAGGTGTAGGCGACGCCGAACAGCAAGCCCTTCGAGAATCGCCTGTTGACCTCAACCTGCAGGCCGTTGTAGGTGGAGTTCGCATCATTGTTCGTAATGCGAATCGGCCCGTACCCCTTGTAGGGGCGCAGCTGGTTCACGTTCAGGTTGTTCGGGTTGTTCTCCGGCATCAGAGCGCCAGTTGTCAGCTGGTTAATGTTGCGCTCACGCTGGCCATGGAGTCCCCGCCGTCCCACATAGGCGATGCTGACGGTCGTATCGAAGCCGACCTCGCGCTCCACCGTGACGTTCCAGTTCCACGCCTCAGGATTCTTGAAGATCCGGTCCTGCGTGGTCGGGAAGAGTGGGAAGAGGCTTCCCTGCGTACCGCCAGGGTTGTCAACATTGCCCTGGGCAACCGATGCGGTCGGCTGCAGGGGCGGGTTTCCGCCGAGGAAGACCGAGTCGCTGACGCCGAGACGGGTGATAAACCGGCCGACGCCGGCGCGGATCGCAGTCTTCGAATCAAGCGCATACGCAATTCCGATGCGCGGCTGGAAGTTGTTGTAGTGAATGTCGCTGAAGGACTTGGATCCACCGGTGAGGCGAGTCCGGAGGAAGTCTTCCGCGTTCACACGGCCTTTGCCGGCTTCCGGAAACTTAGAACCCGGCACAACGAGGCCATTGTAAGGATCGCCCGTACCCGGCACGGGGTTGCCATTGCTATCCACTTGCACGGCCTTCGCCGGGTCGTAGGCGCTCGGATCGAAGACGACGATGTTGCCCCAGAGACTGTAGTAGGGCTGAATGATGCTATGACGAACTCCCAGCTCGACACGCAGTTTATCCGTGGCGCGCCAGGAGTCCTGCACGAACCACTCGAACATGTGACCGCGATATGGCGTATAGGAGCGGCGGCCGATTTCAGCGTAGGTATCGAACAGGCCGAGAGCCGCATCCGACAATGCGAACCCGGATCCGCCAATCCGCGTATTGCTGAAAGCGAAGCGGCCGTTCTGGTTGTTGGTGCCTCCGGGAACACCCGAAACGTTGATCTGGTCGAAGTCGTTCTGACCAGCCCGCTCGAGCAGGGCGCCAAACTTCAAGGTGTGCGAGCCCATGATCTTCGTTGTGTTGTTGGAGATCACATAGATCGGGCCAGCCGAGGAAGCTGGATAGGGTCCGCCATCAAGATCGCTGATGCCGTTTCCAAGGACCACAGTCGGAATCTTTGACGGAATTTCCTTGAAGTCTGGAAACAGATACGGATAGTCGATACCGTACTGGCTGCGATCGTAGCGGCCATCCGAAGTGTCGTAGCCGATCCTCACGCGATCCACGCTGACAGTCGCCAGCGTTTCGTTGATTGTCGTCGGACTGATCGTTAAGGTGTAATTCAGGGAGTGCGTGAAGTTCGGACGGTCGAAGACACGCTTCACGACACCGTAGTTCCCGAAGAAAGGATCGAGGTCGTTGTAGCTATAGTTCTGCAAGCGGTACTTGAAGGAATGCCGCTCAGCGGGCAGAAAGTCGATCGACACCGTATCCTTACGGTGATCTTCGAGGTAAGAGCCCTGCGCGAGATGGTTGTTGTTGCCGCGCTGGTATCCGGGAGTCGGCAGCGGGAACGCGCGCATCAGCGCTACGCCATTCCGGCTGAAGCGGCTTACCGGAATTACGTTGCCGGCAAACGGCTGCCTGGTCAGCGGATCGATGATCGTACGGCCTGCAAACTCGGTAGCCGTCAAGTCGATCGGCACCTGGTTGCCGTTCGCATCCAGACCACGGGCGTTCAGCGTGGGAACCTGCCGTTCATTGGTGCGCAGCTCACGGTACCGGATGTACTCCTGTCCGAACAGGAAGAACAGCTTGTTCCGGTCCTTATTGAACCCAGGCAGAATGACCGGTCCGCTGAAGTTGAAGCCGAACTGGTTGTACCGGAAGGGTGCACGGTCAAGGCCGCTGCGGTTGCGGGTCCAAGAGTTCGCATCGAGGATGTCGTTGCGAAGGTACTCATAGGCAGCGCCGTGGAACTGGCTGCCGCCACTCTTGGTGATGATACGGATCTGGCCGCCTGCCGCGCGCCCGTACTCGGCGTTGTAATTCGCAGTCAGGATCTGCACCTCCTGGGTGGAGTCCAGGTCGGCAACGCCAATGCTCGTTCCGTTCGAACGGGTGCGGATTGCGACCGCGCCGTCGAAGGTAATCAGGTTGTCCTGCGACCGCGAGCCATTGATGTTAAAACTGCCCGACGTAAGGCCGCGGTTGAAGCCAGCCAGAGATCCGCCAGCCACACCGGGCTTGAGCAGAGCAAGGAAGATCGGGTTGCGTCCGTTCAGCTGCAACTCCGTAATCTGCTTGCTGGTTACCGTTTTTCCGACCGTTGCCGTCTCGGTCTGCACGCTCGCGATGTTGGCCACAACCTCTACGACCTCTGAGGTCTGGCCGACCTGCAGGTCGATGTCAGCGCTCACCGAAATCGCCGCTGTAAGGACGATCCCGGTCTTTTCGGACCGCTTGAAACCTTCTGCAGTAGCGATGACGGAATAAGTAGCCGGAGGCAGGTTGGGAACAACGTAATAACCGTTGCTGTTTGTAGTAGTCCTGCGCTCGGTGCCTGTCGCCTGGTTCCGAACAATCACAGTGGCGTTCGGAACTACCGCGGATGACGCATCCCGCACGTAACCGGAAATGGATGCGGTATCGGTTTGGGAGTAAAGAGGCGGTGCGAAAGAAAGGAGCAAGGCAACCGCGAACAGTGCGATTACCTGAAAAGAAAAGCGACTAAACATAGTCCTCCTTACGAACGGGACGCGCCCCGGCCGACAGAGCTTTGACGCACCCCTGAGTACTGACAACTAACTTAAGACCTTTTGGTCCCCCACGTGCGAACAATTGCTAGAAACGAGGTTTATCGAGTAGATGATAAGCGGAGGGGGCTGTTGAAATCAAGAACGGAATTACGCTAAACCGTTAATACTAATATACATATCCGCATCTTCCGTTTCTTGGAGAGCCGTATCAGAGGATGCGCCGAAGCTCATTCGGGGCGGACATGCAAAGCATAGAACCTGCGAGGACTTCACACGATTCGCGTCAGACACTGTAAGCCAAAGAAACGGTTGCCCTTGTTAACAGAAAACACAGTGGTGAAGAGGCGGTCCTGACCAGGGAGAATGCCGCAGCCAATTATAGTTTCTGTAACCTGCGTTTCTCGAGCTCACGCATAACTGTAACTGGCCGTACACGAGGCGGTTCTCTAGAATTTAATAGAGGATTTACATAATTTTCATTTTCTTAAGTGTCGAGGCCCATCTGGGAAAGCCGGTACCGCAGTGCGTTCCGAGTCAGGCCGAGGAGCCGCGCCGCCTGGCTCTTATTGCCGTTGGTTCGCCGGAGAGCTTCGCGGATGATATTCTGCTCGTGCTCTTCGAGAGTGACTCCGTCCGGCAGGAAATTGTCGGCGCTGGCTGCCCGGGTGCGAGGCACCATGTCGAGCCGGATATCCGCGGCTTCGAGAGTCTGTCCGGAACACAGCACCAGACTTCTCTCGATGACATTCTCCAGCTCGCGAACATTGCCCGGCCAGTGGTACTCGAGAAGCTTTTGCATCGCCCCCGAGGAGATGCAGGTGACGGGGCTGCCGAGCTCCTTGCTGAATTTTCTCACGAAGTGCTCGGCAAGGAACGGAATGTCTTCCTTCCGCTCCCTCAGTGGAGGGATGTTGATTGGCATGACGTTCAGGCGGTAATACAGGTCTTCGCGAAACCTCCCCTCCTCGAGCGCCGCGCGCAGATCCGCATTCGTGGCAGCAAGGACACGAACATCGATCTGACGTGTCTTGTTACTACCCAGCCGCTCGAACTCGCGCTCTTGCAAGATGCGAAGCAGCTTCACCTGGATGGAGGGCGGAACATCTCCAATCTCGTCCAGGAAGACCGTTCCTCCGTCCGCTTGCTCGAACTTTCCCGGCTTGCTGCTGGTGGCTCCCGTAAAGGCTCCCTTCTCGTAGCCGAACAGCTCGCTTTCCATGAGGTTTTCTGGAATCGCTGTGCAGTTGATCTTAACGAACGGGCGATCCCGGCGGGGAGAATGGTAGTGAATCGCGCGAGCAATCAGATCCTTTCCGACTCCGCTCTCGCCGCAGAGCAGCACGGTGGCGCGGGTGGGGGCGACCCGGGAGATCGTTCCAAAGATCTCCTGCATGGCGGGACTCCGGCCGATGATGTTCGTCCAGTCGTACCGGACTCCAAGCTCTTCCCGGAGCTTCCGGTTCTCGTCGCGCAGAGCCCGGACCTCCAGCGCCTTGCTCACCACCGTCATAAGGTGGTCCAGTGAGAAGGGCTTCAAAAGAAAATCCGCCGCCCCGGCTTTCATCGCCTCGACGGCCGCCTCGATCGTTCCAAAGGCGGTCATCACAATGACAGGCACATGGGAGTTCTGGCGCCGGATTGACTCCAGCAACTCCAGCCCGTTCATGCCAGGGAGGCGGAGATCCGTAAGGATAAGGTCCGCGCGATCGACCTTCCTAAAAGCCTCCTCGGCGGAGCTGGCCTTTTCGACCTCAAAGCCCGCCGATTGGAGTTGTAACTCGAGGACGCGCCGGAGCTTGTCCTCGTCTTCAACAATCAGTACCCGATGGCCCACTTCTGATGATCTCACGAAGAAGGACGTCGGGGAAAAGCGACGTCATGAGTGCTCAACAGCTGCTTCGGGGTCCGGCAGCCA
>Ga0207874_1003870_pt1 | contig 11792 bp, 10 predicted proteins | sample HigsolmetaAR201D_FD_184833 | JGI IMG/M metagenome (GOLD analysis project Ga0207874, IMG submission 184833) | Ionic liquid and high solid enriched microbial communities from the Joint BioEnergy Institute, USA - AR20-1-D (SPAdes) (version 2) ... | reverse complement strand
ACTCACAGGCAAACTGCTCTTTTGTCGATTGAAATTCGACAAAAGAGCAGTTTGCCTGTGAGTGCTACGAGCGCATTGGTCCTGATGACGCCTGTCGGCCGTAATCGGCCCTTATCCTCCAAGAGCTTCGAATAGAAAAAACTCCCCGACACGAAGCGCCGGGGAGAAGTCAAAAGAGGAGGCAATTTTGTGCTCATGGCGGGGTATCAACACCCGCTGCTTGTTAATCACAATCGTTGAGGAAGGGACTGACACACTCGTTCGCCGTGATGGCCGCCAGAACCTCACGCTTGATGAGCACAGGTGTTTCGTAAGTCCGCATGATCGCGTCTCCAATCTAGCTAGGCTTGTGAGTCACGCAAACACGCGCACAAGTTGCACTAAATTGGCAGCATTCGCCATATCTCATTCAAGATCCGAATTCAGATCATCAGTCTAATGTGTAATGGAGGCAACACTAGGTTAGCCGGGCATAGAAGACAGCGCTCAATGTGCGAGCCGTGTCAGCGAGGCGTGATCACCCGAAACAGTTAGACACTAACGGCGCCGAGCTCACCGCAAGACGAACGGTTGAACTCACAGCAAACAAAAAACGGCGGCACCAAGATGCCGCCGCTTCTGTCTTACCTAAATGTCGGCGCTTAAGCCCAAAGCTTCCCTCAGTGCGCGTCGCTCTTGATACGCGGAAGCGTTTCGAAGCAGTGGTAGGGCGGTGGTGAGGGGAGGGTCCACTCGAGGGTGGTAGCGCCTTCGCCCCACGGATTGTCCGCAGCCTGCTTCTTCTTCCTGAGCGCCACCGCAATGCCAATGAAGAACACCAGTACACCGAGGGCCGAGATATAGGAGCCCGTCGACGACACTTTGTTCCAGAGCGCGAACGCATCCGGATAGTCGGCGTAGCGCCGCGGCATGCCCGAGAGTCCCAGGAAGTGCATCGGGAAGAACGTCAGGTTGACGCCGATGAACGTTAGCCAGAAGTGCAGCTTGCCCCAGAACTCCGAGTACATGTAGCCGCTCATCTTCGGGAACCAGTAATACCAGCCCGCGAAGAGCGTGAAGAGCGCGCCAAGCGACATCGTATAGTGGAAGTGGGCCACGACGTAGTATGTATCGTGTAGCGCGCGATCGACGCCGGCATTGGCCAGCATCACGCCTGTGACGCCACCGACGGTGAACAGGAAGATGAAGCCCAGCGCGAACAGCATTGGCACCGTGAAGCGGATCGAGCCGCCCCACATGGTCGCGATCCACGAGAAGATCTTCACGCCCGTCGGCACGGCGATCACCATGGTCGCAAACACGAAATAGGCCTGCGTGTTCACTGAGAGGCCCGCCGTGTACATATGATGGGCCCAAACGACGAAGCCAACGACGCCGATGGCGACCATCGCGTAGGCCATGCCGAGATAGCCGAAGACAGGCTTCCGAGAGAACGTTGCGATGACCTGGCTGACTATCCCGAAGCCCGGCAGGATGATGATGTAGACCTCCGGATGCCCGAAGAACCAGAAGAGGTGCTGATAAAGCAGGGGATCACCGCCGCCGGCCGCCGTGAAGAACGTCGTGCCGAAGTTGCGGTCGGTCAGCAGCATCGTGATGGCGCCCGCCAGCACCGGCAGAGAGAGGATCAGCAGGAATGCCGTTACCAGGATCGACCAGCAGAACAGCGGCATCTTGTGCAGCGTCATGCCGGGCGCCCGCATGTTGAAGATCGTGGTGATGAAGTTGATCGAGCTCAGGATCGACGAGGCACCGGCGATGTGCAGCGCAAGGATCGCAAAGTCCATGGCCGGCCCGGGATGCCCGGTCGTCGACAGCGGCGCATAGGCCGTCCAGCCCACACCTGCGCCGCAGCCTCCGAGATCAAGCTTCGCCGGATCGAAACTGAAGACACACGGCCCGGCGCCGTCCACGAACAGCGAGAGGATTAGAAGAGTGAATGACGCCGGCAGCAGCCAGAACGATATGTTGTTCATCCGCGGGAAGGCCATATCCGGCGCGCCGATCATGAGCGGCACGAAATAGTTTCCGAACCCGCCGAACAGGGACGGCATGATCATGAAGAAGACCATGATCAGCCCGTGACCCGTCGTGAACACGTTGAACATGTGCGGGTTGGAGAAATACTGAAGCCCCGGCTCCTGTAGCTCCAACCGAATTCCAAGTGAAAGCAGGCCACCGACAATCCCGCCCACCATGGAGAAGATCAGATACAAGGTGCCGATGTCCTTGTGGTTGGTGGACAGGAGCCAGCGACGCCAGCCGTGCGGATGATCTGAGTCGTGGATGGCTGCAGCCGTTGCCATCGCGGCATCTCCCCCATTCTTGAATGGCGTTGGAGGGAGACTCTGCGGCAAGGACGACACCCGCGCTTGATCCAGATCAGATCTTCTTGCGGCGAATTGTGCTGAACCTGCAACGCGCAGCGCCAAGTCGTTGCCGGTCTGACAAGATCCTGCCGGCCCGACGGAGAAGGGGACATGCGCAGCAACTACTGCCGAACCTGCCCAATCCGAGACGTCGCCCTGTGCCGTGCTCTGCCTACGTCAGCGCTGGCCGAGCTCAGCCGCATGGCCTGGCGCCGTCATGTGCGTGCCGGCAGCCCGATCTTCAGCAACGGTGCCGAAGGAGGAATCGTTGCCAACATCGTGTCCGGTGCCGTGCGATTGTCGCGCTCCCTGGGCGACGGGCGAACGCAGATCGTGGGTCTTCAATTCCCGCCGGAGTTCATCGGGCGGCCGTTTGCCGAGAACGGTACCATCGTGGCAGAGGCGGCGACGGACGTGGAGCTCTGCTGCTTTTCCAAGCCTCAGTTCGAGGGGCTGTTGCGCGCACACCGGGGGATGCAGGAGCTTCTTATACAACGTATGCTGCAAGACCTCGATCATGCGCGCGAGTGGATGCTTCTACTTGGCCGCAAGACCGCGCTGGAGAGGGTTGCAACGCTCCTTCTGCTCTGCGCGGAGAAGATGCGAGGAAGTAACTGCGGTGAAGAGAGTGTCGCCGATCAGCTGACCTTTGACCTGCCGCTGTCCCGAACCGAAATGGCCGAGTATCTGGGCCTTACCCTCGAAACCGTGAGCCGTATGCTCAAGACCCTCGCGCAAGCCGGCATCATCGCCATTCATCGGGGACGCGGCATGACGATCCTCGATCCTCAGGAGCTGCGCCGACGCGCCGAAATGGTGACGGCCTAATTCCAATCGGTTGCTCGCGGCAAGTTGGCTCCCGACAGGACGGCGATCGTCGGCCAGATTTCGCGGCAATCCGATATTCACATTCAAACCTTCACGAGCTTGGCCCCGCTGCTGATTGAAAAAGCGACAAGTATTGCAATCCCCGACCAGTATGGTAGCAAGCGATCCGCCGCTTACTGATAGCGGCAAAGGCTCCGGCAAGTGAGCCGATCGTCAGACTGCAGCTCCTAGGGGAGAATCAGCCTAAGATGGCCTCCGTAGAGATCAGGGACGTTCGCAAATCGTTCGGGTCTACGCGCGTTATTCACGGCGTTTCCATTGACATCTCAGATGGCGAGTTCGTCATCCTGGTCGGGCCATCCGGTTGCGGCAAATCCACCTTGCTCCGAATGATTGCCGGCCTCGAAAGCATCACGGCCGGCGAAATCCTCATCGGCAACCGCGTCGTCAACCATGTCCCGCCAAAGGAGCGGGACATTGCAATGGTCTTTCAGAATTACGCCCTTTATCCGCACATGACGGTGGCGGACAATATGGCGTTTTCTCTAAAGTTGAAGGGCGCGCCGAGGGCCGAGATCGAACAGCGGGTAAACCGAGCTGCCGAAATCCTGGGCCTGAAACATCTCCTCGAGAGGTATCCGCGCCAGCTGTCGGGTGGCCAGCGCCAGCGCGTTGCCATGGGCCGCGCCATCGTTCGCGACCCGCAGGTGTTCCTGTTTGACGAGCCACTGTCCAACCTTGACGCGAAGTTGCGCGTGCAGATGCGCACGGAGATCAAGGAGCTCCATCAGCGGTTGAAGACGACGACCGTCTACGTCACGCACGACCAGATTGAGGCCATGACGATGGCCGACCGGATCGTCGTGATGCATGACGGCATCGTCGAGCAGGTTGGCGAGCCGCTGGAGCTGTACGATTATCCGGCAAATCTTTTCGTTGCGGGGTTCATTGGCTCGCCGGCCATGAACTTCATTAAGGGTAAGATCGTAGCGGACGGCACGCCGCGGGTGGTCACCGATACGGGAGTCTCCCTGCCGGTGAAGGAAGTTCCGCAGGGATCGGATGGACGGCCGGTCATTTACGGTATCCGGCCCGAGCACTTCGTCATAGATTCGGAAAACGGCATTCCGGCAGATGTGGTCGTCGTCGAGCCGACCGGGTCCGAGACGCAGGTGTACGCAAAATTGGCCGGCCAGGATATTGTAACTGTGTTCCGGGAGCGCGTCGGCGTCGGTCCGGGCGATACCATTCGGCTCTCGCCCAATCCCGCGTTGGTGCACTTGTTCGACAGCGAAACTGGCAAGCGGATTTGAGAACCTGCTCCCCGGCGATCAATAAAACAACGAGGGCAAGAATTGCCACTCAACTTGATAATTGGCTTCGTTCAAGGAGGAACCCCATGAAGCTTACAAGGCGTGATTTTATGATTGCGGGCGGTGGCCTCGCCGCTGCGACCGCTACCGGCTTGCCGATCCTGGGCAGCAGCCCTGCTCGCGCTCAGGCGCCTAAGTATGTCCCCGAGAAGGGCGCGTCGCTCCGCGTTCTCCGCTGGGCACCCTTCGTGAAGGGCGAGGAAGATGCCTGGCTCGCCAACACCAAGAAATTCACCGAAGCGACGGGGGTTGAAGTTCGTATTGACAAGGAGAGCTGGGAGGACATCCGGCCGAAGGCGGCGGTCGCTGCCAACGTGGGCTCCGGTCCGGACATCATCTGGGTGTGGTTCGACGACGCTCACCAGTATCCCGATAAGCTCCTCGATGTGTCGGAGCTCGCCGAGTATCTCGGCCAACAATACGGCGGCTGGTATGAGGGTCTGGAGGGCTATGCCAAGCGCGATGGCCGCTGGATCGCCCTTCCGCTCGCCGCCATCGGCAACGCCGTTTGCTATCGCGAAAGCTGGGTCAAAGAGGCGGGCTTCTCGAAATTCCCCGAGACGACCGACGAATTCCTCGAGCTCTGCAAGGCTCTGAAGGGTATCGGGCATCCAGCGGGCTTCACCCTGGGCCACGGCGTCGGCGATGGCAACAACTTCTGCCACTGGATCCTTTGGAGCCACGGCGGCAAGATGGTCGACGAGAACGGCAAGGTCGTCATCAACAGTCCGGAGACGATTGCGGCGCTCCGTTACGCCCGTGAGTTGTACCAGACCTTCATCCCGGGCACCGAGAGCTGGCTGGACGTCAACAACAATCGCGCGTTCCTGGCGGGCGAAATCTCCATGACCGCCAACGGCGTGTCGCTGTACTACTCCGCCAAGAACGATCCGAAGCTTGCCGATATGGCGGCGGACATCCGGACGACGAACTTCCCGGTCGGCCCAATCGGCAAGAAGGTGGAGCTGCACCAGACCACTTCTGCGGTAATCTTCAAGTACACGAAGTATCCGCAGGCAGCACTCGCCTACCTGCAGTTCATGTACGACAAGCCGCAGTTCGACGCGTGGCTCGAGGGTGCCAGCGCCTACTGCTGCCAGCCGCTAAAGGCTTACGAGAACCACCCGGTCTGGACGGCGGATCCGGTACACGCGCCGTACGCTCAGGCTTCGGCCACGCTCCGGCCGAATGGCTACGCCGGGCCGCTCGGCTATGCCTCTGCGGCCGTCATGGCGGACTACATCGTCGTCGACATGGTCGCCGAGGCCGCAACTGGTCAGAGGACGCCAGAGGAAGCGGCGAAGCGCGCCGAGCAGCGCGCGAACCGCTACTATCGCGTCTAATCGGCGAACGTTATCGCCAACAAACGAACATCTCCCGGGCTCTTCGGTCCGGGAGATGGACTTGGGTTTTGGAGGCCATGCCAGCGGTGCGCGGCAGCCTCACGTGCATCCGAGGTCAGCATGAGCATTGCCGTAGCAAGACCTGAACCGCGGCGCTCGTGGTTGGAGCGCATCGATCTTTCGCAAGGTCGAAATCTGCTCGGTTTTCTATTTCTGCTGCCAGCGGCAGTGTTCCTGCTTGTGTTCCTCACCTATCCGCTGGGGCTGGGCATGTGGCTGGCCTTCACGGATACGCGCATCGGCCGGGAGGGCGTTTTCGTCGGCTTGGAAAACTTCGAGCTGCTCTGGGAAGACTCGGTTTTCTGGCTGTCCGTCTTCAATACGCTTCTTTACACGTTCGTCGCCTCGGTCCTGAAGTTTGCCCTGGGGCTCTGGCTCGCGCTGATCCTCAACAAGCATCTGCCCTTCAAGGCCTTCTTCCGCGCGATCGTACTGTTGCCCTGGGTGGTGCCGACGGTGCTCTCGGCTATTGCCTTCTGGTGGATCTACGACGCGCAGTTTTCGATCATTTCTTGGGCCCTTATCCGCATGGGCCTGATCGATACGCCCATCAACTTCCTCGGTGACGCCACCAATGCGCGCGCGTCCGTCATCGCAGCAAACGTCTGGCGCGGCGTTCCCTTCGTGGCAATCTCGCTGCTCGCGGGCCTTCAGACGATTCCGCCGTCGTTGCACGAGGCGGCAACGCTTGACGGGGCCACGCCCTGGCAGCGGTTCCGCTACATCACGCTGCCGATGCTGACACCGATCATCGCCGTTGTGATGACGTTCTCGGTGCTGTTCACCTTCACCGACTTCCAGCTGATTTATGTGCTGACGCGCGGCGGCCCGCTCAACGCCACCCATCTGATGGCCACGCTGAGCTTTCAGCGAGCCATCCCCGGCGGTCAGCTTGGCGAAGGTGCGGCGATCGCCGTGGCCATGATCCCATTCCTGCTCGCAGCCATCCTGTTCAGCTACTTCGGCCTGCAGCGCCGTCGCTGGCAGCAGGGCGGCACGGACTAACGGGAGTTCTTCGATGACGCTCGCAACCTCCCGAAAAGAACCTGTTGCAAACGTCGAGGTCGGCGATGAAGGCGGCATGGGGTATCTCGAACGGCTGCCTCGCCAGATCGTGACGGTTTACCTGCCGCTTGCCGTGTTCGTCTTCGTGCTGCTGTTCCCGTTCTACTGGATGGCGATCACGGCGGTGAAGCCGAACCACCAGCTCACCGACTATTCGAACTACAGCCCGTTCTGGGTGGTCGAGCCGACGCTCGATCACATCAAGTATCTGCTGTTCGAGACGTCGTACCCTGGCTGGCTGTGGAACACGATCGTCATATCAGTGGCCTCAACATTCGTTTCGCTGGTGACCTCCGTGTTCGCGGCCTATGCCATCGAGCGGCTCCGCTTTACCGGCTCGAAGTACGTGGGGCTGGCGATCTTCCTTGCCTATCTTGTGCCGCCCTCCATCCTGTTCATTCCGCTGGCGCTCATGGTGTTCAAGTTCGGCATCTACGACACCAAGCTGGCGCTCATCTTCACTTACCCGACGTTCCTCGTGCCCTTCTGCACGTGGCTTCTGATGGGCTACTTCCGCTCCATCCCCTATGAGCTTGAGGAGTGCGCGCTGATCGACGGTGCATCGCGGTGGCAGATCCTGACCAAAGTGCTTCTGCCACTATCGGTGCCGGGGCTCATCTCCGCAGGGATTTTCGCCTTTACCCTGTCGTGGAACGAGTTCATCTACGCGCTCACCTTCATCGCTTCGTCGGAGAACAAGACCGTTCCGGTGGGCGTGCTGACGGAGCTCGTACGCAGCGACGTCTACGAGTGGGGTGCGTTGATGGCCGGCGCTCTGATCGGGTCGCTCCCGGTGGTGATCCTCTATTCCTTCTTCGTCGAGCACTACGTCTCGTCCATGACCGGCGCGGTGAAGGAGTAGGAGGGCGGAAGGCAGCCAGAACCATCAAGCAGTCGCTCGGCGGCTGCCACGGCCTTGCCCCCCGAAGCGCGCACACATTGAGCCGTGTGGGTTGAGCGCGGTTCAGACTTGACGGAGCGATTGAAAGACCCCAGAAATCAGCGCATCTTCTACGTTGTCGGGGCATAGCTCAGCCTGGTAGAGCACCTGCTTTGGGAGCAGGGGGCCGGGGGTTCGAATCCCTCTGCCCCGACCATTCTCTCCTCGGAAAGTCGTTCGCAGAAGAGAAGAATGCGGCGCCCGCTTGAGAGGCGAGATGTTATGCGCTTGCTCTTGCGCTCCGCGGAACGTTAAGCGTTTGTCGCTCACAAGTTCCAACAAACTCGTTTAGCCTATTCGATCTGTTAGCTAGCCAACCAGCGTGGCCTCCAATTTCCTGCGACATTCTCCCACGCGTGTGCTTGGCGCCCACAAAGGCGCTTTGACACTGTTGCCGAGTTGGCGTTTACAGGGCTGTCAAACTTGCGAGGGGAGAGACAAATGCCATTGCGCGGTAAGGGGATGCTCATCACGTCCATGGATGTGGATCCTGCCGAAGAGGATGACTTCAACCTCTGGTACGACCGAGAGCACCTTGCCGAGCGCGTGGCGATCGAAGGCTTCATCGAGGCGCGCCGTTGGATCGCGGAAGAGGCACCGACGAAGTACTTCTGCACCTACTCCACCGAGACCTTCGAGGTCCTGAACAGCCCCGCCTATCAGAAAGTTTTGGCCAATCAGACCGATTGGTCGAAGCATCATATTTCGCGTTTCCGCAATCCTGGCCGTGTTGTTGGCCGGATTACTGTCAGCCGCGGTCAGGGCCGGGGTGGCGTCTTAGGCGTGGTGCGCCTGCGCCCCAATCCGTCCGATGATCAGTCGGCGCTGCGGGAGAAGCTGGGCGAGCTGCTCGATCCGGGAATGCTTCTCGGGATTATTTCCATGCATCTGGTCGAGGGAGATCCTGAGCTGTCAAAGACCCTGACGAACCCCGATGCTTCCAGCCCGGGCGCTGGCGACTGGTACGTGCTGATCGACGGTTCGGACCTGTCTGCCGTGAGGAATTTGATGAATGAGCGTTTCCAAAACCCAGGAGCAGAGGTGATCTCGACCGCCACCTACCGACTGCTTTGGGATCTCGCGAAATCGGACCTTTGAGGCGCTGGTGGTTGTCAGCGCCAATGGGATCAAGCGTTTTAAAACGGAGGAGCAATCGTGAACCGCGTTCTTAAGACTGTTTTGGCGGCGGGGAGTCTACTGGCGAGCGTCGCGGTAAGCACTGCCGCTCTCGCCGAGAAGTGGAACATGCCTGTCCGCTCGAACGAGCGGAATTACTTCACCCGCAACATCATGCAGTTCGTCGACGAGGTGAAGGCGGCGACCAACGGCAAGCTCGAGATTGTCGTCCACCCCGAGGACTCGCTCATCAAGCAGCCGGAGGTGAAGCGCGCGGTTCAGACCGGTCAGGTGCAGATCGGCGAGCTGTTGATGTCGATGCACTCCAACGAATATCCTGTTTTTGGCGTCGATGCCGTGCCGTTCCTCGCCAAGAACCAGGACGAAGCTCGCATTCTCCTCGAGATCACGCGGCCGTACATCGAGGCTCGCCTGAAGTCGCAGGGCATGCGCCTGCTGTTCGTGGTGCCCTGGCCGGCGAACTCGTTCTACTCCGGCAAGGAGATCAACTCGGTCAGCGACTTCAAGGGCGTGAAGTTTCGCGCGTTCAACCCTGTCACCGGCCGCCTTGCCGAGCTGATGGGCGCTATCCCTGTCACGGTGCAGCAGTCCGAGGTTTCGCAGGCGTTCTCGACCGGCGTCATCCAGGCGATGATTACGTCTCCTGCGACGGGCGTCGACACGCAGGCCTGGGACTTCGTGAAGTATTTCTATGAAGTGAAGGCCATGGCGCCGTGGAACATTGTGATTGTCAACGAGCGCATGTTTAGCCGCCTCGATGCCGACACGCAAAAGACTGTGCTCGAGGCCAGCAAGAAGGCCGAGGAGCGCGGCTGGGAACTCGCGGCGACCGAGACCAGCAAGCTGATCGACACTCTCAAGTCCAATGGCATGGAGGTCCGTCAGCCGTCTGAGACCCTGATGCAGGAGCTCAGCAAGATTGGCGATCAGCTCATCGAAGAGTGGGTCAAGAGCGCCGGGGCCGACGGGGAGAAGATCATCAGCGAGTTCCGTAGCAAGGTTAAGAAGTAACGCGGCCGATGCTCACGGTCCTCAACAGAGTCTACGCGGCGGGCGCAGTTCTCGCCGCGTTGTGTATGATCCTCATTGCACTCCTGACGTTGGTCCAGATTATTGGCCGACTGTTGGGAATGCTGATTATCGACGCCGGCGAATTCGCCGGATTTGCGATGGCCGGCTCGATCTTTTTTGCCCTCGCTCACACGCTGCGCACCGGCGGGCACATTCGCGTGAACCTGCTGATTTCGCGCTTGCGCGGACCCATGCGTCGCCTCGTCGAGATATGGTGCCTCGGGCTTGCGATCGTCCTGAGCGGCATGTTCGCCATTTACTCCGTGCGGATGGTGATCGATTCCTACACGTTCAATGACATCTCCACGGGCATGATGCCGGTTCCGCTCTGGATTCCCCAGTCGACCATGGCCGCGGGCGCCATCCTTTTCGTGATTGCGCTCATTCACGAATTCGTTCTGGTCATGCGGGGGGAACAAGCGGGCTACATGACTGGGGAAGGCTCCGAAGAGTTTACTGAATAGGCCAGCGCATGGATGCAGTTTACTTCAGCCCGATTTTGATCGTTGCGCTGCTGGCGCTCCTCGCGAGCGGTATTTGGATCGCAATCGCCCTGGCAGGTGTGGCGATCATCGCCATGCTTCTTGTCGAGGCGCCGATCGATCTCGTCATGCCGTCGTCGATCTGGAGCTCGGTGAGCAGCTGGTCACTGACGGCACTGCCGCTGTTCATCTGGATGGGCGAAATCCTCTTTCGCACGCGACTGGCTGATGACCTTTTCCATGGTCTTGCACCTTGGGTGCACCGGCTGCCAGGCCGTTTGCTCCACGTGAACGTGATCGGTTGCGGTATTTTCGCGGCTGTCAGCGGATCATCCGCGGCAACCGCGGCGACGGTCGGCAAGATGTCCCTGCCTGAGCTGAAACGCCGTGGCTATGAGGAAAAGATCAGCGTCGGTTCGCTGGCCGCCTCGGGCACTCTCGGCCTGCTGATCCCGCCTTCGATCATCATGATCGTTTACGGCGTTTCGGCCAACGTTTCGATTGCCCGGCTATTCCTCGCCGGGGTTCTCCCGGGGCTGATGATCATCCTCATGTTCATGGCCTACATCGCGATCTGGTCGCTGATCAATAAAGATCGCATGCCAAAGGCCGAGCAGGGCCTGAGTTTTTGGGAAAAGGTCCGGCGCGTGCGTTTGCTGCTGCCGACTGTGCTCCTGATCGTGGCGGTTATCGGCTCGATTTACACGGGTATCGCGACGGCCACGGAGGCGGCAACGCTTGGCGTTGTGGGCTCGCTGCTCATCGCACTGTTCTCCGGCAGTCTCACCTGGGAAAACTTCAAGCTGAGCCTTTACGGGGCAACGCGTACCTCATGCATGATCGGCTTCATCATCGCGACGGCAGCATTTCTGTCGGTCGCCATGGGTTATGCGGGAATCCCCAGAGCGTTAGCTTCCTGGATCGGAGCGATGGGCCTTTCAGCCTACGAGCTGATTTTCGCGCTGGCCATTCTCTACCTGATCCTTGGGTGCTTCCTGGACGGCATTTCGATGGTGGTTTTGACCACGGCCATCATCATGCCTATGGTTCAGGCCGCGCAGATTGATTTGATCTGGTTCGGGATCTTCATCGTCATCGTGGTTGAAATCGCGCAGCTCACGCCG
>Ga0207874_1003867_pt1 | contig 11794 bp, 9 predicted proteins | sample HigsolmetaAR201D_FD_184833 | JGI IMG/M metagenome (GOLD analysis project Ga0207874, IMG submission 184833) | Ionic liquid and high solid enriched microbial communities from the Joint BioEnergy Institute, USA - AR20-1-D (SPAdes) (version 2) ... | reverse complement strand
CTCGCCGTACGGCGGGGGGCGTCTCTTCATGTGGAGCCGGCCCAGCTGTGCGCCGGCCGCCAAAGGAGGGCCGGGTACGGTACAATGAGGCGCGCACCGACCAGGCCGACCTTCTCATGAGCTGACCATGCCCGACCAGCAGAACACTCCGGAGAAGCTGCAGGAGTTCTCGCAGTTCGTTTGGCAGGCGCGCGGCCGCGGCCTCTCGCGGCGCGCGTTCCTGCGCCACGGGATGCGCCTCGGGCTCTCGCTGCCGGCGATCATGGCTGTGCTGGTCGGCTGCGGCGTTGAGCCGGCGCCGCGGCCAATTTCGAGCTGGCGGCCTACGACGACGCCCGCCCGCCAGCCTTCGCCGCAGGCTGTACCGAGCCTGCCGCCGCCGACCCAGGCCGGGATCACCGCCGAGGCCGCGCCGGAAGTTGTGCCGCCGACGGCAGCTCCGCCCGCGCCGACCCCGACGGGCATCGCGGCCGAGGCCGCGCCCACGAGCGCGCAGGCGCGCTTCGCTGTGATCGGCGACTACGGGCAGGCCGGGCCTGCGGCAGAGCGCGTCGCCGCGCTGGTGAAGAGCTGGAGCCCGGACTTCATCGTCACGACCGGCGACAACAACTACCCGGTGGGCGGCGCCGACACCATCGACGCCAATGTCGGCCAGTACTACCACGAGTTCATGGCCCACGCCGGCAGCGCCTACGGGCCCGGCGCCCCGAAGAACCGCTTCTTCCCGGTGCTGGGCAACCACGACGCGGACGTCGCCGGGGTCGGGCCGTACTTCGACTACTTCACCCTGCCGGGGAACGGGCGCTACTACACCGTCGACTGGCCGCCGGTGCGGATCTACGCTCTCAACAGCGTCCCGTGGGTCGAGCCGGACGGCGTCTACCCGGACTCGGTGCAGGCGGCCTGGCTCCGGCGCGAGCTGGAGGCCTCGCCGGACACCTGGAACCTGGTGGTCTTCCACCACCCGCCGTACAGCTCCCACCACGCCGGAGAGACCGAGTGGATGCGCTGGCCGTTCCGCGAGTGGGGCGCCGACGCGGTGATCAGCGGGCACAACCACGTCTACGAGCGGGTCATGCGCGACGGCTTCCCGTACATGGTCAACGGGCTCGGCGGCGGTGCCCGCTACGCCTGGGGGCCGATCGTGGAAGGCAGCGTGGTGCGCTACAACGCGGACCACGGCGCGATGCTGGTCGAGGCCACGCCCGAGCGCATCTCGTTCCAGTTCATCGTCGCCAGCACCGGCGAGGTGATCGACACCTACGTGCTCCCCGAGGCCTAGCTCCGCGGGTGCTACAATGGTGCCCTACACCTGATGCGAGCGCGGAGGCTTCGCCCCCGCACCCCGGAGGGGTGGAGGCGAAGCCTCCCCAGAATCTGCTTTTCTCGCCGCTCTGCAGCGACTGCGTCGCCGCAGAGCGGCGAGGAAAAAGGATCCTCGGAGGGCCTGCGGCCCTCCGAACCTCCCAGCGGCAAGCAGCCCAGGAGGGCGCGTGGCCCTCGCACCTCTCTGTGAAGGTGGGCGCGCGCTCCGACGGGGGCGCTCACGAGCTGTGTGAAAGGGGCCATATGTTCGATCTGAGCGGCAAGGCCGCGCTGGTGCTGGGCGTGGCGAACCAGCGCTCTATCGGCTGGGGGATCGCGAGGGCGCTGCGGGAGTCCGGGGCGGAGCTCGCGCTCACCTACCGGCGCGAGGGGCGCGAGCGGCACGTCGCTCCGCTCGCGGCGCAGCTCGACGCCCGGCTGCTCGCGCGCTGCGACGCGCGGGACTCGGCGCAGCTCGATGACCTGATGGCGCGGGTGCGCGCGACCTACGGCGGGCTCGATATCGTCGTGCACGCGGCGGCGGGCGCCGAGCCGGGCGACCTGCAGGGCAGCTACCTAGATACCACCCGCGAGTCCTTCCTGGCGGCGCTGGACACGAGCGTCTACACGCTGGTCGCGCTGGCGCGGGCCGCCGCACCGCTGCTGCATCCCGGCGGGAGCGTCATCACCCTGTCGTACCACGGCGCGCGCCAGGCGGTGCCCAACTACAACGTCATGGGGGTCGCGAAGGCCGCGCTCGAGGCGAGCGTGCGCTACCTGGCGGCTGAGCTGGGGCCGCGCGGGGTGCGGGTCAACGCGATCAGCGCCGGGCCGATCCGCACGCTCTCCGCGAGCGGGATCGCCGGGTTCCGCGCCCGCCACAGGCGCGCCGCCGACGCCACGCTGCTCGGGCGCAATGTCACCATCGATGACGTGGGCCGGACGGCGGCCTGGCTGTGCAGCGACGCGGCGGGCGGCGTGACCGGCGAGGTCGTGTACGTGGACGCCGGGCTGCACCACGGGGCCTGGGGCCGGGACGTGGCCCGCGGGGGGCCGTAGGGCGCACGCGCCCTACGCCCCCACGCCGTGTGCCGGGCGGCTCACTCCTGCCCGGCGGAACGCACGCTGGCGAGGAAGTCGCGCACCACCTCCATGTAGCGGCCGAACTGGTCGCGGCGGATGCTGTGGCCCGCGCCGGGGATGTGCTCGACGCGCGCGCCCGGCACGAGCGACTGGAAGTCCGCGGCGGCCTCTGGGCTCACGAGCGCCCCGCGCTCCGTGTCGCCGGTGATCAGCAGCGCCGGGCAGGTGATGCGCCGCAGCGTGGCGCGCCAGTCCTGCTCCGTGGGGGCAGCGCGGTTGAGGACGTTGAAGCTGAGCCGGAGCTTGGAGTCGGCCCAGGGCCCCAGCTCATCCTCGGACCAGGTGGGCTCCTGGGCGCGCTGATAGGCGATCAGCTCCTCGCGCGTCTTGCGCTTGAATGCGACGACCCAGGCCCGTGTCCGGGCGCGCCACTCGTCGCTGCCGGCCAGCGGGCGCGCCGTCTCCACCCAGCTGGCGGGCGGGTCCTCGAGCAGGATGGCGCCCGGGAGGTCGGGGTGGGCGCCGGCGAGCGCGAGCGCTGTTGCGGCGCCCATCGAGTGGCCGAGAATCGGCGGGCGGCGCAGGCCCAGGGCGCGCAGCGCGGCCGCCAGGTCCTCGGCCAGCACGTCCGTGCCGTACCCCTCCTCCGGATCGTCGGAGCGGCCGTGGCCGCGGGCGTCGAACATGATCACATCGTACTCGGCCTCGAGCTGGCGCGCCACCGGCGTCCAGCACAGGCCGTCGTCCGAGAAGCCGTGCGCGAGCACCACCGGAGGCTTCGCGCCCCCGGTGCGTGTGTAGTGGAGCCTGATGCCGTTCGCCTGCACGTAGCCGCTCTGCCAGGGTGCCATGGGTCGGTCTCCTTGCTCTACAATGCGCTCTATTGACGCCTGTCTCTCGCTGCTCCGCTGCAGCGGGCCGACGCGACGAGCAGTTCGGGGAGGCGTAGCCTCTCCGCGCCCCGCCGGGAGTATAGCACCATGATCTCCATCCACCAGCAGCAGGACGTCATCCGGCGCCTGCGGGAGTGGGCCGAGCGACGGGACGCCGTGCGCGCCATGCTGATGACCAGCACGCGCGCCGTGCCCGGCGCCCCGGTCGATATCTTCTCCGACTACGACATCGTGCTGGTCGTGCGCGATATCCAGCCCTTCGTCGCCGACCGCAGCTGGCTGCAGGACTTCGGCGAGGTGCTCGTGGTCTACTGGGACCCAGTCTACCCCGCGCCGGACCACGGCATCGACATGGTGAGCAACGTCACGCAGTATGCGGATGGGCTGAAGATCGACTTCACCCTCTGGCCGATCGCGCTGTTCGAGCGCATCGCGGCCGCGCCGGATCTGGACCCCGAGCTTGACGCCGGGTACGTCGTCCTGCTCGACAAGGACCGGCTCACCGACGGCCTGCGCCCGCCGAGCCACCGGGCCTACATCCCGCAGCGCCCGACCGAGGAGGCGTTCCAGACCTGGGTCAACGACTTCTTCACCGACCCGCCCTACGTCGCGAAGTGCCTCTGGCGCGGCGAGCTACTGCCGGCCAAGTGGTGCCTGGACTACGACATGAAGCACGTCTACCTGCGCCAGGTGCTGGAGTGGCGCGCGCAGATCGACCACGCCTGGTCGGCCCCGGTGGGCTCGCTCGGCAAGGGCCTGAAGAAGCTCCTGCCGCCAGAGATCTGGTCCGAGCTCGAGCGCACCTACGTCGGCGCCGGCATCGAGGAGAACTGGGAGGCCCTGTTCCGGACCATCGCCCTGTTCCGCCGCGTGGCGTCCGATGTCGCCCGGCACCTGGGCTACACCTACCCGCACGAGCTGGACCGGCGGGTCACCGCCTACACCGAGCAGATCCGGTCGACGCCGCGCGCGGGGGAGCGTCAGCCGGAAGGCCACGCGTAGCCGGGCGGCGTGCGCCGGCTGGCTCTCTATCCCCCGAGGGAGGCGCCGTATGTCGATGGAGCAGATCAGCCCGGAGCGCGCCGATGCCGCCGCCCGCATGCAGGAGAACCTGATCGCGTACTTCCGCCTGTTCGCCGGCCTGCGCGGCGTCACCGCCGCCGACGCGGACGTGTTCTGGTTCGCCAACGCTGCGCCGGAGCCGGGCAACCACGTGCTGCGCACGCACATTCCCGACGACCTCGCCGGGCAGCGCATCGACGAGATCCTTGACGAGATCGGCCGGCACACCGACCACATGGACTGGCTCATCTTTCCCAGCTGCCGGCCGGCGGACCTCGGGCGGCGCCTGGAGGCGCGCGGGATGCCCGGCGGCCCGGCCGGGAACTGGATGCTGGCCGAGCTGCCGCTGCGGCCTCCCGAGCTCCCTGTGCCGCCGGGCTTCCGCTTCGAGCAGGTGCGCGACGCCGAGACGCTCGCCGAGTGGGCGCGCGTGTCGGCCGCGGGCTTCGGCGGCGACACGCAGATCTTCTACGACGCCTACGCCCGCCACGGCTTCGGCCCCGATGCCAGCGCGCTCCACTATATCGGCTACCTCGATGACGAGCCGGCGACCTCCTCCACGCTGCTGCTGGCTGGCGGGATCGCCGGCGTCTACGACATCTCCACGCCGCCTCACCTGCGCCGCCGCGGGCTCGGGAGCGCCATCACCTTCGCCACGGCGGAGGAGGCGCGCGCCCGCGGCCAGCGGCGCGTCTGGGCGTGGGCCTCCCAGCTGGGCAGGCCAATCTACGAGCGGCTCGGCTTCACCGCCGCCGACTTCGGCCTGCGCGAGTACCGCTGGCGCAGGCGCTAGGAGCCGGCGCCGATGAACGCCAGCACCCGCCGCCAGGCGTCCGCCGAGGCCTCGGCGAACTCCTCCTGGCGCCGGTCGAAGAAGCTGTGCGGCGCGCCGGGGTAGATCACGATCTCGTGCCTCACGCCGGTGGCGTCGAGCGCCCGGTCGAACGCCTCCACCTGCTCGACGGGGATGCCCTGGTCGGCCCCGCCGAACAGCCCGAGCGCCGGCCGGCGTATCTCGCCCGCCCGGTCCAGCAGCGTCCCGCGGCCGTCGAACGAGCGCGACATGCCGGCGTAGAACCCAACCACGCCCGCCAGCGGCAGGTCCTCGGCGCCAGCCAGGAACGAGAGCGACCCGCCGAGGCAGAACCCGACGGTGTAGGCCGGCTGGTCGCCCGCGTGGGCGCGCAGGTCGTCGAGCGTGGCCGCCGCGTCGGCGTACACCCCGCTGAGCGTGAGCTGCTGCACGTGCGGCTGCCACTCGAAGCCCTCGTCGCGCGAGCCGATCCCGGCGGTGCGCCCGAAGTAATCCATGGCGGCGGCGGCGACCCCGACCTCGGCGAAGCGCCGGGCCAGCTCCTTGTAGAACGTGTGCAGCCCGCGGATGTCCGGGAGGATGAGCACCTGTGCGGCCGGCGGGGAGGCCGGCAGCGCGCGGTAGGCCATGAAGCGGTTGCCGTCGGCTGCGGTCAGCACGATCTCCTCGCCGCTTGCGCTGCCCGTGCCGCCGGGCGGCGCCGGCGGGCGAGCCTGGTCGTCATAACACATCGGCTTCTCCTTTCCGGAATGGGAGGGGTTCTTCCCCTGCCGCGCGTGGGCGAGCGCCGGCAGGCGCTCGCCGTTGAAGGAGAATATAGCACGACCTGCCGGGCGCGTGGCGCCGGGCGCCTAGTAGCTGAGCCCGAAGCCGAACGGGAACAGCGGGTTCTCCGAGTCGTGGGGCACGTCCGGCTTCTGGCGGCGCACCGCCTCCATCGAGGAGGGCAGCTCGAACGGCAGGCGGCCGGTGGGGGCGAAGCGCCCGAAGATCACATCGAGCACCGCCTCGTCGCTCGCGCCGAAGTCGGCCAGCAGCCCGGCGCAGCGCTCGGCGATCTCCGGGATCACCGCCGGCCGGTCGAGCGTGATCGCCACGATCGTCGGCCGCCGCTCGAGCACCGCCAGGATGCGCGCCAGCTCCTCGCCCTTGAAGTCCAGGTCGCCGGCGTGGAACATCCGCTCCAGGAAGTTGCCGTCGCGCGGCTCGTAGGGCGCCGCCAGCCGCATGATCGCCAGGTCGGCGTCCTCCAGGCTCCCGACGACCTCGGCGTACGCGCCGGCCACCTGCGGGTTGATGTTCTCGACGTAGACCTTCGGCCGCCCGCGCACCGGGAGGACCGCCCCATCCGCCGCCGCGCCGTTCTTCAGCAGCACGATCGCCCGCCGCTGCGCCAGCGCGCCGGCCGCCTGGAAGCGCTCCTGGCCCACGATCCGCTCGGCCGCGTCCGGGTCGATGTACGGGTTGTCGAACAGGCCGAGGCGGAACTTATCGCGCAGGATGCGGCGCACCGACTCGTCGATGCGCGCCTCGGACAGCTGGCCGCTGCGCACCAGCGCGACGATCACCTCCGGGCACGCCTCGCCGCCGAACTGGTCCACGCCGGCCTCGATCGCCTTCTTCGCCCGCTCCTCGCGGCTCAGGTGCTCGACGCCCCACGCGCGCGCGACCCACGTCGGGCTGCCGGGGATCACCAGGTCGGTCAGCAGGCCCCAGTCGGTGCAGACGACCCCGTCGAAGCCGTACTTCTCGCGCAGCAGGCCGGTGATCACTTGCTTGTTGAAGCCGAAGCCGACCTCCTCGAGCCCGACGCCGATCGGCATGCCGTAGTAGGGCATGATCTGCGCGGTGCCGGCCGCGAAGGCGGCCTCGAACGGGATCAGGTGGTAGTCGAAGTTGCCGCCGGGGTAGACCTGCTCGCGGCCGTAGGGGAAGTGCGGGTCCTCGCCGTCCTTCTGCGGGCCGCCGCCGGGGAAGTGCTTGGTCATACAGGCGACGCTCTGCGGGCCGAGGCTCGGGCCCTGGAAGCCGCGGATGTAGGCGGCGGTCAGCCGCGCGGCCAGCTCGGCGTCCTCGCCGAAGGTGCCGCTGATGCGCGCCCAGCGCGGCTCGGTGGCAAGGTCGGCCATGGGATGCAGCGCGACGCGGATGCCGAGCGCCAGGTACTCCTGGCGCGCGATGTCGGCGAACTCCTCCACCACTCGCTCGTCGCCGATGGCGCCGAAGCCGATCGGCTCGGGCCACTGCGAGCAGTGGCTGGCGGTGAAGTTCACCGCCGGGTTATTGCTGAAGGCGTGGCGCGGGTCGGAGGAGATCGTCACCGGGATGCCCAGGCGCGTCCCTTCGGCCAGCGCCTGCAGGCGGTTGTGCCACTCGGCCGCTATGCGCGGCGCCGGCAGCGCGTGAACGTTGAAGTGGTTGATGTGCTTGGCGGTGACCAGATCGACCAGCGACTGCCGCGCGAACGGGCCCGGCGGCGGGTCGAGGCTGCCGTCCGGGTTGACGGCGGCGATGGTGTGGAACAGCAGCCCGGCCTTCTCCTCGAGCGTCATCTGCCCCAGCAGGTCCTCGACGCGCTCCTCGATCGGCCGGCGCGGGTCCTCGTACGGGTCGAGCCGCCCGTTCTTGTTGAGGTCGCGGAAGCCCAGCCCTCCCGTATCTGCTGCGCTCGTCATGGCGCCCCTCCTCCTACTCGTAGCGGTACAGCGTGCAGCGCGCGATCCCGGTGCCGGCGCCGAGCATCGGGATCAGCCCGGCGCTCGGCCCCGCGGCCGGGAAGCGCCAGAACTGCCCCGAGAGGGTCTCGTCGCCGTTGAGACGCCGGCCCGGCACCCAGCGGCCGTCCGCCACCACGCCCTCGTCCACCGCGAGGATGCCCGCCCGCGCGGGGCCGGGGGTGATGGGCCTGAAGGCGACCTGGAAGCCGAAGCCGGCGCCGATGAACGTATCCGGCCCTTCGGCGATGATCAGCCCGTAGCCGTGCTCGATCTGGAAGCCGAAGCCGTGCGCGAGCGAGATGTCCAGCTCGTACCCGCCCAGCTCGGCCACCAGCCGCGGCCGCGCGGCGTCGAGCCGGAAGCCGACCATCGCGCCTCCGCCCTGGTGCGCCAGCACCAGCGGCGCGATCTGGCGCAGGACGCCGTAGCACTCGCGCAGCGCGGCGTCCTCGGGCGGCTCGAGCGAGTCCACGCCGAACGGCGAGACGCCGATCGCGCCGTACTGCCCGACCGCCAGGAAGATGTTGCGCACGCCCTCGGCGTCGCGGCGCATCTCGGGGATGAAGAGCGGGTTGCCGCGCCGCGTGTACTTCCTGCACCAGTCCTCGTAGTCGCCGAAGTAGATGTCGGGGGCCAGCAGGTCGATGCTCGGCGCGCCGGCCCGCCAGACGTCCATCACGTGCGGCAGCGGCCCGCCGCTCGGGTAGTGGCCGGGCAGCGGCCCGCCCGCCGGGACGTTCGGCAGCGGGGCGACGGCGTTGAGCCAGGTGTTGACGAACAGCGGCAGCGGGTACTCGGCCTTGCCCGCGGCCGCAACCCGCTCGACGTAGCGCGCGTAGTGCCAGGCCATGAACAGCTCGTCGGTCGCCGGGCCGGCGCCGAACACCTCCTCCCAGCTCCCGGCGCTGCGGCGGCCGGCGGCCTCCCAGCGCTCGCGCAGCTCGGGGGCCAGGTCGGGCGCGCTGCGCTCCAGGTGCGCGAGCAGCTCCGGCGGCACCGGCGCGGCGAAGGCGTCGTTCGCGGCCGGCGAGCGGTCGCGCGAGTCGCCGAGCAGGCCGACCTCGTTCTCCACCTGGACCATGATCACCGTGTGCTCGTCGCCGTCGAGCTCCCGCAGGTGGCGCATCAGCGCCGCGAACGCCCGCGCGTCGGCCTGCTGGCTGGCCTCGGACAGCGTAGACAGCACCTCGACCGTCTGGCCGTCCCGGATCGCGGCGCGCGGGAAGCGGCGGACGTCGCGCTTGACCCACGCCGGGACGTAGCTGGACGTGCCGTTCTTCCAGCTTCCGAACCAGAGCAGGATGAGCCGCAGGCCGTGGCGGCGCGCCTCGTGGACCAGCCCGTCCACCAGCGCGAAGTCGAACCGGCCCTCCTCGGGCTCGACCAGCTCCCACGAGACGGTGGCCAGCACGGTGTTCAGCCCGAGCGCGGCCAGCCGGCCCCAGATCGGCCGCATATAGGCGAGGCTCGAGGCGGACGAGTTGTGCAGCTCGCCGCCGAGCACCAGGAACGGCGCGCCGTCGACGATGAGCTGGGTGGCGGCGCCCTGCGCGCGGAGGTGCGGCACGGTGCGCGGGTGGGTGGCTGGCGACATGGCGCGATCACCTGAGCTTATGAGTTGCTGGTGGCCGAGGTGGGCGTGGCTGGCACGGGCGCGGCCACGCGCTCGAACTGGCTGGCGTAGAGCCGCGCGTACATGCCCTGCGCCGCCTGCAACTCCGCGTGCGTCCCGCGCTCGACGACCTCCCCGTGGTTGATCACCAGGATCTGGTCGGCCTCACGGATCGTGCTGAGGCGGTGCGCGATCACAAAGCTGGTGCGGCCGGCCATCAGGCGCAGCATCGCCTCCTGGATGTGCTGCTCAGTGCGCGTGTCCACGCTGCTGGTCGCCTCGTCCAGGATCAGGATCTTCGGGTCCGCCAGCAGGGCCCGCGCGATCGCCAGCAGCTGGCGCTGGCCCTGGCTCAGGTTGCTGGCCCGCTCCGAGAGCAGCGTCTGGTAGCCCTGCGGCAGGCGGTGGATGAACTGGTCGGCGTTGGCGAGCTTGGCCGCCGCGATCACCTCCTCGTCCGTCGCATCGAGGCGCCCGTAGCGGATGTTGTCCATCACCGTGCCGCTGAACAGGTAGGTGTCCTGCAGCACAATGCCGAGCTGGCGCCGCAGGTCGTCCCTGGCGATCTGCCGGATGTCCTGCCCGTCGATCGTGATCCGGCCGCTGTCGACGTCGTAGAAGCGCGTCAGCAGGTTGACGATCGTCGTCTTGCCGGCGCCGGTGGGCCCGACCAGCGCCACCGTCTCGCCGGGCGCGGCGCGCAGGCTCACGTGCTTGAGCACCGGCACGCCCGGCACATAGCTGAAGCAGACGTCGTCGAAGACCACCTCGCCGCGCACCTTGCCGAGCGGCCGGGCCTCGGGCGCGTCGGTCTCCGGGGGCTCGTCGATCACCGCGAACACCCGCTCGGCGCCGGCCACCGCCGACTGGATCGCGCCGTAGAGGTTAGCGAGCTCGTTGAGCGGCCGGTTGAACTGGCGCGCGTAGGTGATGAAGCTGGCGATCGTGCCGACCGTGGCCAGGTCCTGGACGGCCATCCAGCCGCCGACGCCGGCGACCACCGCCAGGCTCAGGTTGCCCACGGCGTTCATCAGCGGGCCGATGAAGCCGGCCAGCACCTGCGCGCGCGTGGCGCTCTCGCGCAGCTCGCGGTTGGCCTCCCCGAACTGGGCGATCACCACCGGCTCGCGGTGGTAGGCCTTGACCACCCGCTGGCCGGTGATCGTCTCCTCGATGATCCCGTTGAGCCTGCCGAGCGCGGCCTGCTGGGCCCGGAAGCCGCTGCGCATGCGCGGCGTCAGCCAGCGGTTGAGCGAGAGGGTCATGCCGCTGATCGCCACGATGCTGACCACCGCCAGCGGCGTGTTGAGCGCCAGCATCACCGCCGCCACGCCCACCATGGTGAGCACGCCGGAGATGATCTGCACCACGCCGTCGGCCAGCACCTGGTTGACGTTCTCCACGTCGTTGGTCAGGCGGCTCATCAGGTCGCCGTGGGCGCGCTGGTCGAAGAAGCGCAGCGGCAGGGCCTGCAGCCGGCCGAACAGGTCGTTGCGGATGTCGCGCACGGTGCGCTGGGCCGCGCCGGCCATCACGTAGGTCTGCAGCCAGGTCAGCGCCGAGAGGAACACGTAGGTCACGGCCATCAGCGCGCAGATGCGCGCCAGGCCATCGAGGTCGGCGGCGATCAGGTAGCGGTCGATCGCCAGGCCCAGCAGATACGGGCCGAGGATGCTGAGGCCGCTGGTCGCAACCACGAGCACGACGGCGGCGATCAGGGCGCCGCGCTGGTGGCGCAGGTAGCCCCACAGGCGGCGCAGCGTGGCGCGCATGTCGCGCGCCTTCTCAACTGTGCCGCCGGGCATGCCGCGTGGGCCGGGGCCGAAGCGCCCGCCCATCACGGGCGGCGGGTCGGCCGTGGGGGTGTGTCCCCCTCGCCGCTCAGTCATGGACGATTGCTCCGTTATCCATCTGGGACTCGTAGATCTCGCGGTAGATCGGGCTGCGCTCCAGGAGCTCGGCGTGCGTGCCCTGGGCCACCACGCGCCCGTCGTCCAGCACCAGGATCGTGTCGGCGCCGATCACGCTGCTGATGCGCTGCGCCACGACGATGCGCGTCGGGCGGTGCTCCAGGCTGGCCAGCGCCGCCTGGATGCGCGCCTCGGTCGTCACGTCCACCGCGCTGGTGCTGTCGTCCAGCACCAGCACCGCCGGGCGGATCAGCAGCGCGCGGGCGATCGCGATGCGCTGCTTCTGCCCGCCGGACAGGTTCACGCCGCGCTGGCCGACCAGCGAGTCGTAGCCGTCCGGCAGGCGGGTGATGAAGTCGTGCGCCTGGGCCAGCTTCGCGGCGGCGATGACTTCCTCA
>Ga0207874_1003865_pt1 | contig 11797 bp, 18 predicted proteins | sample HigsolmetaAR201D_FD_184833 | JGI IMG/M metagenome (GOLD analysis project Ga0207874, IMG submission 184833) | Ionic liquid and high solid enriched microbial communities from the Joint BioEnergy Institute, USA - AR20-1-D (SPAdes) (version 2) ... | reverse complement strand
AAGCCGGCCACATCAAAACCCATTTATGTCCGGCCAAGGCACATATGATTCTTGTTAAAAACTTCCTCAAGTTACGTATCCTCCAGTTTAAAACTTTTCATTTCGGGAAAAAAATTCGCGCGTGGGTGGGGGCGCGGTCTTTCGGAAGCCCTCTCGAAAATTTTGACCCTCCCCCCTCCCGTCTATTTCCATTTCACGCTTTAACGCGGTGAAGCGTTATTCTCCTTTTGCAACGTCACGCGCGATCTTTCGCATTTCTTCGGGCGTAGGAGCTTCCGCCTGTTTATTTCGTTTCATTCTTGCTTCAAGTTCGGCCAATACTTCTGTATCAACTTCCACATCGTCCACGTAAAACGAAATGCGGCATTCATTCGCTTCTCCCGATTCAATCGTTAAATCAAGACTTTTCAAACGCTTGATCTTCACGCCATCAATCAATATTTCCAAATCCCTTGGAAGCAACGATTTCCCTTTGATCTGAAGCTTAGCCATTCTCCTTCCCTCCATATCTCCGTTTATCTTCTTGCGTCTTGATCGCATGATGTCGATTGCATAGCGATCGCAGGTTACTCAGCGTCAACCGTAAATGCCAGAATAGCCGCAGAGGTTTGATATGGTCCACCACATCCGCCGGCGTGATCCGTTGCTCAAGCAAGCAGTCCTGGCATAACCCATGATCCCTGATCAATGCCTGCTGTCTCACTCGCTCCCATGCGACTGACTTATAAAACGCCGCTGTCCGCTTGTCCCTATGCTGCTCGTCGTACAGCCTGTGTCGTTCCTTGCGCTGCTGCTCGGCCAAATACGCATGCTCCTCACAATAGCGCTCAGTCGTCAGGTTCCGGCAACCAATCTTCCCGCATGGGCGCCTAGGTTTGCTTGTCATCCCTAAACACCTCCGTGTGATCGCGGACACCGCGCCGCACCTATCCGGCTCGGCAGGAGGAGGTCGATTCACACCTTGCGACGCGGCGGATCGAAATAAAGAAAAAGCCGCCCAGAAGAGCGACTCGTGCGATATAATCTCCACCGGCGACCAATCAATGGACACATTTTCACGATTCCAGTATATCAGTTTTTCGCAAATAAAAAGTGCCTAAAAAGTGCCTTCTTTCGCCTTACGATTTTTTACTTTCCGAATCCTGCTGCTAATCTTTTTGATCCAATCGTATGAGTATCCTAGCTCGTCCGCAATCTTGTAAAGCGGCTTGCCCTCAATATCCCGCATGTAAGCGACCTGGTATTCAATACCTTGAAAGTCCCGAATACTTGACTCAATCCTCTGTTGGATTAATTTTTTGCGGGTCAATTGGTCAGACGTTTCTCGAATCTTGGCGACTACCGCATCGTATTTCTCAAGCGCCTTGTCTAACGGGACGTGAACCGACATGGTGTCTGACGGTAGCGTTCCCGAGAAGCAAAGCTTCCGGGCCGCTTTTAATTCTGCTTCCAGATCGTCAAGGCGAAGCTCAAGGATCTCAATTTCTTTGCAGATATCGTAATACAGTCTAACGAATTCCAGTAAAGCCACCCCCTGATTCTATTTTAAGCCGTCTATTTTCGCTTCTGACGCGTTCTAGTTTCAAATCATATAAAACCATTACCCGAAAGATTCGACGCCTGATTTAGCCGTTTTTGTGCGTCTGACGGCGTGTTACCGCGTCCCCTCCGACTCTGATTGTGGTTGTTGTTTCAGCCATTATTTCACCGCTCCCTTCTTCCGCTGGTTAAACTGCCCCTCAGCCCGCAAGATGTACTCACGCCCGGAGACGCGGATTATGGTCGGCACTTCTTTTTTCGTTTTCAGAATCGTCACGACAGGCCGGTAACGGTGGCCTTTCGGTCGATCGTATTTTTTCACTCCACCGTCACCCCGATTTCTGCCAATAATGTCCTCGCCCTGCGTCCGCCTAAGTCACCGATTATTCCCCAACTCCATCCCATCACCTTTTCCGCAACCAGGGCGTCGAGTTCCCGCCCCGGCTTCAGCTCCAACAATTCATCCCGCGTCATGGTTCGGTTCCTCCAGTCCGGCCAATTCTTTCAAATCCTTTTCGTTCAGCTCCATTGCTAAATTTGTATCCACTTCCGGCTCACTTGCGGCTGCAATACATGATGCTCGATACCGTTCCATCGCCAACCGCCACTCCAACACCTTGCAGGCGACTTCTTCGGGGGATTCTTTCACCGCATATTCTATTCCGTCATAAACAACCATCGCACCGCCAAGCGGCTTATATTTTGACGTTGGAAGGGCGTGGTTCATTCCAAATTCGTACTCGTAGTTTTCTTTAATCACCACATCGGCGGGAACATAGATGGGTGAACCGTTATGGTAGGATGTCAACCGTATCATGCGTTCTCGTCTCCTTTCTCAAGACTGAATCCATCTTTCGGGCTCCACCAAACAGCATCTGCGTAGTACATTGCAAGCATGGTCAAATCGATGTCGGTTTCTCCGCCGTCCGTCGCTTCATTGATCTGTTCTTCTGTAAATCCGGCGTCAAGCAGAACCTTTCGGTTTTCCTCGGTGTTCGCGGCAACGACATATTCCAATTCTCCACAACTGCTCGACCAATCGATAACCTCAAGTGAATTAAGCGCGTCAATCATGGCTTGTTTCACGCCGTTTCCTCTCCTTTCAGCAGTTCGGTTTTAGGTTTAATGCTGATCTCACATCCGCAACATGGGCATTCAATCCGTTTCACCTTCCCCGCATTGATCGGTTCGGTTGTGGTGGAGAGGGCTTCGTCGATGATCCGCTCGACGCGTTCAATCGCGTTTGTGGGATCGCCCCAGCGCAATTCCGATTTTGCCATCTCCAACGCCGCCCGCAGACGCTGGATTTCCTGTTGTGCTTGCCCGTGCTTATATTGCAGGGAGTAGTATTCTTCCACTCCCTTTAGCGTGACGTCGAATACGCCGGATTCAATATACGCATCTATTGTTTCAAGTTCCATGTACGCGCCATATTCAATATCCTTGTAGCTTCCAGCGAATTTTGCTTTTCTTGCTTTGATAAACTCCAACACCGCTTTCTTGTTCAGGTATTCACTCATTTGTGTTCGCTCCTTTTCAACCGCTCATAATACCGGAAAGCTTCTTCGATTTGTTTGATGGTGATGCCTTTCACTTTAAGCGTTCGGATTGCTTGTTTTACTGCGGGATCGTTCATTTTCTTTTCCTGTTCCGAAAGTGGACGGAAATCAAATTTGCTCACTTGGATTCGCTCCTTTCACATCTCACATTTCCCTGTAGGACAGTCGTTGCCGTAGACTTCGGACTCGTCAGGCAAATCAACCTCGCGGCAGCCTTCACACTCCACAAAGCCATAGCCGCCATCATCAAATTCGTCCCCGCAACTCGGGCAAAGTTGTTTCATCTTCCCATCTCCTCCCTCGCCAGTTCTGCCAGCAGCGCCCGCCGCTCTACCGGCGGAGCTTGCCGCAATATCTCCCGAATCGCCTCGATCCGCTCCTGGTACGTCGCCCGCCGCCGCGGCGGCTCGGCCGTGATCGCCACGCCGGTCTCGCTGCTGACTCGGCGGCTGGTGCGTATTTGGCGGTGGGGTTTCATGATGCTTTGCTCCTTTCCAAGACTTCTTCCAGCCATTCAACCAGCATGATCATCTGCTTAATCACAAGCCGGTTATCCTGGTACTTACGGCATATAGTCCCGCACGAATCGGCCACCCACGACCAAAACGATTCTGAGTGCATGCCATATTGAGCGGCCACTTGATTGGCCTGTCCGATCCAGGCCACAACGTCGTTATAAAACGCATGGTAATCCATCCCTTACAGCTCCTCGATCCGGATATAGATGCCTGGGATCCGCGCCCAGAACTTCTCAGCAATCAGGCTGGCGATCTGAGCATCGTCTTTCCAGAATCCCAATTCCGTCATGCAGTCCTGAAGCAGCTTCTGCGCGTTGTCCACGTCCGGCTTCGTCGTTTTCCATTCGCCGTCCGTATGCTTGCCCACAATCGGGTAACACCACTTGACGATGAGCCGGATCGGTCCGGTGTAAGGTTTCTCTGGTGCGTGCTTCCCGAGGTATGCGAGCAGCTTTGATCGAGCTGTTTTCACAGCTTCCGGCTCGTAGAATGCCGGCTTGCTGTTCCTCATGGTGACCTGTTTCTGCTGATGCGTGACGGTCGGCGGTTTCCGCATCGGCACGAAGAATTCAGTCGTCATCGCCGCGCCCCTCGATCATTTCTTCCCAATCCGTGATCAGCTGCCGGAGATAGCTCGGCGCCTCGTCGCTGGAAAAGAATGCTTCGCGGTCGAGAACGAACTTCACGAGGTACACCTCATCACCCGTATTCCGATCACGGGACTTGATCCCAAATTGCAACTTGCCAGCCTTATCGTAACAACGCATGAAACAGTTCCCGAACTCGATGGTTTCCGGCGTCTCATTCTCCCAGTAATTCTTGCTTGCTCGTTTCCCCTTGCTCATGACTATTCTCCTTTCTCGCGCGGAAAGTCAGACTGTCAGAGAAGGGGTTGCCGCCGCCTACCTTACGGCGGCAACCTTCTCTCTGACTAAAGTCTTAAAATACCTAGATTATTGTCATTACTGTACTTATATCGCGCGCGCGATATATCGCGATATAATATATAGGGCACGCCTGCGGCTCGGCGGCGGCGGCGAACACCATGGTTCCAGCCGCGTTTTCTTCATGGCGGCGGCGGCAAATCATCATGGTTTCCGCCATCAATCAGTCGATGGCGGCGGCATCAACCATGGTCGCCGCAATCAATTTGCTGTTGATGAATTCCGTCTCCTCGTTTCGCGACCTGTCGTCTTGCCGCATCGGGAGAACAGCGAACGTGCCGTCCAGGAAGAACACCGGGGAATTCTTGCCCGTGCAATAGGGCGTCTCTCGCTCGATATCGACCATTCGAATGTAGTCGTCGTTTACATAAAGGATCTGATCCTTGTACTGAATCACCCGCAGATTCGGAATGTGCTTGGATTCTGATGTCTTGATGAACGGCGTGATCTTTCCCGGCTTAATGTTCTTCATGTGGCCGTAAACAATGTCCAAATCCTTCGGGATCGAAATGTTTTCTTTGTTCCTGACAACTGCAGAAAGGATCTGGCCGTCTGCGGGAATCTCGGCAAAGATCGAAAAGAGCTGGATCAGGATCTCCCGCGGCAACTTATCGTCCGGCAACCGAATGATCCAGTGCCGATTTGTGATGTAAAATCGCCCGTCGTTACGCCACCACAGAATGTTGTTTCTGCCTGCAGCCTTGATCTGTTTGCAGACCTGCTTGAGGTTGAATCCTTGCAAGTCAAACACCTCCTAATCGTCGACTTTGACAATCAGACCGTCCTTGAGCGTGTAACCATATCGCTTGATCCAATCCCGTACCGTTCGTTCGGACACCTCTTTCCCGGCCTTCGCGAACCATTCCACGACGTCCTTGACGGTTGGCGGCTCGCCGAAATTGCAGTTGGCCACCGCATCCTCGAACTGTGCCTCTTTGGATCGCCGCTCCTTCTCGGCCGCTTCCTTCCGCTTGCCGGCCGCCTTTTTCCACGGCTCCTGTTCTCCATGCGGGTGCAAATCTTTCAGGCTGCCGACATCGTCGACACGGTGAATCGGGTACTGAAACCAGATGTTCAGAGGGTCGAACTTCGCATACTCGCGCAACGTCCCCTCTACGCGCCAAGCCGTACGTTTACGAACGCTCTGAACGGCTTGTCTGACGGCTTCCTGCACTTCGGCTATGCGGTCGGGTATCGCACGTCTGGCGTGGTCTTCCATGGCTCTGGAGCTCAATACGTCGTCCTGGGACACGTGCTCATCAAAATAGGACCAATTATATTTGGTGATCAATTCCTTGTAGACGTTGCAGATCGCCTTGTTTTCTTCTTGCTTGAGCAGCGCGTCCGTGATTTCGAGCTCGACCAGGTCGATCAGGGCGTCCGGATCCCGGGCGAATACGCCGCTGCCGCTGGCCCGGTCCATCGACCGCTTGCCGCCCTGGGCGCCCTTGCTGTGATGGTGACAGTAGATCACGCTGGCGCCTAGTTCCGTGGCAATCTTGTCAAATTGGTTCGTAAAATGCGCCATCTGGTCCGCGCTGTTCTCGTCCCCGGTGAGCACCTTGTAGATCGGGTCGATGATGACGGCGATATATCCCTTCTTGGCCGCGCGCCGGATCAACTTCGGCGCGAGCTTATCCATTGGCACGGATTTGCCGCGAAGGTTCCAGATGTCGATCTTGTCGATGTTCCGCGGCGGCAGCCCCAGCGCCTGATACACGTCACGAAAACGATGCAAGCAGCTGGCTCGGTCGAGCTCAAGGTTGACGTACAGCACTTTCCCCTGCGCGCATTGCCAACCGAACCATTTGGAGCCCTCTGCGATCGCGATGGAGAGCTCGATAAGGGCAAACGACTTCCCGGCCTTAGATGGACCAGCCATGAGCATCTTGTGACCCTGCCGGAGTACGCCCTCAATCAGTGGCGGCGCCAAGTCCGGCATGTTGTCCCAAAAATCCGTCAGGCTCTCCGGGTCCGGGAGGTCATCGTTTACACCTTCAATCCATTCGTACCATTCTGCCCAGCTCGCCTTGCCGATGTTGACGTCGACGATGAATTGCTTCTTTCCCTTTCGCACAACGCCAGGCATCCTGGAGAGTCGTGACGGGTTGCGGTTCTGATTGTCGATGGTCAATCCGTTCTTTTTGCATACGTTGTACAGATAGTCGACACGCTTCCGGTACTCGTCGTAATTGGCCGCCTCGATCCGGACGATGGCATGGAGACTCTTGCCCCCGCTGTAGACAAGCACCGCGATCGGCAGTTCCAACTCGCGCATGATGGCATGCTGCTTTTCGATGTCCATATCGTCGGACTCTACAAGGGCATAACGGAAATCGGTCACATTCTCGTTTTTGACGCCCTTGCCATCCAGCGGGTTAAAGCGGATCCACGCACCAACCTCAGGGTTGTAATCGCCTAGGACAGCCCCGATGTCACCATTACACTGACTTAACGCTTGAATCAGCTCTCCGGCCGTCCTGTCATAGGCGCCTTTTGTCGGCAGCCATTTTTGTTGATCTTCGTTCCACCACGCCTCTGTGACATACCCAACGTTCTCGGACGCTTCGAACAACGTGCTCAAATACGTGATCAGCTGCTGGACCGGGTTCCAATCGGTCGGCTCCTGTATCTCACAGCCTTCTATCCAGTTACTGTCGACAACAATGTACTCGCCTGAAATTTCATCGTCCCATTCCAGCGCACGATCTTCTCTGGACCCCCGCGGCGTCCATCCACCTTCTTTAGCCATCTGTGTGATCGTCGCGCCCGTGACCGGATTAATGGCTCCGTCAAACGTCTCCCACTTTTTGAAGCACTCCCCGGGATGATAACGTGCCGGGTCACGCCGGCTCCACGCGTCCCAATCCGCTGCGGTATAGCCCTCATGCTTGAGGGCCATACCGACATTAATCCACTCCTGATAAGTCAGCCGCGCCGGGTCAACGTATGCCAATAAAGCTGTCAAATCCAATTTCTTGTCCATAATTCACCTCAGGACGGTACGACTTCGGATCAATCTCGTGCGGCACCCGCCAGCCGTTTGCCGCAATGCGATCGATCAGGCGCCTGGCCGACTCAAACGACCACATTCCCACATGCTGAAATCCGTAGCGTTCGAGCAGGCGGATTTGCTTCGGAGTGGTCAGCCCCTCTATCCGGCGTTTCTCCAGACGTTCCAGAAGCTTCGCCGCCTTGCCTGCGTTGTCGATCTCGTCTGGGAAGATCCCGAGTTTCTCCAGCGTGCGGAGTTGTTTCTCGCTCGGCGGAGCCATTTCCCAACCGAATGCCGGCACATAGTTGGCCAGATCTTCAGCCTGGATGCTCATTTCAAACTGCAGCGGATCGACAAGCGCGCGTTTCCGACGCTTCATTTCCTCGAGTTTCTTCGCAAGTGCTTCCTCGCGCGCGGCGATGACATCTTCAGACGCTTGCTTTTCAACCACTTCCAAATCAACCGGAGCACCGGATTCTTCGATCCGTTTGGTCATGGCCTTGGCGACTTCTTCGTTCTCTGCAATCAAATGTGCCGGGTGGCAGAGTTCATGCCGTTCGGTATGCCACAAGAAATCGAGCAGAAGCAGCTCCGTCTTCCCGGGATAAAGCCGGGTGCCGCGTCCAACCATTTGGCTGTAAAGGCTGCGGATCTTCGTCGGCCGCAGCACGACGATGCAGTCCACGCTCGGGCAGTCCCAACCTTCCGTCAGCAACATCGAATTGCAGAGGACGTTGTATTTGCCAGCCTCGAAGTCGGCAAGGATTTCTGCCCGGTCCTGGGATTCGCCGTTGACTTCTGCGGCCCGGAACCCGACTTGATTCAGGATCCGCGTGAACTTCTGGCTTGTCTTGACCAGCGGCAGAAATACGACAATCTTTCGGTCCCTGGCCACGTTCCACATTTCCGCGGCGATCTGCTCAAGATACGGATCCAATGCTGTCCCGAGATCGCCAGCAGCAAAGTCGCCTGACTGCTGCCGAACTGCGGACAAGTCGAGTTTCAGTGGGATGGTCAGCGCCTTGATTGGGCTGAGGTATCCCTCTTTGATCGCCCGCGGCAGTGTATATTCGTAGGCAAGGGATTCAAAATAGGCGCCGAGATTGCGCATGTCGCCGCGGTCCGGTGTCGCCGTCACGCCGAGCACGTTGGCAGATTCAAAATACTGCAAGATGCGCTGGTAGCTGTCTGCGAGACAATGATGCGCCTCGTCGACGATGATGAAGTTGAAATAGTCAGGGGAAAATTGCTCGAGCCGTTTCGCGCGCATCATCGTCTGGACGCTGCCGACAACGACGCGGTACCAGCTGCCGAGCGCAGACTGTTCGGCCTTCTCAACCGCACATTTCAGCCCCGTGGCCTTTTCCAACTTTTCGGCCGCCTGGTCGAGCAGCTCGCCGCGGTGGGCGAGGACGAGCCCGCGCTCGCCCAGCCGCACGCGATCTTCGATGACTTTCGAAAACACGATCGTTTTACCGCAACCGGTCGGCAGTACCAGCAACGTCTTCTTCACGCCATTCGACCATTCGCGCTGGATGGCTTTCCTCGCTTCTTGTTGATATGGTCTGAGCTCCATGGCCATCACCTTAGAACTGGCCCGGCGTGAAGCCTCCGGTCTGGACCGGGAACGGCGGCTGATGCTGCGGATTTTGCTGCCCGATATGCTTCAGGTATTCGTCGTACGGATAGAACCGCTTGATCTGGTTGTTCACGAGTTCACGGCCGTCCTTCGTGTACTTGTAATGTTCGATCTGGCAGCGTCCCTTTGCACCGACAACGGCATTCCAGTTCATGCGCAGCGGTTCACCCTTTTTCTTTTGGCCAATCGCTGTGAAGAATGCTGACAACAGCCCTTCCGTTTTCGTGTGCAGGAACAAATTGTGAAATACGATTACGTCACCGTGTTCTGGCGAGTGTATCGTAATTTCCAATTTTGCCTGGTTACAAGGCGGCAGATTTGCGCTGCCGTTGAACCTTGCGCGTTCGAACTTCGTCACCGTGAAGTTGTAATCACCAGGGGTGAGGAGTACAAACTCCCCACCGCCGTCTCGCTCAATCGTGTCGTCCCAGTTCAGTTCGCGTTCCATTTGTGTCATGTATCATCACTCCTGTATGGATTAATTGAAAGGTACATCTTTGCGGCTTTCTTCGATCATCGCGAACACTTTGGGCCATGCCGCGACAAGAACGCCATCAATGAACCCAGGATCGTAGTTGGTAATCGGCGTGTCGGCCGGATAGTAACCGCGTTTTGCAACGACCTGCTGGATCTCCCATTCCGCAACCCGGTGCTGGATCATGAGATCGCGCAACGACGCCGGGATGTTCGGGTTGATGTCGACACCACTGGACGCTGCCGACGCCTGCTCGGCGGCTGCTGCCTCCGGCGCGGATGACGGTTCGCCTGCGGTCTCAGTCGGTACGGGTACGGCCTCAGCAGCGGTCTGTGCCGGTGCCAGCGTCTCCGCCTGGACAGCCGTTTCCGGTGTCGGTTGCGGAGGCGTCGATATCACCGTCGGGCCAGAGAAGATATGCGCGATATGAGAATAGTCGAGCGGAAGCTCATCCGGTAAACCGTGGCGGTTCTTCGCGTCCCAGGCGGGATGATGCGTCGTGTACATGACGCGCGCGCCGCCCTGCGCCTTGTGTTTGCGGCCGCTGTCGTCCGCGGCAACCGAGAACGTCTTATAGTTGAGGAACAGCACCATGTCCGCCCATTCTTTGACCAACGCTGCGGTCCGGCTGCCAGTTTTCGCCCCAAGTTTCAGCTGATACCGGTCATAGGCGCCCATCTCGTCCGGCTGCTCAAATTTCACGATTTGGCTATGTGCTGTCAGTACGACATGAATGCCAGCTTCAACAACATCGCTCAGAAGATTCAGGAACCGTCCGAACTCCTCCGCAGCGTAGATGTAGCCTTTGCCGTAGCCGAAATCCTCGATGCCTTTTTTGTTGTGCTGGGCGCAAACCGCTTCGTTGCACAGCATTTCCGCCCAGTCGATTGTGTCGATCACGAGCGTCCCGATCTGCGCCGGACCCTGCTGCTTGACCCATTGAACCTGCTGCTTGAGCATTTCCCAGCTGGTCGGTTTCTTCAGCCGTCGGACATCCATTTCGGTCGTCGAACCTTCGGTGTCGATGAATATCGGATTCGGGAATCTGGCGGCCAGAGAGGATTTACCAATCCCCTCCGGACCGTACAGCACAACCTTTTTCGCCTTCTGGATCTTGCCGCTGATGACTTCAAACATGATTAAAACTCACCTACTTTCCAAGTTGGACCAGGATTGATTTCTCCTTCCGGCTTTGGTTGCTGGAGTGTGATTCCTTCCTGGCCGGCGACATAACCGTCTTCGATGATGATGCTGCACTCATCGCCGGTGCTCACGCGCGTCGCGATCGCCTGCAGTCCTTCCTGCTCAAGCCACTGGCCGAACTCGCGAAGCGTGTCCAGATCCATTTGCTCCAGCTTGTCGATGAGCACGAACCCGCATTGCGGCTTGAGTTGGCGCACAATCGCCGTGGCCACCTTGAGCTGCTCTGAGCCGCTCATGTTGTCCCACTTCTGGCCGTTGTATATCAGCTCGCCATCCTGCACCGACAAGCCCGGGAGCGGTAGATTTGCGTTCGCCAGCAGGTCGATCTTTGCCTTGCGAACGGATTCGATCTGTTTGGTCAGCTCATCGTATTGCCGAGCGTAGTCCCGCGCGTCCTCTTCGGCTTTCTCCTTGTCGAGATTGGCGCGGACTTTCCGGTTGATCTCGTCGATTTGCGCGATGCTGGCCTCCAGCTCCGCCGTCGACTCGTCGACGAGATCCTGCGCATCCTTCTGCGCGATGGCCAAATCTTGCTGCAGCTGGTTGTACTTCTCCTGAGCGGCATTTAGCATGGCCATGAGCCGCGCCACTTCCTTGCTTTGCTGTTCAAATTCCGCCTGGATCTGCTGCACACGCATCCGTTTCCGTTGGTTCTCGCCGTTTTTGGCGAGGATATCCTGCTGCTTCTTGATGAGATCCGCAGCCGACACTGGCTCCTTTGGCGCATCCGGATAGTACGGCTGCTCCTTTGCGAATTTGGCCTTTTGGTCGGCGATCTGGCCGATCGCGTGCCGGCGATTGTAGAGCTCTTGCTCTTTCCGCTCGAGCTCAAAGAGTTGATCACCAACGCCGATAATGCGCAGCAAGATGTTCGCCTTCTCCTTGCTCGAGGCGTTCAGAAACTTCGGCAGGTCGATGGCCAGCT
>Ga0207874_1003864_pt1 | contig 11802 bp, 7 predicted proteins | sample HigsolmetaAR201D_FD_184833 | JGI IMG/M metagenome (GOLD analysis project Ga0207874, IMG submission 184833) | Ionic liquid and high solid enriched microbial communities from the Joint BioEnergy Institute, USA - AR20-1-D (SPAdes) (version 2) ... | reverse complement strand
TATTCTGCGCGCAGCGCAACTGCGGGATCCACAGAAGCGGCGCGCCGTGCGGGGATCAGCGCGGCTCCGAGCCCGCATCCGGCCACCACCATGCCGACCGCCGCCAGGAGCAGCAGAAGGCTCTTCCGGTAGGGCTGCGTGTACTCGTCGAGAAAGGCTCCGACGATTCCTGTCCGTGGCGCCCTGGTCTCCGGATCCGGAGGCGCCAGATGGGCAATTGCATCCAGCTCCTGCTGCGCTTCTTCCAGGCTGACCCCCGGCCGCAGACGCGCGATCGTTTCGAAACGGCGCTTGTGGTGTTCAGGAGAACTCGGACGAAACGGCACCCAGAGAGGGAAGAGAGGCCGGTGAATCTAGAAGTCCGGCCCCATGACTCCGATGATCGTTACGCGACTCCATCAAGCAGAACGGACCGGCCAATGATGCCGGGGTCTCCATGGAAGTGCCTCCGCCACAACCGGTCGCTCAGAATCGTGACTGGCGGCGCGGAAGCACGCGGTCAATCAGGCTGAAGATTGCAGTATTAGGGCCGATGCCCACACTGAGGATGGCAACTACCAGGATGGCAAAATTCCTGTTACGCCCGAGCGAACGGAGCGCCTGAGTCAGGTCGTGCCGCAGGAGGCTCCACATGAATCGGCTCCGCGAACGCTAATGCGCAAGGTCGGCGGGCTTAAGACCTTTCCGGAAACCGCCAAACTTGAAGGGTGTCGCTTTGTAATCGCCTACCAGGTCCACTTTACTCTTGGCGGGTATCTTCCGCTCCATCCCTAGAACCCAATAAGCGGCATTCACCAGAAGACGGCGGAATCCTTCGTTCTCCAGATCCTGCGAGGACCCCATCGTAGTCGTAAAGATTCGCGCCTTCTTTCCCTTGGCTCCTGTATAGGTCTTGACCCACGCCACCGGACGCATGGGGTCGTTTTGCGGTCCCTCGACAGGCGAATCCGAAGGCTGCATCCCGGCAAGCACCTGCCCGAGAAGCAGGGGCTGGCTGTCGCCGGGAAGCGGCATCGCGACTTCGTAGACGTCCGTGGGACCCCAGATCTCGCCATCTCGGATGCCGCGGAGGATCGGATGCTTCTCCTGTCCTTTCACAATCCGCCCTCTCGTGCTTTGCTTGCCATGTTGACCGTGATGCTTGACCCATGTTTCTCCCAGCACCTGGCGGCCGAATCCGCCGTCCCATTCCTTGCTGTTCCACGTGTACCGGTGATAGGTCTTGCTGGTCTTGAGATCAAAGGCGTGCGTCGCCGTCCGCAGACCGATGATCGGCTTGCCGGACTCGATATAGTCGACGAAGTACTTCATCTGCTCGTCCGGAAGGTCCCGCCATCGAGTAAACAGAATCATCAGGTCGGCAGTGTCGAGAGCTTCGGCCCCCGGAATATTGTCACGCTGGTTGGGATTAATCGTGCCGTCATTCCGATCAATGGCGAACAGCACGGTGCATTTGAAGCCATGGTGCGTCGAAAGGATTTTGGCTAACTGCGGCAGGGCCTCTTCGGAACGGTACTCTTCGTCGCCGCTTACCAGCACGATGTGCTTGCCCTTGCCGGGACCTCGGGTCCCCTCCAGCACCAGTGTCTGCGCAAGCACTGTCTGCGCAACCAGGATCTCGGCAAACGCCGCCAGCAGAAACAGCAATGCGAAGCGAAGGGAAGCCGGGTTCATGACCTCTGACCTTTCTCGATCGGGGCGCTTGGCGCGCGCCCGTTCCCCGAGTATCGTACTACGGCAATGAATTCGAGAGGGAGACGGATGCCCGGCGGGGTCCGTTGTCAGCCTTGGTGGTATCGTTCAGAGAGGCCAATCCACCGGCTCTGCGGTCGATACTTCGATCCACCCCTGCGATGGCAGAGCATCCATGGGCAAGCCGTCCTGCCAAATCGAGATCTGCAGGCGAACGGTTGCATTGGCAGGAGCAGAGAGGCTTCCAAGGGGCAGCTTCCCTTCGAGGATCCGGTGAAAGGCGAACTGACAGCCTGGGTCATCGCTACAGGCGACGCCGTTGTTGGCGAAGACGACCCGCACCACACGCTGCTCCGGATTGTTCGGATCGTGCGGCCGCAAGATGAAGCGGGCCTCCATGCCGCTGCGTGCAGTGGAGAAGCCTGGCTCGAAGTCCAGGCGCAAATACAGATTCTTGCCATCGGTGCCGTAGTGCAGCTCCCGGATCAGGAACCTCTGGCCGTGCATTGCCCCGCTTCGCCCGTCGACCCGGTAACTGCCCGCGCCCATCCACTCAAAGTAGGACGTGACTTCTCCATCGATCGTGGGCAGAATCGGCCCGGTCGGCGCCTCATGAACTTCCGTGACCGCAACCCGCAGAATTGGGCGTGACAGCTCATCGGGCGGCGCCAGTCCGAGGACCCGATAGACATTGGCTAAGTGTGCGCGGTAAAGCTGGTCGAACTCTGGCCGGTTGGCCGAATCGTGCTCCGGACCATACCACCAGTTCCAGTCGCTTCCTTCGGCAATCAGAAGCTCCTCGAACGCGAGCTTCTTCGCCTCCTCGCTGAGCGAGGTCCCCTCGGGTCCATTCACTACGCGCTGGTATGTTTCGCGGGCCCGCAGCAGATACTCCCAGGCTTTGTTATCCTCCTCGGAGCCAATCCATATGTCGAAGTTGGCATTGATCCAGGAGCCGGGAAAAATGCCGCCGATCTCCTGCGGCTGGCATCGTTCGAGAGCCTCACTGACCGTGAGAGCGGAGATCCTGGGATCGTCCGTAATCTGGCGATACAGCTCTCGGAGGAAGGGACGTCCGTTGCGGTCGTAGTACTCCCAGGCATTCTCCCCGTCCAGAATGATGGGCACCAGAGCATCCTGCCCGCGGGCGAGCAGGGAATGGCAGTTTTCTCTGACGCGGTCGAGGAAGTGCGTCGCCGCTTCCTGCGCCTCCATCCGCGAATAGACGAAGCCGATGAGGTCGCTGAGGAGGTGATCGCGGAAGAGGCCGAGCATCATTGCGTCCTTCTTGCACCAGGCGTACAGCCGGTAGATCTCCTCGACTCCCGCCGGATGGCCGAGCGTCCGGCTGAGCACCCCGTTGTCGCTTGCGAACCACCGGAATCCAAGGTCCGCGGCAATTTTAAGCGCTTCATCGGAGACCGAACCCTCGGAAGGCCAAAGGCCGGCGGGAGTGAATCCGAGCTTTTCGGTCATGTAGTCCCGAGCCCGCTCCAGTTGCACGCGCGCATCCTGGGGATACCGGAAGCGGCTTGGCAGCGGGACATAGGGATGGGACACTTCAGCGATATTCGAATCGCACAAGAGAGGCAGGATCGGGTGATAGAACGGCGTGATCGAGACTTCGATCTGTCCTTTTTCAGCAAACTCCCTGTAGACGGGAAGCACTTTCCGGCAGATCTCAATCTGCTTCCGGCCCATCAGCGCCTGGTCTTCCAGGGTATAGTTTCTCCCCTTCTCGAGCAGGTATCGGACTTCGTCGTCCTTCTCCTTGAATTCCTCGTCAAACCACGCGAGTTGAGACAGAACCTGAAGGTCGCGAAACGCTTGGGGGTTGAAGAACCGGCGCGCCCGGCGAACGTTGCGATCGGCAGCGGCCCACGTGTCGTACAGCTCGCCGTACCGGGGGTATCGATAAATCATGCGCCCCGGATTTGCCTGGAAAAAATACTGGAGGATGAATTCCTGCTCCTGATCGGTTAGCTCCTCGGCAGGACGCAGAGCCTGCCGGAGAAATGCGTCGGACGCTTTTCCTGACGCATATTCTTCAAGCTGCACCACCATGGACGGGACAAGGTTGAAGGTCTGGTGAACTTCGGGAAATTCCTCCAGAATCTTCACCATGCCGTAGTAGTCCTTGAGCGCATGCATCCGCGTCCAGGGCAGCTTATACTCCTGGGACACCAGATCCTTGTAGAAGGGCTGGTGCATGTGCCACAGGAAGCAAAGATAGATCTGCGCCATGAAAGCTATCTCGAGAAAAAGCTCCGGACCGGTCTGGGCGGTTCCGTCTTCCGGATCGCCCGCCACAGAATATCATTCAATTCATCGTCGTCAATCCGATCCGCCTCGCTAAAATCCATCGCAGCCGACCTCGCCGCCGTCGGCGAGTTCTCCGGGTTTCTTTCCGTAAGCGATACGCGCGGCTTTTCGGCTACATATGGCTCCAGATTGGGAGTGCTCGAGAAAGCCGCTGACATGGGACGCGCAGCGGCATCGAAGTGTGTCATCGGTTTCAGGCCGAGAATTAATTCCATGGTTCTCAGCATCGAGGTGGTGTTATAGAGGGTGCTGTCGACGATGCCTCGCCGGGTATAGGGAGAGAGAACGAACGCCGGGGAACGGTGCGAGTCGACGTGGTCGGGCCCATTCTGTGCGTCGTCTTCCAGTACGAAAATGGCAGTCTTCGGCCAGAACTTGCTCTTTGAGACGGCTTCCACAATCATGCCCAACGCGTAGTCGTTGTCGGCCACATACGCCTGGGGAGTCAGCTTCCCTGGGGAGGTGCCCGCAGTATGATCGTTTCCGAGCCGAAGAAAGATCAGTTGAGGCATTTTGCCCTCGGCCTCGAACTGCGCCAGCTCCATGAGGAAGGCCTTGGCTCGTTCGACGTCCGGGTACTCCAGATCGTACGCGCGGTAAATCATTGACGTCACGGGCTGCAGGATCGGATCCCGCACCGCCTGAATCTGGCGCTCTCCGAGCGGCGCTGCCTTCGGCAGGTTGCTCGCCCACCAGCCGTAGTTGCGCATCGAGATTCCGGCAGCCGCGGCGTTGGTCCAGATGTAGCCCGCTGGCGGATATGCCGCCGGTTCACCGCCTTCGTAGTCGTAATGCCTCCGGCGCCCGCCGTAGCTGTTCGGCCACATCTTTTGTACGTAGTCCGGTGCAATGGCGGAGGTCGACCAATTGTGGCCATCGGCGCTCACGTCGGCGTTGACGTAGAAATTGTCGAACAAGACAAACTCGCGCGCGAGCTTATGGTGATTGGGCGTAATATTCTCGCCAAACAAGGTGAGCGAGGGATCGCTGTTCCCCTTGCCGATGTCGCCGAGCACCTGATCGTACGTGCGGTTCTCTTTCACGATATAGATCACATGCTCGATGGGCGACTTCAGGAGCGGGGAGGAGGGGACTGGATTGTCCGGACCTGTTTTCGCGTCATCCAGTAGCTCGTCACGGTAGGGTGTGTTCTTGAATACTGTTGCCGTGTACTGCTCCAGCTGCGCATCGTCGAACTTATCAATGACAGAGGCGCTTCCCAACTGAAGGAGAGCCACGTACTCGTCCGCGCGCTGGCCTTCGTGAGTGCGGACAACCCTCTTGGTCGGGTTCGGACCCTTCGGGTTGGGGAAGGATCGCTGACCACGCCCGTTGAGGACGACGAGGCGGCCATCGGGCAGAACGCGAGCGGCGGTCGGATACCAGCCCGTAGGAATGAAACCGAGAACCCGGCTGCGCGCCTCGCTGACGTCCGCCACCGCGACGGCGTTTGCATCCGAGCAAACGATGAAGAGGCGTGTCTGATCGGCATTCATCGCCATGGCGCTCGGAGTCATACCGAACGGCTGGTGTGGAGTCATCGCCACGTTGATGGTTTCGAGGACGGTCAGGTCCTTCGCCTCCGTCACGCCGACGGTGTAGACCTTATTCGTATTTGCCGCCGTGACGAACAGTCTTGCCGCCCACGGCGCTGCCTGCTCTTGCCCTTCGTCTTTGATCGTGGCCTGCCTGTCGCTCCAGACAATGTCTGTAGGGTGCGCACCGAGCCTCACTAAACCGAGCCTCTGTCCGTTCTCGGCGTCATGATGATAAAGGGTTCCATCCGCCCAACTGGTGACAAAGAAGCTTTTGCCGTCGGGATGGAAGAGAATGCGGTAGGGACGCCGGCCGGTCCGCCACCTCTCGATGACCATGCCCGATTGCGGGTTGATGACAACGATTTCGTTTCGATACAGAGCTGCTGCGTAGATGAGCCGCCCATTGGGAGAGAGCGCGACGTCGCCGATGAAATCCTGATGGGTTCGCTTTTCGGCAGGCACCACCGTGAAAGTCCTTGCAGGCGTGAGTTTCCCATCAGCCGCAGAATAGGAAAATTCAAAGACGCTTGCCTGAGAGCCTCCGCCAACATACACGCGATCGCCTTTGGGGGAGAAGGTCAGGCCCAGCCATCCATCCGCTACGGGCGTACGCTCTACTTCGCGCATCGTTGCTGTTTCCAGAACACTAATGGTGGGAGGAAGGTAACCGCCATTGAGCACCAGCAGGAACTTTCCGTCCCTGGAGAGCGCAGACGACATTGGCATCGTGCCCAAAGGAATCTGCTTGCCAGCCGGCCGGAGCGTCCACCCGCTGTTAAGGAGAAAACTGCCGTCCGGGCGCGGCCCAACCACCTCTCGCGGAGCCGGTTGTGAAACAAGCAGGGCAGCCAAAGGAAGGAGGATTAGCAGCGAAATCGCAGCTCTCATTTCTGCTCCTGATCGGATTGTTTACTCGTAGAAGCGCTGGGCAATTGGAAAACGGCGGCCCATGCCAAACGCTTTGCTCGTCACCTTGAGTCCAGGTGCGGCCTGTTGCCGCTTGTATTCGTTTCTGTCGACTTTGTTGACGATCTCCCGCACCAGCTTCAGCGGATACCCGTGCTGCTGTGCAATCTCGTCCGGAGACTTGTAGTCTTCCACGTAGCCTTGCAGGATGCGGTCGAGCACCTCGTAGGGGGGAAGCGTATCCTGGTCGGTCTGGTTTGGCCGAAGCTCGGCTGAAGGGGCCTTTTGAAACACGGCTTCCGGGATGACGGCTCCGTGCCGCCGGTTGGCCACCCGGGCGAGCTCGTACACCAATGTTTTCGGCACGTCGCTGATGACAGCCAGCCCTCCGCACATGTCCCCGTATAGCGTGCAATAGCCCACGGCGAGCTCGCTCTTGTTGCCGGTCGTCAGGACCAGCGCGTTCCACTTGTTAGAGATTGCCATCAGGGTGACACCGCGCAGCCGGGCCTGGATGTTCTCTTCGGCTACGTCAGGAGGCGCGTTACGGAAGATCGGAGCCAGCACCTCCAACATTTGCTCATACGCACGTGTGATGGGAGCGATCTCGAACCGGATTCCCAGGTTTTCGGCCAGGAGCTTCGCATCCCGGATACTATGCTCGGAAGAAAAAGGTCCGGGCATCGCCACGCCGATCACGTTTTCCTTCCCGACGGCATCCACGGCGATCACCGCGGTGAGCGAGGAGTCGATTCCGCCGCTCAGCCCGAGAAGGACCTGGCGAAATCCGCACTTCCGAATGTAATCCCGCGTGCCAAGGACTAAAGCCTGGTACACCGCTTCGCACTCGTCTTCGAGATTGCTGAGACGGTCGCCCTGTCCCGTCTCCGTGTTAATGAGTACGAGCGATTCTTCAAAGGATGGCGCGTCGGCGATGACGTTCCCCTCCGCGTCAAGGACGAAACTGGATCCGTCGAAGACCAGCTGGTCATTGCCGCCCACCTGATTCACGTAAACCACAGGCAAGTTATGTCTGCGCGCGATCGCTTGAAAGATTCGCAGGCGCAGCGAACGCTTCCCCATGTGATATGGGGACCCGTTAATAACGATGAGGATGCTCGCGCCTGCCCGGGCCAGATCCTCTACGGGATTCAGCGTGTAAAGCTGGCGCTGCCAGAACTCCTTGTCGTTCCAGGCGTCTTCGCAAATGGTCAGCGCAACCTTGCCCCACAACTGCTGACGCTCGCCCGGGACGAAGTAACGGGCCTCGTCGAATACGTCGTAGGTGGGCAGCAGCATCTTCTGCTGCCGGAAGATAATCTCGCCGCGATGCAGTATGGCTGCGCTGTTGGTTGCGCGCTTCCCAACCGGCAACGGAGACAGGCCGACATACCCGGTGATCACGAAAAGATCCAGGTCCGCCGTCTCCCGGGCAAGACGGCGTAGCGCTTCCTGGGTTCGCTCCAGGAAGCTCGGCTTCTCCACCAAGTCCCGCGGTGGATAGCCAGTGATGGAGAGCTCGGGGAACACGACCATCTCGGCGCCGCGCGACGCTGCCTCGCGGCTAAACCGAACCATGATCTCGACGTTCCCCGACAGATCTCCGACAGTTGTATTAATTTGCCCCAGGGCGATCTTCATGCGGAACCTTTATTGTACGAGGCGCGGTGCAACGCTGTCCGAACGCGTTGCAGAAGTGCGCTCCATCCGCCGCTATTGCTCCTTCTTACGAAACAGGGACAAGAGCTGCTGCGCCGCAGCGAATGAGCTTACCTTTCCTGTACGTACGGACTCCTCCAGTGCAGGGATGCGGGCGGCGACAGCGGGATCGCTGCGGAAGAGATTCTCGAGACCGGTAGCGATGAGCTCGTGCATCCAGGCAAGCGACTGCTGGCTTCGCCGCTCCTCAAAATGCCCGCTGGCCTTCCTGTGTTCCTGATGGGCGAGCACCATCTTCCATAGTTCCGGAATCCCCTCGCCGGTTAACGCCGAACATGTCATCACTGGCGGTCTCCACCTGTCGGGACCGGCTGGCAGCAAGCGCAGAGCGCGGGAGTATTCCGCTTTTGCCCGTTTCGCCCTGGCTTTGTTATCGCCATCGGCCTTGTTGATCGCCATGCCGTCGATCATCTCAATGATGCCGCGCTTGATCCCCTGCAGTTCATCACCGGCGCCGGGCAGCATCAGGAGGAGGAAGAAATCCGTCATCGACCGCGCCGCGACCTCAGACTGGCCGACTCCCACCGTCTCAACCAGGATGTTCTTGTAACCGGCCGCTTCGCACAATAGGATGGCTTCCCGAGTGTGAAGCGTCACTCCGCCTAAGTGCCCGCGGGAGGGGGAAGGACGAATGAAGGCTTTCTCCTCAAGCGACAGCCGTTCCATGCGCGTCTTGTCGCCCAGGATGCTGCCTCCCGAGACGGGGCTCGATGGGTCGACACTAAGCACAGCTACCTTCTCCCCGTAATCGCGGATCAGGTGCAGACCCAAGGTGTCAATAAACGTGCTCTTGCCCACGCCTGGCACGCCCGTGATGCCGACGCGGCGCGAGTCGCCAGTATGGGGGAGAACGCCTTCCAGGACGCGGGCCGCTAGCTCGGCGTCGGCAGGCAGGCTGCTTTCAATCAGAGTGATGGCGCGCGCCAGGATGATTCGATCCCCGCGCAGGATGCCTTCGATGTACTCTTCGGCGCTCAGTCTGCCCTGCCTCAGCGCGGAGATTCCTGCTGCCTTTCCGCCGCTATTCGATTTGGGCAGCACTCAATCTCCCCATGAGGGCGGTGAGAATCTGCTGTGCGCAAAGCGGAATCGCACTGCCCGGGCCGAATATGCCCGCAACACCCGCAGCGAACAGCGCATCGTGATCCTGCGGAGGCACGACACCGCCGACGAATACAAGGATATCTCCCCGCCCAAGTCTTCGTAGCTCTTCCATCAGCTCAGGCACCAGTGTCAGATGCGCCCCGGCAAGGGTTGAGATCCCGACTACATGCACATCGTTCTCCGCGGCCATCCGTGCCGCTTCCTTTGGCGTTTGAAACAGCGGGCCGATGTCAACGTCGAAACCGAGATCGGCGAAAGCCGAGGCGATTACCTTCGCGCCCCGGTCGTGTCCGTCCTGCCCGAGCTTTGCTACAAGAATCCGCGGACGCCGGCCCTCCAAAGCGGCAAACTCATCGGCCATCGTTCGCGCCTTCTGAAAGTCGGGATCCCCTTGGCTCTCGGACGAGTAGACGCCTGAGATCGTCTGGCTGGCGGCCTGATAGCGGCCAAACACCTTTTCCAACGCTGTAGAGATCTCGCCCAGGGTTGCGCGGGCACGGGCAGCCCGCACGGAGAGCTCGAGGAGATTGCCTTCGCCCGTCCGCGCGCACTCCGTAAGGGCCTGCAACGCCGCGTCTACGGCCCTCTGGTCGCGCTTTGCACGCACCTCCTGGATTCGCCGCACCTGCTTCTCGCGGACGGCCCGGTTGTCGACCTGCAGAACGTCAATTCGCTCGTTCTGATGCCGGCGGTACTTATTGACGCCCACGATGACTTCGCGGCCAGAGTCGATCCGCGCCTGCCTCCTCGCTGCCGCTTCCTCGATCCGCGTCTTCGGAAGTCCGGCCTCGATGGCTTTCGTCATTCCCCCAAGCGATTCGATCTCCTGGATGTGTTCCCAGGCTTTGTGCATGAGCTGGTGCGTCAGGCTTTCGACGTAATAGCTCCCGGCCCATGGATCGATGACGCGTGTGATGCCCGTCTCTTCCTGCAGGTAAATTTGCGTGTTCCGCGCAATGCGGGCAGAGAAGTCGGTCGGCAGGGCGATCGCTTCATCGAGCGCGTTCGTATGAAGAGACTGCGTGTGCCCAAGCGCTGCGGCCAGGGCTTCAATGCACGTCCGCGTCATATTGTTGAAAACGTCCTGCGCCGTCAGGCTCCATCCCGACGTCTGCGAGTGAGTGCGCAGGGCCATCGACCTCGGGTTCTTCGGATTGAACTGCTTTATCAGCCTGGCCCAGAGCACCCGGGCCGCCCGCAGCTTGGCGATCTCCATAAAGTGGTTCATGCCAATCGCCCAGAAGAAACTGAGCCGCGGAGCGAATGTGTCAATGTCGAGGCCTGCTTTGAGGCCGGTGCGGACGTACTCCAGTCCATCGGCCAGCGTGTAGGCGAGCTCCAGGTCCGCGGGCGCGCCCGCTTCGTGCATGTGATAGCCGCTGATCGAGATGCAGTTAAACTTCGGCATGTTCTCCGCACAGTAGCGGAAGATGTCGCCAACGATCCGCATCGACGGCTCCGGCGGATAGATGTATGTATTGCGGACCATGAACTCTTTCAGAATGTCGTTCTGAATGGTTCCGTTCAGTTGCGCCAGTGCGACGCCCTGTTCCTCGGCAGCCACGATATAAAACGCCATGATCGGGAGCACGGCTCCGTTCATGGTCATCGAGACGGACATCTCGTCGAGGGGGATCTGATCGAACAGGATTTTCATGTCCTCGACGGTGTCAATAGCGACTCCCGCTTTGCCCACGTCCCCGGCGACGCGCTCGTTGTCCGAATCATAGCCGCGATGAGTGGCAAGGTCGAAGGCAACGGAAAGGCCTTTCTGACCGGCCGCCAGATTCCTGCGATAGAAGGCGTTCGATTCCTCGGCGGTCGAAAAGCCGGCATACTGACGAATCGTCCAGGGCTGGAGGACGTACATCGTGGAGTACGGGCCGCGCAGGTAGGGAGGAATGCCGGCTGCGTAGTCCAGATGCTCCATTTCGCCGAGATCCTCCGAAGAGTAATAGCGCTTGACGGGAATGTGCTCTGCGGTGTCCCAAACGGAAGCCGGAGCATCCTGGGCCGGCCGCATCCCCTTCTTCGGACGGTAGTCGATCTTTGTGAAATCCGGTTTCACCCGCTACTCCTCCATTCCAAGGCGATCCTGCCAGGCAGACAGAACTTCGACCGCGTCAATACCCTGGTAGACGAAGCCCTGAACTCCCACGGCCTTCAGCTCCTCCGCCTGCTCCTTCGGGTTTCCTGCGACAATCAGCGGGGCCTGCACTTTCGGTGCGACTTCTCTCGCGAACGCCGCGTACTCCGAGTCAGAACTGCAGAGGACGACGAGATCGGCCTCTAAATCCTCCAGCCGGTCCGTCTCCACCACGTCAAATCCCGCGCAGCCGAACAAGTTGAGGCAGAAGTTGGCCCGAGCAGTGCTTACCTTTGGATCCCCGCGACGCAGAAGCAGCACCTTCGGGCACCGGCCGGTGTTACTTGTGTGCCGTTCCGTTCTCTGCCGGATCCGCTCAAACGCTTCAGCCAGCCGGTACGGAGCAAAGGGGCTCGCAGGATCGGGCGCAGGCGG
>Ga0207874_1003858_pt1 | contig 11824 bp, 7 predicted proteins | sample HigsolmetaAR201D_FD_184833 | JGI IMG/M metagenome (GOLD analysis project Ga0207874, IMG submission 184833) | Ionic liquid and high solid enriched microbial communities from the Joint BioEnergy Institute, USA - AR20-1-D (SPAdes) (version 2) ... | reverse complement strand
CGATTCCGTTAGATTCCCTGCTGGACGGACTCATGGTGCTCCTCCGGTTTCAGGTGGTGTCCAGCAACCCCTTCTACCGGAGACCCGTGGGTCCGTTCGCTTTTACACAGAAGAAGGTACGCTACCCTTGCGGACCTACAAGACCGGGTCAAGCGGCAACGTAGGCCGAGGGCGTCCTGACAGCTCGCATGGCCGGGCCCGATGCGCCCTAGCCACCTGCGCTCGGGGCGAAAGCCCCTGAGGTCCTACACGGACGTGACAGCAATCGGGCCCGGGCATCTCAAAATATGATGAGTTTCTCATCCCAAGATTTTTGCAACCCCGCAACACCCCGGCAATATGGAAGATAATCTTTCGCGATCGTGCGGATAAGCTTCAAGAGCCTCGTTTCCAGACGACAGAACACGAGACCACCGGGGTCGCGACCACGCCGATCCCCGCCGGGCGGTCCGTCATCGCGCCTTCCCGGCGAGAAACTCGCTCGCCAGGAGGTCTTTCCGGAAATTCGACTCCCAGCCCTGCGGCAGTCTGCCGACCCGGAGGAATGCGCGCTGAACGAGACGGAGGAACTTGTGCTCGGCCGTCTCCTGCTCCTCCGTGTCGCCGCACCATTGCCTCACCGGCGCCTCGCCCGCGGGCACGAGGTCCATCAGCAAATCAAGGGTGCAGGCGCGCACGCCGCGCTTGGCATGATCGGTCTCGTTCTCGCTGTGGACCACGACGCATCCGACCGCCCGGAAGCCCGCCTCCTGGAAGGCAGTGAACAGGTCGACCCAGGCCTCCGGCTCCCGGTTGGCGTAGCTGAGGATCAGATGGCCATCCGCCTTGAGGCAGCGTCTCACCTCGGAGAAGATCCGGGTGAGGAGCTGCCTGTAGGCTCCGTCCCCGGAGTTCTGCCCCGTCGCCTCGTTGACGACCGCCTCTCCGGCGAGAGGGGCGGTCGACATCCGGGACCAGGCGCGGAGCGGCAGCGAGAGCTCGCTGTACTGAACGTCGTCGTGGTACGGCGGATCCGTCAGCACGAGGTCGACCACCGATCTCCTGAGCGCCATGGACTCCGAGCTGCCGGTGACCACACGAACATCGACCTTCGAGGACAGCGCTTTCTTGCCGTTCGTGTTCTCCAACTCCTCCACAACCAGCCGCTTCCCGGTCTTCGAGGACAGCCACTCCGCCGCACGCAGCAGCTGACGGATCCTCCGCATCACCGTGCCGCGACCCGCGGTTCGAGTGCCCCATACGTTGGGCTCGGCGCACAGGGTCGTGAAGTTGAACCGATGGTTGGCCATGGCCTCGTAGCTCTTGAGATACCACCGGTCCCAACGCGAGAGATGCCCGGCCATCTCCGCGGCGCCGATCACCGCCATGCGCAACGCGGTGCGGAGATCCTCTCCCTCGATCACCTCGTCGATCTTGGCGTGCAGGGCCTCGAGGACCGCCCGCTGCCGGCGCGGGTAGATGTCTTCCCAATTCCTGAAGCCGTGCCGCAGCAGCACCTTCGTTTCCTGACCCTCGACGATCGGACCGAGAGACTTCGTCGGCCGCCAGTGATCTCCTTCCGCCTGCTCGATCTCCTCGGGGGTCGGGAACGCGATCTCGCGACGTCCTTTCTGGACCCGCTCGACCAGGACGATCTCCCAGGACCAGCTGCCGTTCGCGGCACGCTGCTCCAGCTTCTCCTGGTGGCCGCATCCCTGGCAGGTGATCAGACGCTGTTTGGTGTAGCTCGCCTCGGGATCGACGAGCCGCTTGCAGGTCGGGCATCGCGTCTCCTGGCTGTAATCCGCGGAGAACAGGTGCCCTTCCGGACAGGCCAGGAACGCCATCGTCTTCCCCCGTTCCTTGCGCTGCAGGAGCGAGACGAGGGCGTGCGGGAAGAGACGTTCCCGGCGGCCGCAGTTCGAGCAGGCGGCGGTCGCCACCCGGAACGTATGGGAGATCTCGGCGGGCGTGCCGTCGGAGAAATGCGTCGAATAGGCGGCGGCGATCAGGTCGCTGCAGGCGCCCTGGAACTTCAGGGCCGCGCGGCTGAGCTCGACGGGCCTCGGCAGCGAGAGCATGGCCGCGAGACCGGCCGACGCCCATGGATTCAGGTCCTGGGCATACACGCGGTGCCCCCTCATGACCGCCGCCAGGGGGATGACCCCGCCGCCGCTGAACGGATCGGCGACGAGGCGTCTTCCCGGATGGTCCCGGGCGAACGCATCGAGGATGGCGCCATTGACGGACTCGGTCCGCCTCGCCCACCAGCGGTATACGCTGATGGGCGGCAGGTGGAGCTCCCGGTTCCGGCTTTCCCGGCGGGCCGATCGGTTCACCGCCGCCACGTCCAGATGACGAAGCGGGCTACGGATGCCTTTGCGGGTGCTACGATCGGTATTTCGTTTCCGGTTATGACCGGCCATCGGCGTCTTCGTGTTCCTCGCAGTGGCCTTGCCGACAACGCGCATGTCAGCCATCACCCTTCCATGATACCGGACGTCTCCGCCTCCCGCCTATTGAAAACCTCTGCCTTACAACGGCCGAAGTTGTTGTCCGGTCAACGAATCGGGGGTAGCCCCGCCGAAAGGAGGTCGCGGGGCACCTGGATCCGGACGGAGCTCCAGCGGCCCGTCCCCCGGATCGAGCCGATGGGGTCGGTCGGCAGCAGGCGCTCGATGGCGTCGATCATGCACCAGCCCAGGATCCCGATCTTTCCGTCCTGCCCACGCTCGCAGACGACCAGCCTCCAGGACGGATCCCGGGAGCCGACCTCCGCCTCGTTCCTGGAGATGAAGAATCTGCACATGGGGCCCGGACTCCCGATCGTCTTGACCTCGATCCTCAACGCTTTGCCCTGGAGGGTCGGGGTCACGACGTCGTAGCCGAGCAGGGCCGAGACGCGGCTCACCTGGCGGACGGCCACACGCAGCTCGGGACGCCCCAGCCTCTCGAGCTCGGCCCGGTACGCGGCGACGACGGCCTGCTCGCCGAGGTCCCCGAGCTTCGACAGGGCTGCGGGATCGAACGTCTGGGCGGCCGCGAGCAGGGCAGCCTCCCGCTGGTCCGGGTTCGGGAGCAGATCGGCGAGACGCTCGAGCTCGTGCTCCGGGATGAACTCCTCGTCGACGTCGCCGCTCGCCGTCGCCACGTGCAGCCAGAGCGGCGCCTCGATGGCCAGCAGGGTCGTAACCAGTGCCCGAATGGCCTCCTCTTCCTCGAGCTCCTCGAGATCCTGCAGCCCGTCGGCAGGAATCAGGTCCTCTCCGATTCTCTGCAGCAGCCCGCACCGGACGAGCAAGCGTTTCCCCGCCACGAGGTCCGTCGCTCGGAACAGCCCGTTCGTCGGCAGGTGCTGGTACGACTTCTGGGCGGACGTGACGGTCGTCCCCCAGGCGTCGACCGTGCGCGCGACGAGCAGGGCCGCCCGGAGAATGTGCCTGGTCGGGAGCATCGGCGGCTCATCTAATCGCGGATCTTCGCGCTCACTCTCCGCGCAAGTGCTTGAAGAGGGCGTCCAGATCTTCGTTGGTCTCGATCGCAGGACCGTAGTCTTCATCATCGGGGAGGGCCATGGTCACGATGTCCGGATCATCGAGCATCGCGGCGAGCCGCGCGCTCTTTTGCTTCACCCGGGAGTCGACGATCTCGTCGATCGTGCCCTCGGTGAGCAGGAACGTGATCCGGGTCTCCGCATCCGGCGGCAGGCCGAGGCGATGGATCCGGTCGACGCTCTGGAGATACTGGCCGGCGTTGAACGTCCGGTCCAGATAGATGGCGTCGTGACACACGTCGTGCAGGCTGATCCCTTCGCTGGTCGCCGCCGGGTTCGCGAGCAAAATCATGCAGTCAGGGTCGGTGCGGAACCGGTGGAGCTCTTGCTCGCGCGTCCGGGGGGCCGCGGGAGCCGTCACCTCGGACGGGATGCCGCCGTGGATGATCGCTGGCCTGTAGCGGCCGAGCATCTTCTCCAGCGTCTGGAGATTGCGGACGAAGTTTGACCAGACGAGTGTCTTCCGCCCCATCTCGGCGTTCTCCTTCACCAGATGCGCGAGCTGGGCGAACTTCCGCGGCGTCTCGTGATGGCGGTAGTTGGCGAGCAGATCCTTCAGCGCCGAGTCCTCCGCGATCTCGAGCGGCGGATGCCGGAACTGGATGGGGTCGTAGCGCGAGGATCCCGCGACCAGCAGGGCCGGGTTGGTGGCCGCCTCGAGCAGGTACATGACTACCTTCCCCATGTCGGCGAGGCTCGCGCGGTCGCGCCGGTCGAGCGTCCAGAGTCCGTTGTACTGGTCGCGCAGGGCCAGGTAGATGTCGCGTTGCAGGCCCTCGAGCGGCACGCGGATCACGCGGTGGGTGGGTTCCTTGAGCCCCAGCTCCGATTTCCTCGTCCGGACGAACAGCGGCCGGATGCGCGCCGCGATGCGGCTCCCCGCATCGGGCGGCGGAGCGGGCGTCCGGACGTCATCGGGAAGCAGATGGTAGCCCTGCGTCGGCCACAGGAACTCGAGGATGGCTTCCAGGTCGAGCGGGCTCTGCGGCGCGGGAGTGCCGCTGAGCAGGTCCCGGCGCCTCGGGCCGTAGGCCAGGTTCAGGACCGCGCGGCCCCACTGGCCGGCCCAGCCCTTCTTGATGCGGTGGCCTTCGTCGATGATGACGTGCGTCTCCGCGGCCCCCACCCAGTCGGCGATCTGGCGGTAGTTGTTCGTGAGACGCTGGTAGTTGACGATCAGGATTTCCGTGCGCGAACCGATGCGTCCCTCGTAGCGCTGGATGACAGGGGGCGTCGAAAAACAGACGCTCACTTCCGAGAGCCATGCATCGAAGGCCGAGAGCGGGGCGACGACGAGCAGCCTCTCGATCCGGCCCGCGTGCCGTTCGGCCTCGTAGGTGGCATAGGCGACCGCGGTCTTCCCTGCGCCGGGAACCGAGAAGTTAGCGCCGTGCGGCAACGCCAGGAGACGGCCCAGGTCCCGCCATTGGAAGGGGCGCAGTTCACGCGCGTACCGGCTCCCGCGAAGGCGCTCCCTCGCCTGTTCCTCGGTCAGGGGCTGGATCCCCCGGAGGATGGCCTTCAGCGTATCCTCCTCCCGCCGGATGGCCGTCAGCAGGTCCCGCGTCGCCTGATCCATCTCGAGCGGTACGCGGTACTGCTCGCACAGGATGCGAAGGAGCTTTCGGTACGCGAGGAAGACGTCCGCCGAGACCTGGAGGCGGTCGCCCTTGACGAGTGCGGCCGAGCCGAACTCTGCCCGGAGCCGGAGCCAGAAATCGGATCCGACGGCGCTCCCGCCGATCAGGGTCACAACGGGCGGGGTGCCGTGGGTGCGAATCTGAAGCCGACCGAGCGTCGCGGTGGCCATGGTTACGCGGTCACCTTCGGAGTCCGATCGAATTCCATGCGCAGTGCCTCGACCATCCGTTCGATTTCCTTCAGCCGTTCCTCGAAGCGGTTATGGTCGAACTTCGGATCCGTCCTCGCGTTGAGATAGCTGTCGCGCGCGTTCTCGAGCTTCCGGTAGGCTTCCGCGAGGAACCGCGCCGGCGCCTCCAGACGGTTGCCCTTCTTGGCGGCGTCCCGGATCTCGTGCGCGGCATCCTCGATCGCCGCGCGTATCTCATCGATCAGCGTCTCCCGGGCGATTTCCACCGGCCGGCCGTTCTTTGGCTGCAGCCGCACGTAGTCGTCGCCATGCGTTCGGGCGATCAGCTCGAGCAGCTTCCTGGGGTCCGCCTGCGCGTTCTCCGCGCCCGAGGGCTCGATCGGGTCGCCCAGGAGATCCAGATCGGAATTCGAGGCGGAGACCGTGTCCGTCTCCGCGTCGCCATCCGAGCCGATCAGGCTCGCGATGTGGTCGCCCAGCTGGCTCTCCTCGAGCCCGGACAGGAGGTGCTCCTCGAAGAACCGGGCATCGATCTCGCGCAGCTCGCGGTAGCCGACCCCGGCCAGCATTCCGGCCAGCCGCATGTTCCGCATCCTGAGCGCGGCCGCCAGATCCTTGTTCTTGAGCTGCTCGAACTGCTCGTCGATCTCGCTCAGCGCCTGGCGCTTGTCGTCGAAGTCGACGTACCGGAGCCGTTCGCCGCTGAACTTGATCGTCTCGCGGATCAGGGCGAGAAGCCGAAGGTCCCGGTGGACCTCTTCCGTCGCCTTCTGCACGAGCTTCCTGTCGGAGCCCGTTGGCGTGTACCCCAGCAGGATCGCGATCTGGTCGGGCTTGTAGCCGTACTGGTCCATCATCTCCTCGATGAAGAGGAGCTTGTTCGTGAACGTGTAGTCCTGCTTGAGGTCCCGCTTCACTTGCAGGTGCAGCTCGACCTCGTTGATGTCGCGCTGGGTGACGCCTTCCGGCAGCACGGCGACCCGGATGTAGGTGGCGTTGTTGCGCCGGAGCGCGACCAGCCGGGTGTTCGCGTTGACCAGGACGCCCGTGCGCGTGATTACGCCGGGATCGGTCTGCCCCTTGTCCGCCAGGTCGGTGCGGAGCTCCTCGAAGCCGTCCGTCGCGGCGAGCAACTCCGCGATGAGTTCCTGCGCCCGCTCGCTCCACGGATCGTTCGTGACGACATCCTTCTCCGGATGCGAGAGTAACTGCGCCTTGATCCGGTGGCTCCCCGGGTTGAGGAGCGGTACGTCGACCGGCAGCTCGATGACGGGGCAGATGACGGTTCCACCCTTCCAGGGGACGCGGATGCGTTCGGCGTTCGAGTTCGCCTCGGCGGCCTTTGTGAGTCCGGTGATCAGCTCGTATCTCGCCTTTTCCGTCATGGCTGCCCTCATCGTGTGTTTGCGAACTTCTCTGTTACGCCTCGACCATGGCCGCGATGTCGCTGGCCAGCTGCTCCAGGTCGCGGTCGGTGTAGATCCGGCCCTCGAAGCCGATCGCGAGCTGGGCCGTGTCGTTCCTCTCGGCCCAACCGGGTCCCGCCAGGACCAGGCAAACGGGGACCTTGGCGGAGTTCATCACCTGGAGGCGGCTCGCGTTCTTGCTGGCGGTTCCGCCGTCCCGCGCGACCGAAAAGGCCACGGCGGCCACCGGCCCGTTCTCGTTCAACGCGACCACCCCAATCTGGCGGCCCCCTCCGACGAGCTGGCGGATTGCTTCTGGGCCCACACTGCCGCCCACGCTCGTGCTCCTGCGGTACTCGATGGACCTTTCGTCGAGGAGCTCGCAAAGGCGGCCGGCCAGTGCCTCGGACAACAGGCCGGACGTGCTGTTCCGGTGCGCGAGCCACGCGCCGCCCACGACCCGCTGCGTGAGCAGCACCTCGTAGGGCACCCCGCCGCGCCGGAACCACTCGATGCGCTCCCAGCCGCGGCCGTCAAACGTCGGCCCGAAGTCGTTGAAGACGAGCTCGGCCGGCTGCGCCGGGCGGCTTCCCTTGAGGCCGGTCATCGCCGTGCCACAGACGATCTCATCGATGACCGCGAACGCCGCTGAGATCTGGGCGTTCGACCATGTTCCGCGGGGATGCTGGGGAAGCTCCACCCGGACGCGCTCCCGCAGATCGCGGTACGTGAGCCCCGCGACGGCGCACAGCGTCTCCATGACGTACGGATTTGCCCGTTGCGCCTGCGCAACGACTTCGGCCGTGAGCCCCACGAGGCCAACCTGGCCTCTGCCGCTTCTGCTCTGGTTTTTCCAGGCCAGGGTGTCGAGCGCGCTTCGGTAGTACGTCGGGGGCGTGATCGCATCGACGTTGAGCAGGACGGACGCCGTGTCCAGATCGGATTGCGAGATCTCCCGTGCCAGACGTCGGATCGCTTGTTCGGCGTCAGCGGATTTGCGGTCCAGCGCGATGATGGCCTGGAGCACGGCTCGAAGCCCGCTCTCTGGATTCAGCGGATGGCCCTCGGCAATCCACGCGATCGCTTCTTCGAGAGTTTCTCGTTCCGTTGCGCCGAGGACTACGGATGCAGGGTCATTCACGACAGATCTCCGAACTTGTCCACCTGCCGGGCGGATGCGTCGAAACGGTTGTCATTTCACATCTTGTCGCGTCCGTGGCAGTCAACTACATTCTGGCGGAGTTGATTCTTAGCGGCAAGGGGTCTCGTTTGGATAACCACGCCTCAGCTCCCGAAGGCCGGTCGGTTGCAAAAACAGGTGTTTTCGGGTGGTCGCGAGCACTACGGTCGGCATGCATCCGCACCGACACTGGAAGTAAGGCGGTGAGCCGGCTCGTTCGGCAACGATTCGGTGCGATAGGGAACGGAAAGCGGGGTTTGCGTGAAGAGTCAGCATGCGTGGCGGCGTCCCTAACATATCCGGGAACTCTCCGTTGGGTCGCGGGTTGGATGACTGAGCCGGAACGGCTCTTTTGTACGGTTTCGGAGACGAGGTTGACGTCTCCAGCCCACGCAATGGCGCAGGGACGTTCATCTCTGCGCGGGATGCCCCGATGATGTGGGCTTTTCGTGGGTTGACACTCCTCGAGCCCTCTGATCTTCGCAAGAACACTTCGGAGTCGTCTTCCGGTGTAACTCTCTCGGGACCTTCCGTGCTCATTTCGGGTTGTCCCGAGGTGATGGGATCGCCTTTTCGGACCGTTGGGCCGCCTCCTCACGGGCGACGGATCCCGGCGAGGTGGTGGCGCGTTGGGGCGCGGGGAGCGAAACGCCTTTCTTAGCCTGCATGCCCCGTATTCATGAACAACGCGTTGTGGATCGGGTGTGAGGGGAGCCAAGACGATGCGATTGTCGCGACTATGGTATCGTGTCCATTTTGGCGAGGAGCGTTCGGATGGCACGCGAGACACGACTAGGAAACGAGGTCATTTACGTCCCCACAGGTTGGCGAATAGTAGGGATTCGTGCCGGGCAGATCGCGGAACGCGTCGTATCAGACGATTTCAACCGACTCACGGAGGGACCGGTCGAGAACACTCTGTACGCAGTCCAATGTACTTTGCCCCGTTTCTTTAAGGGACGTCCCACTGTCGAGCAGGTTCTCGACGCCATTACGGAAGAGGTTCGGCTCACATGGGAGGAATGCCCACGGATCACACGGGACGAAGGAATAAAGCGGTCTCCCTCACGATATGGCGGATTGTGGTATGAAATCGCGGCTCGGCCCGGCAACAATCTGGTTTGGGTCGGCGAAGTCATTTGGCGTTCTGCTCATCCCGTCGTTACAGGCGCGCCGATCACGACGCGCGTTCTGCTTGAGGAACATGCAGCGCATGTCCAACTGAGCGTCCGGGTCACCGCTGACGGAGGCCTTGCGAGCGTTCGTGGATACATCGGAGCTGGGCAGGCCCAGCCGTCGTTCTTGCGTCCGATCGCCCGCGACATTCCGCTTGAATGGTTCGGCGCGCCCTTTCGGGTGCAGTACGTCTCCACCCGGGAAGGCGAGGTGGAGCGTCTCGTTCGCGACGTCATTGCGTCCGAGGAGCGGGCGATCCCCGTGGCTGTGCTCACGCCCCTGGAGGAAGGCGGCTACGCCGTCGATCCGGGGGAGCTGCTGATCGACCTGCTCGGACGCGCAGTCCTTTATGTGCTCCGAGAGCACAAGCAAACGTTCGCGCTCACGAACGCCGTGGGGGACCGCCGGATGTCGTGCTATTGGGGTGCGGTTCGTGTGTACATGCCTGGTTGGGACAAGCACGACAACCCGTACGCCCACCCGCTTCTCGTATCGGACCGGTTGACCGATCCCGTGATGAAGGCGGCCTGGTTGGGCGAAATCGGGATCTGGCTGGGCACCCGGATCACGCTGCCTCCGCCTCTTGGCGAACGGAAACCCCCGGAGTCCGTGGTCTCGTCAACCAACGGCGGTTTGGCGCGTGAGCACGAGGTCATCGAAGATGGCACGGGGTCTCTCGAAGTTTCGGAGAACACCCAGGTTGCCGAAGCGGATCCGGCGTCCTTCCCGAGCGCAGCCGCGGCGGAAACGTCCGAACCGGCAGACGTAACTACGGAATTGCGTGGCGAAGATCGCGTTGGCGTTAGAGACAGCTCCGCAGTGAGCGGCGCGGCGCTCGTCACTCCGCAGATCGTTGCTCCCGGCACTGCTGTGCTTTTCGAGAGGCTCTTCGAGGAGGTGCGCACGCTGGGATGCTCGATCAGCGATCTGGTGGACGAGGTCGAGCGCTTGCGTACGCTGACTGCCGTCCGGTCGGCCGGAACGAGCGCGATCGAGCGCCGCTTGGGGCATGTCGAGGCCATCCTTCAGCGGATGATCTCCGATATGCAGATCGGGGCAGGCGCGATTCCGGGCGACCAGATGGATGTCGGATTCGGGTTCGAGGAGGACGAGGAGCCCGACGAGGAGTCGCTCACGCTTGTCGACGTGGTCAGGACAGCCGCCGAAGCGTACTCTGACGCACTCGTGTTTCTCGACTCCGCCTACGAATCTGCCAGCGAGAGTCCGTACGAGTCGCCGGATCGCGTGCAGGCAGTGCTGGACGCGATGGCGCGTATTGCGCGGCGGCGCCAGGACGGCGTCCTGGGTATGTCCCTCCGGTCGGCCTTCAGCGAGCTGGGGATCGACTATCGGTCCGGAATTTCGCGTACGACCCCGGAGAGGCTGCGCGAGCAGTATCGGTTCAACTATCGCGGCTTGGAGTTCGAGGCCGAGGAGCATATCGCTCTCGGAAACACGTACGACCCGCGGCGTTGCCTGCGGATCTACTTCTCGTCGCGCGTCCCGAACGAGCTCCGATTCGTGATCGCGCACGTGGGGCGGCACTTCACCGTCACCACCACGACCTGAGCGTCGAACGCTTTCGGCCGCTCTGAAGCCGATCCCCCTGCTCTTTTCGGCTGCCGGAGGCACGGAAAGGGCAGGGGGATTGCGCGTTTCGAGAGTTGCGCGTGGCGGACGGTTTGAGTCGCTTGTTGGTGGGAGAGTATCATGGTGTTCGGGACGTGTTCCTCTGCCTTCGTTAGGACACTTCGTATCTGCTCCGAAACAAGGACGCTAGCACGAGCTCCACATGACGAGCGAACGCTTTGATTCTACCGACATCGCCGGCATGGACCCGGCGGAGCTCGTACGGCGCTTCGAGGAGATTCGTTCGAGGAGCCCCTATCGCGCTGGAGGGGCTTCAGGTCGCGGTGTGCGGGATTCGATGCGCGATGCAGTCACCATTGCGAAGAATTGCACGCGCTTCAACACCGAACTGCTGTTGTTACTCGCTCAGCAGTATGGGGCGTTCTTTGAGGTAGTGGCAAATCCGCATGTAACTCCCGAGCAGCCCGACTTCTTACTCGGTCGCACGGCACGACGGGGCGGAATCATGGCTGCCCGTTTGAGGTTCGGCCTTGCCATGGCGGCGCGAAGAAACGCCTTCAAGCTGTCGGAAGCGACCCTGCAGCGCCTGTATGACGCGACGGACGATGCCTCGCCGAGTTACAATGCGGATACGAGTGATCTCGGAGTGTTCCGGCGGATGCTCGATGCCGTAATGGACGTGACAAGGCCGAGAAGGTCCGACTAAGTTACGTTTCGTCGTCCTCGGGAAGGCAGGCATTGCACCTCGCGACAATCGGACTGGCCTTTCCTAACGACGGCCACCCCCGGAGGACCCGGGCGGGACGTCCGCATCGCTCGCACGGGGCCGGCCGCCCGATATCGTCGTCCGTCCACGGAACGTGGCCTCGGTCTGGGCGGTCGTCGCGACAGTCTCCCACTGGCCTTGCTACGTCTCCAACGTTCGTCTGAGCGGGCACGGGAAACCGCTTCCCGGCACCTGCACGATACTCAACCGTACAATACTATCGGGTAATTGAGTATCGCGTCGAGGACCACGCAACTATTGATTCCGTAGCTAATTCTTGTACACTCACCTAGCGGCCTGTGTCTCGCCTGCCTGTCCCGAAGAACGGAACCCATTATGGCTC
>Ga0207874_1003856_pt1 | contig 11825 bp, 11 predicted proteins | sample HigsolmetaAR201D_FD_184833 | JGI IMG/M metagenome (GOLD analysis project Ga0207874, IMG submission 184833) | Ionic liquid and high solid enriched microbial communities from the Joint BioEnergy Institute, USA - AR20-1-D (SPAdes) (version 2) ... | reverse complement strand
TCGGATGCTCACTACTCGGCGCAATGCTTGGCGAAGTCGGGATCTCGTTGATCTCATCGCTGGCCTCTCCAGCCAAAATAGTCAGTTTCTGCTGAAGATCAGGTTCAAGTTTGATCACTGTGCTCATCGCCACCTCACCATAATCGTACAAACGTACTACTATTATAGCAGGTTTGTACGATGAGTCAGCCTCGATCAGTTAATACTAAAGCCGGTGAGCTTATACCAAATTCGCTTGATTACGTTCTATTTGGCCTTCGGCAGAGTGGAACCCTACCTTACACGAGCGCAAGTGTTTAAACGGATTTGGTATCAATCAGCCTCGATCAGATACAACTTGATGTCTTTGATACTGCTAGCTTTGGCATTGAAAAACTCGTAGATCGCAGCGAACAACCAACTACGCCCGCTTTCAAAGCGAGCGATCCCGTTGACTGCGCCCACTTTGCCGTGCGTCAACACATGCTCGATCTCCAGAGCGGCGATCGCATCAGCGTCCGGTAGATGTTTACCCTCCAAAATCGCCGCTTTGTCTAATATGACCTCATCTCCGATTCGCTCCCAACGCAGCTCAGCGCTCAACAAACGCTCGAGCGTGTCCCTATCGTGCAGCAACAGCGCAACCGTCACCTGCTCGACAAACTGGTTCTTAGGCGAATTGCCGCAGTCAGCACTCAACTTCAGTTCTGGCATATCCCTTTCCTTTCGCTTCAAGCTGGTTCAAGCGCCTAACGAAAAGCGCTCGATTGGCGCGATTTGTTAAGAGCTTGGCGCGATTCGCTAATGAGAAAAAGCCGGATCGCTCCTATAGTACGAATTGGAGAGCGGTCAAACAGATAATATCAAATTCGCTTGTGCACTTCGGGTGCTGCATTCGTTGGCGGAGAGGTCTCAACCTTCCATTCGGCTTCTAGCGCGTCCGCCTCCGGCTATCAACACGTTGCTCACTACATTCGACGGCTCGTCTGCCTGCGCCCAAGCGCCCCCTGCAAAGCCAAGCGTGCGTATTTGCGATCAAATCTGTCGAAGGCCAAAACACAAAGTGTTCAATCGAATTTCGTATAAGGACAAAGCGATGAAGGACGAAACGGTCTTGGTAACGGGCGGCTCTGGTTTTGTAGCCTCCCACTGTATCGCCCAACTATTGCGAGATGGTTATCGGGTACGCACGAGCGTGCGCTCGCTGGCGCGCGAGAGTGAGGTTCGTGCTATGATCAAACAGGCGGGCATCGAAACGGACGAACGTCTCTCGTTTGTAGCTGCCGATCTGACTTCTGATCAGAACTGGTCCGAGGCGGTGCAGGGCTGTAGCTATGTGTTGCATGTCGCCTCGCCCTTTTCGCTAAACATGCCCAAAAACGAAGATGATATGATTGTGCCAGCCCGCGACGGAACCTTGCGGGTGCTACGCGCCGCCCAAACCGCTGGTGTCAAACGGGTTGTGTTGACCTCGTCGTTTGTCGCTGTAGCCTACGGCCAAGCAGCGCAAAACAAACCGTTCACTGAAGAAAACTGGACCAATCTCCAAGGCGATATAACGACCTATATGAAATCGAAGACGATCGCCGAACGGGCCGCTTGGGATTTCGTGTCTCAGCCCGGAAACCGCCTCGAACTCGCAGTTGTCAATCCGGTGGGTATCTTTGGACCGGTGCTCGGCAAGGATCTCTCCGATTCCATTCATGTCATCAGGTTGATCCTAAATGGAAGAGTACCCTTCCTGCCGCGCACCTATATCACCATGGTCGATGTGCGCGACCTGGCCGATCTGCATATCCGCGCTATGACGCGTCCTGAGGCCAAAGGCCAGCGTTTTATCGCCGCCTCAGACGAAGTGTTAAGCTTGCAAGCGATCGCCAGCATGCTCAAAGAGCAACTCGGCCCTGTAGCTTCGCGCGTCTCAACCCGCCTTATGCCTGACTGGATCGTACGGCTGGCAGGGCGCTACAATCAGACTGCAAGAAACCTAGCTCGCGAACTCGGCCAGATTCGGGCCGCTAGCAATGTCAAAGCGCGCCAACTGTTAGACTGGCAGCCGCGCTCCAATAGCGAAACGATTATGGCAACCGCCCAAAGCCTGCTTCAGTTTGGGCTGGTACGCAGCAAATAAGCGCTCAGTTAGGAGAGTCTATGCGCCAGATACGACTAAGCCGTTCTATGATCGCCCGTATCAACAAGCTCGATCTAGCCATCGGCGATGTTCTGCAGCAAGCTGGGCTAGCCAGCAATCTGCTTCAACAAGAGCATATTCGGCTCTCAGTTGGCCAGTGGTTCGCCTTCTGGTCTACATTCGCCGCCCAGCTCGACGATCCAACCTTGGGCCTGCAAGTCTCGCGCCTAATCCAAGGAGAGCCATTCGACCCCTTGTGGATCACCGCGCTGTCGGCCAACTCGTTTTATGGCGCGCTGGAGAAAATGGCCCGTTACAAGCGGCTCTTTAGCGCCGAAGAGATCACCCTCAAGCGCCAAGCTAATCTCTGGCTGGTCGATATCATCTGGCCGATCGAGCAGCCGCCGCCAGCCATCCTCATCGATGCGGCTTTTGCCCACATACTGGAATTGGGGCAACGCGGCACAGGCCACAAGATCTATCCGCAAAAAGTCAGCTACCAGCGTCAAGAAAGCCAACGAGCCGTCTATGAAGCGTTTTTTCAATGTCCGATCGAGTTCAGCGCTGCCAAGAACCAAATGATCTTCACCGACGATCAGGTTAACATGCCCTTCCAGAGCGCCAACCCCGATCTGCTGGCGCTGATCGAGCCGCAACTCGAAAGCGCCTTAGTCCCACTAAGCTCAAGCCAAAGCTTTGTTGATCAGGTAGCCGAGCTGTTGCAAAAGCGCATCGCAGGCAGTTCGCCCACTATTCAAGCTATCGCCCAAGAGCTGCATATCAGCAGCCGCACTTTGCAGCGCCGTTTGGCCGAAGAGGGCGTTCAGTTTCAGCACTTGCTCGAACAGGTGCGCCACAAACTGGCGAAACGTTATCTGCAATCTTCCGAGCTAGAGCTCACAGAGATCGCCTTTTTACTGGGCTACCAAGAGCCAGGCTCCTTCCATCGCGCCTTTGTGCAGTGGGAGGGTCTGCCGCCCGGCCAGTGGCGCAGTGCCTATCGCGCTTAACACTACTGTGCAACTCGTGGCTCGCAACCTTTTGCTAACCCATGGATTGGCCTCTCACTCTCTTCGAACATGCAGCCGAAGCTGTTGTAGCTGATACCAAATTCGTTTGAAAGACGTGCATTTGCTTAACGCGAGAAAACAAAACGAGGGAAAGACGTTGGCCAAATAGAAAGTAATCAACCGAATTTGGTATGACAGGTTTGAAGTGCTTCGTTTTTGGGGTCACGCCGCACAGCGAGATAGACCTTATTTGATGGGCGGGATGTTGGTAGCCGTAGGCGGACGCGCTGAGGACTGAATGGAAGGACAAGAGCTCGCCGCCAGAGTGCTAAAGTAATCAAGCAACATGACCCCAACATGCTCGCAAGAGCAGCGCTCTTAGGGGTAGAAGGCCAGGCTGATGGCCGGGGTGAGCGGGCTAGCGATGGGCCACCAGCCAGATTGAGGGCGTTCAGCCAGCAGGCCCAGAAAGGCGGTCTTGCGCTCAACAACCCGCAGCTGCTCTAAGCGCTCAAGCTCGATCGCAACGCTCTCTTCGTTGCTGGTGAGACGCGCGATTCGCCAGCCTTGGGGTGTAGCGTAGAGCTTGGCCAGTTCAGCGCGCTCGGAGGGCAGCTGAATAATGCCCTGCCAAACCCGGCAATAGCTCACCGGATCGAACAGCTCCAAACAGCAGATCACTTCGCCAGCCAAGCGACTCAGTTTTGAAAACTGACATTCGTAATGGGCTTGAGGATCGATGTCGAGAAGATCAAAAATGCGGCTCTGGAAGGTTTTATTTCCGATTGTAGTGGCTTTGTTTTGGCCCAGATCGAGCTGCTTAAGCCGGCCCTGTTGAATAAACACCAGCTGATTATCGATGGCGATGTACGAGAAGAAATTATGCGGGGTGACTTCGACCCGTGACTGGTCTTTGCGCAGATAGGCCAATTTGCAATCGTCGCCCTTCCACTTGCCGAGCGTGATCAAGCTGGCATCGTGATTGCAGGCCAGCGCTGGCGCGCCCCACGAAAAAGGGCCGAGCCGAAAGCGCTGCTGCCAAACGCCGCGCCGAAGCACCAAACCTTGGCCGTCGGAATAGGCGATTCCGCCGTTGGGCAGCTCGATCGCATCGTTGCTATACTCGTCGCTCAGTTGCTCTAGGCCGGCTTCGCTCAGGCGGTAGGCCCGCAGGTCGCCCGGCTGATTATGGCGAATGCTGATCAGCTGCGCATCGGGGCCGACCCCACAGATCAGCACGCTGCCGCTTTTGGGCCAAGCCCGGATCGAGCTCACTTGGCGAAAGAAGGCAGCAGGATAGCGCAGCGCAGGTTCGAGCGCATCATAAGAGATCTGAACTTCTACTTGATCGCTTCGGATATACACCTTCTCGCTCCCTTTGTGCTTTTTTACTAGTGTATACCCTAGTTGTGACAGGCAAAGTCACACCGCTAGGCCGAAGCAGATTTAGGATCAATAATCAGGCTGCTCAGGTTCGAGGCTATCATCAAAGCCATAACGCAGCAGATCTTCTGACCGAACGATACGATCGAGTGGCCCCCAGATCGTTATAAAGGTGCGCTCGATCATCTCAAAAAGGGCCTGCTTACTCTCATCGTAGCCCGCAGCAGAGGCACTTGTTAGCAGTTTACGGCTCTGTGGAGCTGCGCCGATCTGTTTGAACTGAATGTTCCACAGGCTGTTATCGACTACATTGTCTTGATTGGAGGGCAAACCCAAATAGGCCTTGACCGCCCCTTGAAAGAGCGTAAAGAGGGTTGGAGAGCAATGGGCAGGCACACCCTGTTGCGAGATCTGAACGCCAAAGGCCTTTTCCAAACTGCGAAAGCGTGCTTTCAGAAAACGCTCGCGCTCATTGATGGGAAAATGGCTCTGCAAGCTCGCTAGGTAGGCCTCGATAAAAGCTGTTCGATCATAGATTTTGCCAGTCATAGGATGCGTAGCCCCTTTCCTGCTTGTGGCAAGGTATGAGATGATAAATAAGATGCTTCGCTCGTGTGGAGCAGAGGGTCAGCCCAAACGCACGTTTCCCTTAATCCAAATCTTTATTTTTCGGATAAATATCTCTATACTTAACATTTTGCCCAATTTAAGCCTCTTTTCGATTCTAAACGAAGATTCTGACATTCTTTAGCAAGGAACTTTTTAAACAACAAAAATTATTTGTAATGTCTTGTTTTCACACATCGTTTGCCATTGTGTTATATATGCGCTACACTATCGCAAGATAAGCGATTTAGGCTATCATATCTATACCGTATATAACGGAATGAAGGTTTGTGAACTTGAAAAAACTGAACAAAAAAGATCACAAATTTATGTTTCTGCGATAGCGTTAGACCCTCAGTGAGGCGCTCTTGATCGCTTATTGCGGTCATCATCTCTATCGATCACTCTTTACAAGCGCACTGTTCGCCGTCTTCAGCCTCTTCGCGGATAGGGCCGCAAGGAGCTGGCCACCCCAGAACGCATCCGTCCGATGTGTCCCAAACTGGCAGATTTCCACCAGCGCGAACAGCGTATGCCTGCAAATATGCAATCTCTAGGAGTCTTACAATGAAGTTTCTACACTACAGCATCATCTGCCTCTTCAGCCTATTGCTGATAGCCTGCGGGCAAACGGGCCAAGCAAGCGAAGATAGTCAACAAGCGTCCCAATCCGGGCCTTACACGCTCTCGAAGCAACATGCAGCGCTGTTCGAACGCCTCAAGCTCACACCCGAAGAAGTTGCTTACCTAGGCGACCCCAACGCCCCTGTGGTCATGATCGAGTTCGCCGACTACGGTTGCCCCTACTGTGTGCGCCACCACCAAGAGACCTTCCCCGAGATCAAGGCCCGTTACATCGACACCGGCAAAGTCTTCTATATGTTCAAAGACCTGCCGATCATCACCAAACAAGGGCCAAACATTGCGCAAGCCGCCCTTTGCGCCGCCGATCAAGGCAAGTTCTGGGATATGCACGACGCTATGTTCGCCCGCTCGCCCGAGTGGAAGGTCAGCGACGAGGCGTCGGTCGAGACATACCGCAACGCCGCCAGCGAGCTCGGGCTTGATCCAGATGCGCTCGAAGCTTGTGTCAAGAGCGAACAACACGCCAGCGAAGTGCTTGCAGATCGCAACCAAGGTCTCACGTTGGGCCTACGCGGCACCCCCGGCTTTATGATCAATGGACAGCTCCTCACCGGCGCCCACCCGCTCGATACCTTTATCGCAGTGATCGAAGCAGAACTCAACGGTAACTAAGCCAGAACGATCCGAGCGTCTACAAGCGCTATTCTACAACTCGCTCCCCTTGCTCTGCTATGCGCGGGCGGGGGAGCATCACCACTTCAAGACAGGCATCCCCGTTGAGAGCGCCTGTTTCCAGGTGGTCTGCCCAGAGCGCAAGCACAAAAGAGCACGCCAAACCCGCTATCAATAGCATTATGAAACCAAAGCTTGTTTGAACACAATGGGAAAAATAGGTACTTCTATATTATAACGAAAAGCGCAGCCCACAAATCGCCTCCACCCTCAATGCAAATTATTTTAACTCGAAATTTTTAATCAAAGAACCGCTTGCAGAAACCAAAAGCTGAGTTATACTGCTATTAATAGCGCATCTGATAGATGAGCTTAGCGCTTTAACGGGGTGGTCTCTCCTCTCCATCCGGTTTCAACCGCGTCCGCCTTCGGCTACAAACAGCTCGCCCACCAAAACGATCCTCTGCTTCTCGGCAGAACCCCAAAGCGCGACCTGACAAACAGGTTTCGTAGGCGTTCTGTTCTTCTTACCCTCATTCAACTTCTATCTGACACGTTAGCGACCCTTTCATACGATCAGTATACGTTTTTGCTGACATTAAACGTTAGGTTACTGTTTCAAGAAAGGAGTTAGTGTGGCTTATCTAACGCTCAAGGACGGATGCGGGTACTACTACAAGGATTGGGGTAAAGGTCAACCGGTTGTCTTTAGCCATGGCTGGCCCTTGTCAAGCGATGCTTGGGAGAATCAGATGTTCTTCCTAGCGCAAAAGGGCTATCGCACTATTGCTCCTGATCGTCGCGGCCATGGTCGTTCTGACCAAACCTGGGAAGGCAACAACATGGACACCTACGCCGACGATCTTGCCCAGTTGATTGAGCACCTTGACCTACATGATGCAGTTTTGGTAGGTCACTCGACGGGTGGCGGCGAGGCGGTACGCTATTTAACGCGGCATGGCTCGGCGCGGGTAGCCAAGCTGGTGCTTGTCAGCGCAGTGCCGCCCCTGATGGTCAAAACTGAAGATAATCCTGATGGGATTCCGCTTGAGGTCTTTGATAATTTCCGCAAAAACGTGCTCGAAGATCGGGCTCAATTTTTTATGGATGTGCCAAGCGGGCCATTCTATAATAAAAAAGCAAGCGATGGCTTGATTCGCGCTTGGTGGCAGCAGGGCATGCTGGCTGGATTTAAAAACGTCTATGACTGCATAAAGGCCTTCTCAGAGACCGATTTTCGCGAGGAGTTACAACGAATCGAGGTACCGACCTTGGTTGTACATGGCGATAATGACCAAGTGGTGCCTTTAGAGATTTCGGGCAAAAAGTCGGCTGCCTTGATTCCCAATGCCACATTAAAAGTCTATGTTGGTGCCTCGCATGGCATTCCTGACCTAGATAAAGAGCAACTTAACGCCGATCTGCTCTCCTTTATCTCGGAAGGGAGGGTAAGCGACGACTAGTCCGCCTTTTGAATAGAATAGAACCTTAGCCTTACGCTGGGCATGTGTGGTTTCGTTCACACATGCCCAGTGCTTTTAGTATTGCTTCCGACGACGAGCACGTTCGTAAGAGACACTTCGTTGGAAGGTAGAGAGATTGGGCAAGGTACCATTCAAAAAGTCTTCGCTATCAATCGTAAAGTGTCGATCTTCGCGCCCATACACCGTCCGAGTAATCTCCACAAAGATGCCGTTATAGTCAGGATTGCCGTCCTTGTTATAAAAAATAGTATCTGGAATTTGCTCAAGTAATTCGCGTAATTTTCTGGGAGGTTCTGCAAAAAACAGTTCGTCTAACGGTTCTTGAATGCTCATGCTTCGTTCCTTTACGAAGTTGCGGATGTTCATTCACTAGTCGTTGCTTATTCAGTTGTGCAGCGAGTCTAATATATTTGTATTACCAAATAATAATTTGATAATAATCAAAAGCATAAGAACATGTGCAATAAAAAAGAGACTACAAAACTATTAGTAATAGCAATATAATATTCTCTACAACTAGTTTCTCGCTCCTATTCTGAAAGAATACTCTGTTCATGACAGCTCTCGATAAGAACACGGTCCTTCATAATCGCTACCAGATTGTGCGCTTGGTTGGAAAGGGCGAACAGAGCACAGTCTACCAAGCCTTCGATCAAGAGTTACGTACCCCTGTCGCGCTCAAACAGCTGTACTGTAACGATCCACAATTTGTGGCCGCCTTTGCTCGCGAAGCGCCCGTGCTCACTAACGTAAAACATCCGTCATTGCCCCGTCTATTCGATCATTTCGAAGAGAACGGTCAGCTCTATCTGGTGATGGAGTTCATTCCCGGAATAGACTTGGCAAGCCAACTAGTTTATCGTGGGCAACCATTCGCGATCGGGGATGTGATCAAGTGGGGAAGCCAACTTCTCGATGTGTTGGAGTATCTGCACAGCCATAATCCGCCTGTGATCCATGGCAATATCAAGCCGCAGAATCTTAAAATCGCTGGCAATGGCAAGCTCATACTGCTTGATGTTGGCTTGAGCAGTCTGCTAGCAGCGAGCAATGACGAGAGCAGAGCTACGAATCCTTCGCGTTATGCAGCGCCCGAACAGCTTCAAGGCGAAGCGCCCGACGCGCGCAACGATCTGTATGCCGTGGGAGCGACCCTCTACCATTTGGCAACCGGACGCGAACCGATCGATGCCCTCAGCCGAGCGACGGCCCACTGCAACAAGCAGCCTGACCCGCTTCCATCAAGCAGAACGCTCAATAGCCAAATACCAGCTCATCTAGACGAACTGATCAGCCAAGCAATGGCGATCTCGCCTGAGGAGCGGCCGGCTAGCGCCGCAGCTATGCGCCAAGCCCTGATGAGCTCAGCAGCGAGCGTTTCTCGTCCAAATATCTCGCCGAGGCCTGCTTCTCTTAAACAAGCCATCAGCATCGAGCCAAGCAAGGCAGAGATGCCGCCAGTCAATATCTTCGCTTTTCTTCTGATCTTCGCGGTTGTAGCATTTGTGATTGGGGTAATGTTGGCTGTGGTCTTTTCGTAGACCCGCAAACTGTCGTCTTTGGCAACAAAAGCTAGAGATGAGCCGCACTCTGCCGAAGGCCAAAAGCACAAAGTGATCAGCCGGATTTAAAATTAGATTGGGGGAGGCTTCGGCGCAGTTAGCAGCCTGATGCGGCGGGCGAGCTGTTGGTAGCCGTAGGCGGACGCGCTAGAAACCTTCTTTGGGGAAGAGAGCACGCCGCTAAAGCATACAATGTATCAAGCAGATGTGGGTGTAGTAACAGGCAAACAAAAAGGATGCCTTGGCGAAAGTCCAAGGCATCCTTTTTTGGGAAGCTAGGGTAATTAGCTTACGACGATATTGACCAACTTGCCAGGTACAACCACAACCTTGCGCACAGTCTTGCCTTCGGTGTAGTTGCGCACCTTCTCGTTGGCGAGCGCCTTCTCGCGCAGGGTGTCTTGATCGGCATCGACCGGCAGCAAGATCTTGTCGCGCAGCTTGCCGTTGACCTGCAAGACCACCTCGACCTCATCTTCAGCCGCCAGCTCGGGGTTAGAGACCGGCCAGCTCTGCTGGTGAATGCTGTAGGGCTTGCCCAAGCGTGCCCAGATCTCTTCGGCCATGTGAGGCGCGATCGGGGCGACCAAACGCAGCAAAACATCGATCGCTTCGTCCCATTCGGGGGTGCCCACCAAACCTCCGTCGCGTGCGCGGAAGAGGTTGTTGGTGAATTCCATCAGGGTCGAAACAACTGTATTGAAGCTGAAGTCTAGGATATCGCGCTCGACTCGCTCGATGGTCTGGTGTACAACTCGCTGCAGTTGGCGAGCGGTGAAGTTGGTTGGTGTACCAACATCCTGATCGGGATAGAGCGAGATACGCCAGATGCGATCCAGCCAGCGCCAGACACCGGGCACACCGTTGGTGTTCCAAGGCACGCTCTGGGTGAAGTCGCTGATAAAGCATTCGTAGCCGCGCAGTGCGTCAGCGCCGTGCTCTGCGATCACCTCGTCGGGGGTGATCACATTGCCCTTCGACTTCGACATCTTCTCTTTGCCATCGGGAGCCAAGATCATGCCTTGATTGCGCAGGCTCTTGAACGGCTCGATAAAGGGAATGTAGCCCAAGTCGTAGAGCACTTTGGTCCACATACGAGCGTAGAGCAAGTGCAGTACAGCGTGCTCGGCGCCGCCGACATAGGTGTCGACCGGCAGCCAGTAGGCTACCTTCTCTTTGTCGAAGATGGCTTCGTCGTTGGTGGGATCGGCAAAGCGCATGTAGTACCACGACGAACAAGCCCAAGTCGCCATGGTATCAGTTTCGCGGCGGCCAAGCGGCGTATTCACAAAGGATTCGATGGCGGCCAACGGCGATTCGCCGGTTTGGGTCGGCTCGTAGTTCTCGACTTCGGGCAGCTTGACCGGCAGCTCTTCCTCGGGCACTGGTACCTCGCCATCCTCGGTATGGATGATCGGGATCGGGGTGCCCCAGTAGCGCTGGCGGCTGATCAACCAGTCGCGAATGCGGTAGTTGACGCGCCGTTTGCCCATGCCATTCTTTTCGAGGTAGGCGATGGCGGCCTGAACGCTTTGACCTTCGCCCTTACCGGCGGGCACGCCGGTGATCGGGCCAGAATTGATCATGATACCTTCGCCGGGCCAAGCCTCTTGCAGTTCGACATCGGCGCTCTGGCCTGCGGGTTGCACTACCAAGCGAATACGCAAGCCGAACTTCTTGGCGAACTCGAAGTCGCGCTGGTCGTGGGCCGGAACCGCCATAATCGCGCCGGTACCATAACCCATCATCACGTAGTCGGCGATCCAGACCGGAATGCGCTCGCCGTTGACGGGGTTGATGGCAAAACCGCCCGTAAAGACGCCAGTCTTCTCCTTGGTTTCGTCGCCACGGGTGGCTTCGCTCAAAGTGCTGGCCTGCTTGATATAGGCTTCAACATCGCTGCGATACTCATCGGTGGTGAGCATTGGCACCAGCGGATGCTCCGGCGCCAAGACCATAAAGGTAGCACCCCAGAGCGTATCGGGGCGAGTGGTGAAGATACGAATACGAGGAGCGGTCTCATCGTTGCCGGTATTGGCAACAATGAAGTCGACCTCGGCACCTTCGCTCTTGCCGATCCAGTTGCGCTGCATGGTCACGATTCGAGCCGGCCAGTCGACCGTATCCAGATCCTTCGCCAAGCGCTCGGCATAAGCGGTGATGCGGAAGTTCCACTGCTTGAGGACCTTCTTCTCGACCAGTGCGCCTGAACGCCAAGCGCGGCCATCGATGACCTCTTCGTTGGCGACCACCACTTTGTCGACCGGGTCCCAGTTGACGGTCGCTTGCGAGCGGAAGGCCAAGCGGAAGTACATCAGGTATTCGTTCTTCTCGCGCTTTGTGAAGGCGTTCCATTGGGCAGCCGTGATCGGAGGAGTGTCTTTTGCAAATGCATTGCCCTGTTCGGGATGCT
>Ga0207874_1003855_pt1 | contig 11829 bp, 10 predicted proteins | sample HigsolmetaAR201D_FD_184833 | JGI IMG/M metagenome (GOLD analysis project Ga0207874, IMG submission 184833) | Ionic liquid and high solid enriched microbial communities from the Joint BioEnergy Institute, USA - AR20-1-D (SPAdes) (version 2) ... | reverse complement strand
CCCGTCGACCGCGGGGGCGCCGCACTCCGGGCAGCTCGCGCCGGCGGCCTCTGTGCTGTGATCCATCATCACGCGACCCCCTCGGCCTCGCGGGCGATGGCGTCCACCGCCGCGCGGCTCGCCTCGTCCAGCTTACCGCGCTCGACGGCGATGCGGTAGCGCAGGGCGACCAGCAGCGCGGCGCGCCGGACGCCGGACGGCTCGGAGCGGGCGCGGGCCAGGCGCGCGCGCAGATCCTCCAGCAGCGCCGCCCCGTCGACGCTCGAGGCCGACTTCACCGACGGGAGCGGGCGCGGGTCGGGCGGGGCCTTGCCGACCAGCAGCGCCGCGAGCGTCGCCGCACCGATCTTCGACAGGTGCTGGTTGCCGTTGCCGCACTTGGGCGACTGGATGCAGGCCGGGCACCCCTCGTGGCACGGGCAGTCCGTCAGCAGCGCGTGGGTCTGCTCCCACCACGCCTCGGCCTGCTCGTAGCCGACCTGGGCGATCCCCACCCCGCCCGGCACCCCGTCGTAGACGAAGATCGTCGCCATCCCGGTGTCCGGGTGGAAGTTGATCGAGAGCCCGCCGATGTCGGCCCGGTCGCACTGGGCGAACAGCGGCAGCAGGCCGATGCAGGCGTGCTCCATCGCGTGCAGCCCATCCACCTCGGCGTCGCACACCTGCTCGATGCGCCTGCAGAGCTCGTCCGGCACCGTCCACCACACCGCGATCGTGCGGAAGGTCTGCGGCGGGAGCGTGAGATCGTGCTCGCTGAGGACCGCCTCGGTGTAGTGCTGCTTGCGCCGGTAGCCGGTGACCTGGCGCGTCACCTCGACCTTGCCGAGGAACAGCTCGGCCGGGCCGAGGCGGCGCTGCTGCAGCACGCCCAGGACGCGGATCTCGGTCTCCTCGCGGGTCTGGGTGTAGTAGTCGACCTGCGCGCGGCGGGCCTCGGCGTGGCGGGCGTGGAGCGCCTCGACCAGGTAGGTGTCGCCCTGGTGGAGGTAGGTGGCGCCCGGGTAGACCTCGAACGGCGCGCGGCTGCCCGGCACCTGCTCGATCACCCGGCCGCTCTCGACATCGCGCAGCTCGACCGTCTCCCCGTCGGCGCTGCGGATGTTCACCCGCGCGGCCGGCCAGCGCTCGCCGGCGAACTCGGCCCGGCCGTCGGGCAGGGGCAGCAGCTCGCCGCGGCGCAGCATCCAGTCGCGGATGGCGGCGAAGGCCGGCCCGAACCAGGTCGCGTCGGCGTCGTGCAGCGGCAGCTCGAAGGCGGCGCAGCGCAGCTGGTCGCTCAGGATGTAGGGGTTCTCGAGCGCAATGCGGGCGTGCTCGTGGGGCCGGCTGAAGAACTCCTGCGGGTGGCGCATGTAGAACTGGTCGAGCGGGTCGTCCTGCGCCACGAGCAGCGCGAGGCTCTTGCCCTGGGCGCGCCCGGCGCGTCCGGCCTGCTGCCAGGCCGAGGCGACGGTGCCGGGGAAGCCGCCCATCACCACCGCGTCCACGCCGCCGATGTCCACCCCGAGCTCGAGGGCGTTGGTCGAGACCAGCCCGAGCAGCGTCCCGTCCAGGAACTCGCGCTCGATCCGCCGCCGCTCCTCGGCGGTGTAGCCCGCGCGGTAGGAGCCGATGGCGGCCGGGATGTTCTTCGCCTCGAGGCTCTCGCGCGCGTAGCGCAGCATCAGCTCGGCGCCGCGCCGGGTGCGGCTGAACGCCAGCGTCTTGACGCCCGCGCCAACCAGCGCCGCGAACACGCTGGCGGTCTCGACGTTCGTGCTGCGCCGCTGGCCGCCCTCCGCGTCACGCCGCCGGCCGCCGCGCTCGATCACCGGCGGGTTCCACAGGACGAAGGTCCGCTCCCCCTGCGGCGCGCCGTCCTCGTCGATCACCGTCACGTCGTCCCCGACCAGGGCCGAGAGGTGCTCGTGGGGGTTGGCGCTGGTCGCCGAGCAGCAGATGAACTGCGGCGCGGCGCCGTAGTGGGCGCACAGGCGGCGCAGGCGCCGGATGATCAGCGCCACGTGCGTGCCGAACACCCCGCGGTAGATGTGGGCCTCGTCGAGCACGACGAATCGCAGCCGCGCCAGGAGCGCCGCCCAGCGCCGGTGGTCCGGCAGCACGGTGCGGTGCAGCATATCGGGGTTCGACAGGATGATCTGCGCCTGGGCGCGCAGCCGGTCGCGCTCGGAGCGCGGCGTGTCGCCGTCGAGCGTCGCGGCCTGGATCGCCGGGCGGCCGGCGCTCTTGGCGCCGGGGCGCCGGTCATCGCACCCGAGCGCCCGGTTGAGCGGCTCGAGCAGTGCGCCGAGCGCGCGCAGCTGGTCGTGGGCCAGCGCCTTGGTGGGAAAGAGGAACAGCGCGCGCGCCTGCGGGTCGTGGAGGGCGGCCTCGAGCGCCGGGAGCTGGTAGCAGAGGGTCTTGCCGCTGGCGGTTGCGGTGACGATGCCGAGGTGCGCGCCGGTGCGCGCCGCGTCGAGGGCGGCGGCCTGGTGCGAGTAGAGCTGGGTGACGCCGCGCGCGGCGAGCGCCTCCTGAAGCGGGGAGGGGAGCGGCTCGGCCGGCTCGGCGTAGCGCGCCGGGCGCGCGGGGATGGGCTGGATATGGGCGATCTGGCCGGCGTACCCGCTCTGGCGCCGCAGCAGCTCGGCGAAGTCGATGCTCATACATGCATTGTAGCACGGGTGAGCGCCAGCCGCGCCCGCGGAGCGCCTACGGTTCCGCCAGAAACTCGAGCATGGCCTGCGTCACCTCGCGCGGGCAGTGCTGCTGAACCCAGTGCGAGGCGGACGGCAGGAAGCGCACCCGCAGGTCCGGCACGTAGCGCTCGGTCCCGTCCACCAGCTCCCTGCCCAGGTAGGCGTCCTGCTCGCCCCAGATCATGAGCGTGGGGGCCGTGACGCGCATCCCCGTGCCGCGGAACAGGCCGCGCGGGCTCTCGTACACGACGGCGCGGTAGTAGGCGAGCGCCGCGCGCAGCGCCCCGGGCCGCGCCAGCGCCTGGCGGTAGAGCCGCAGGTCGTCGTCGGAGAAGACCGGCGCGCCGCGCGTGTCGGCGCGGAGGCGCCAGGCGATGGGGGCGTAGGAGTCGTAGCTGAGCGCCAGCTCCGGCAGCAGCGGCAGCAGGAAGAACGTCATGTACCACGAGCGCAGCATCTGGCGCGGGTTGGTGCGCATGTGACGCTCGAACAGCGCCGGGTGCGGGCTGTTGAGCGCGATCAGGCGCTCGACGCGCCACGGCCGGGTGATCGCCAGCGCCCAGGCGATCGCCCCGCCCCAGTCGTGCCCGGCCACCGCGGCGCTCCGGAAGCCGAGCGCCTGGATCAGCTCGGCGACGTCGTGGCTCAGCACGTCCAGGCCGTAGCCCCATGCCGGCTTCTCGGTCTCGTTGTAGCCGCGCAGGTCCGGCGCGACCACTGTGTAGCGCTCGGCGAGCGGGCCGATCTGGTAGCGCCACGACCACCAGAACTCGGGGAAGCCGTGCAGCAGCAGCACGAGCCGCTCCCCAGCGCCGGCGCGCACGTAGTGGAAGCGCACGCCGTTCACACGCAGATAGCCGTGGGTGAAGTCTCGCGGATGCATAGGTGTATGCTACGCCTCTTCGCCGCTCGGCGCAACCCGCCTGTCCTTGACAATCCTGGCCGGCTACGCTACTATCCGTGCGCTATGCAGAACCGAACAGTGTATGAGCGTCTCACACACGCCCTAGGCCCGTGGAGGAAGCACTCGGCACCGCGCCTGCTCGCCGCCGGCCTGCTCGCCGCAGCGCTCCTCGCGGGGTGCGATGTCAGCGAGGGTGTCCCACCCGCAGCAACGTCCCAGCCGGCGCAGCCAGCCGAGCCCGCCCAGCCCGCGGGTGAGGGGGCAGCGTACCCGGTGCCGGAAGGAGCCTATCCCGTGCCCGAGAGCGCATATCCGGCACCATAGCAGCGGCGCGAAGGTTTGCATCGGGGCGCCGAAAATGGTATACTGTCCCCGAACGAGAGCGGACGTGGCGAAAAGTGGGTTCCCCCCACTTTTCTTGTTGTTATGTTAAGATTATCGGGCGCGCTGGGCCGTTCGCTCGGCCGCCCCAGCCTGGGAGTGCCAGAGCGAGGAGACAATGAAGAGCGACTTCTATGCGGCCATCTCGCAGATTGCGGCCGAGCGCGGCATTCCGAAAGAAGCGATCGTCGAGGTGATGGAGAAGGCGCTGGTCACAGCCTACCGGCGCACCCTGGGCAATAATCCGCCGCCGATCGAGGTCTCGGTCAAGCTCGACCCGCAGACCGGCCAGGCGCGCGTGTTCGCCGAGAAGCAGGTCGTGGACGAAGTGCTCGACGACCGCTTCGAGATCGAGTTCGAGGAGGCCCGCCGCATCAAGCCGGATGTCGAGATGGGCGAGACGGTGGTGGTTGAGACCACACCGAACGACTTCGGCCGAATCGCGGCGCAGACGGCCAAGCAGGTGATCCTGCAGGGCATCAAAGAGGTCGAGCGCGAGCACATCTACGGCGAGTACATGGACCGCGAGGGCGAGCTGGTCACCGCCACCGTCCAGCGCGTCGCCAAGGGCAACGTGATCCTGGAGATGGGGAAGGCCGAGGCCATCCTGCCGCCCAAGGAGCAGGTCGAGAACGACCGCTACTACCACGGGCAGCGCCTCAAGGTCTACCTGATGGAGATCCGCCGCGAGGACCGCGGCCCGCGCCTGATCGCCTCGCGCACCCACAAGCAGCTGATCCTGCGCCTCTTCGAGATGGAGGTGCCGGAGATCTATAACGGCACGGTCGAGATCAAGTCGATCGCCCGCGAGCCGGGGCTGCGCACCAAGGTGGCGGTCGCCGCCCGGCAGGAGGGGATCGACCCGGTCGGCTCGTGCGTCGGCATGCGCGGCATCCGCATCCAGAACATCGTCAACGAGCTGAACGGCGAGAAGATCGACGTCGTCCAGTGGTCGCCAGACCCGAAGGAGTTCATCGCCAACGCCCTCTCGCCGGCGCAGGTGGTCGAGGTGCAGCTGCGCGATGAGGAGCACGCGGCCACGGTGATCGTGCCGGACAAGCAGCTCTCGCTGGCGATCGGCAAGGAGGGCCAGAACGTGCGGCTCGCCGCCAAGCTCACCGGCTGGCGCATCGACATCAAGAGCGCCTCGGCGCTGCTCGATGAGGAGCGCGCGGCGGCCGAGGCGCGCGATGCGGCCGAGGCGGAGGCGCTGGCCACCGAGGTGGCCCTGGCGAACGCCAAGGTCGAGACGCGCAAGGTGCGCGCGGACGGCACGGTGGTCTACCAGAATCGCCACTACGGCCCGCTCGGCGACGACCTGATCGGCGAGACGGTGCAGCTGCGCGCGACGCCGCAGAAGGTGTATATCTACCGCGATGACCGGCTGGTCGCCTCCTATATGATCGACGACAACGAGCAGGAGGCGGAGGAGAGCGAGGAGTAGCCAGCCACCGGTAGCCAGAGCGGCACCGCTCGCTGGCTACCCGATACTGAAGATGGCACAGACGTCGAAGAAACAGAAGGGCCCGCGCCCGAAGCACATACCGCAGCGCACATGCATCGCCTGCCGCCGCACCGACGCGAAGCGCGGGCTGATCCGCATCGTGCGCGACAGCGAGGGGCGGGTGGCGATCGACCCGACCGGCAAGCGCTCGGGCCGCGGCGCCTATCTGTGCCACGATCCAGCCTGCTGGGAGCAGGCGCTGAAGCGCCACGCCCTGGAGCGTTCGCTGCGTATCGAGAGCCTCCACCCGGAGGACCGCGCCGCCCTCGAGGAGCAGATCAGCCTCCTCACGAAGCAGGCGGCCGAAGGTGATACGGGAAAGACGGAATGACAGTCTTACGATGATGTAGCGACCGCCGAGTTAAGGATGAGTTCCGAAGCTCTGTTGTGTGGCCAGGCGCCGCACTGTCTCAGCCGGCGGCAAGGAGAGGTGGAAGATGCAATATAGTACAGTGATGCCGGATGGGCAGAGCGATCCGCGGCGCGCAATGGGGGGCGGCTTTGGCGGCGGTCGCTCCGGTGGTGGCGGTGGCCGACCCGGTGGCGGCGGTGGCCGGCCCGGCGGTGGCGGCGGCGGTCGCCCCGGCGGTGGCGGTGGCCGGCCCGGCGGTGGCGGTGGCCGGCCCGGCGGTGGCGGCGGTGGTCGCCCCGGTGGCGGCGGCGGTGGCCGCGGGCGCGGGCCGGGCGGCAGTGGCCCCAGCCGCGGACGCGATGAGGCGCGCGTCGAGAGCGACGGGCCGCGCGGCGGCGTCGCGACGCGCGATGGGCGCGGGCGTGGCGGCGGTGGCCGCCCCGGCGGCCGGCGTGACTTCGGCCGCGGCGTTGGCGGCCGCGGCACGATGGTGGCGCGCGCCCCGGTGCGGCCCAAGGGCCCGATCGAGCTGCCCGTCTCCATGACCGTGCGCGAGTTCTCCGAGGCGACTGGCATCAGCGCCGCGGAGATCCTCAAGGCGCTCATGAAGAACGGCGTGCTCGCCAATATCAACCAGCAGATCGACTACGACACCGCGGCCGTCATCGCCGCCGACTTCGGCATCGAGACAACCGAGTACGTGCCCGCGCAGCTGGCCGGGATCGTCGAGAACATCAAGGACGTGCTGGCGGCGCAGCCGCCGGAGGAGCTCAAGCCCCGCCCGCCGGTCGTCACGATCATGGGCCACGTCGACCACGGCAAGACCAAGCTGCTCGACGCGATCCGCTCCACGCGCGTGGCCGAGAGCGAGGCGGGCGGCATCACACAGCACGTCGGCGCGTACCAGGTCGAGATCCACGGCCGGAAGATCACCTTCCTGGACACGCCGGGCCACGAGGCGTTCACCGCCATGCGCGCCCGGGGCGCCCAGGTGACCGACATCGTCGTGCTGGTGGTGGCCGCGGACGACGGCGTGATGCCGCAGACCATGGAGGCGATCTCCCACGTGAAGGCCGCCGGCGTGCCGATGATCGTCGCGATCAACAAGATCGACGCGCCGAACGCCAACCCGGACCGGGTGCGCGAGCAGCTGGCCGCGGCGGGGGTGTACGTCGAGCAGTTCGGCGGCGACGTCCCCTCGGTGGAGGTGTCGGCCAAGCTCAAGCAGAACATCGACGGCCTGCTGGAGATGGTCCTGCTGGTCGCCGACCTGCAGGAGCTGCGCGCCAACCCGAACGCCCCGGCGGTCGGGACGATCATCGAGGCCGAGATGGACCGCAACCGCGGCCCGGTCGCCACGGTGCTCGTGCAGAACGGCACGCTGCGGCTGGACGACAACGTGCTCGTCGGCACCGCGACCGGCACGATCCGCGCGATGTTCAACGACTCGGGCAAGCGCCTGCGCACGGCCGAGCCGGCGACGCCGGTGGTCATCCTGGGCCTCACCGAGGTGCCGCAGGCCGGCGACATCCTGCAGGTGATGGACGACCTGAGCGTGGCGCGCGAGGTGGCGCTCGGGCGGCAGCGGCAGCAGCGGCTCGAGGCGATCGCCAACACGCGCGGCGTCAGCCTGGACGGGCTGTTCAGCAGCATCCAGCAGGGCAAGATCAAGGAGCTGAACATCATCCTGAAGGCCGACGTGCAGGGCTCGATCGGGGCGATCGAGCACGCGCTCGGGCAGCTCAACACCGACGAGGTGCAGATCCGGATCATCCACAAGGGCACCGGCACGATCACCGAGAGCGATGTGAACCTGGCGGTCGCGAGCCGGGCGATCATCATCGGCTTCAACGCCCGCCCCGACCCGTCGGCGCGGCGCCTGGCCGAGCAGCACGGCATCGACATCCGGTTCTACAACATCATCTACCAGCTCACCGAGGACCTGAAGAAGGCCATGATCGGTATGCTGGAGCCGGAGTACCGCGAGGTGGTGGAGGGCTTCGCCGAGGTGCGCAACACCTTCCGCCTGCCCTCGCGCGAGATCGTGGCCGGCCTGTATGTGACCGACGGCAAGATCACGCGCCAGTACAGCGTGCGCGTGCTGCGCAACGGTGTGGTGATCCACGACGGGCGCATCGGCAGCCTCAAGCGCTTCAAGGACGATGTCCGCGAGGTGCAGGCGGGCTACGAGTGCGGCCTGACCGTCGAGGGCTTCAACGACATCCAGGTCGGCGACCACATGGAGTTCTACCGCAAGGAGCGGGTGGAGCGCACGGTGTAGCGACGCGCCGGGCTCCATCCTCACGAAGATATCTGCGTCTGCCCTGAGGCTCGCCCGCGGGGCCGGGCAGATGCGAGATCCTGGGGCTGAAAGCCCCCAGACCACTGGGGGAAGGAATGAGCAAACGAACCGAGCAAGTCGGCGATGAGATACAGCGCATCCTCGGCGAGGCCATCCAGTACGAGCTGAAAGACCCGCGCGTCGGCTTCGCGACGGTCGTGGGCGTCGAGGTGAGCGGCGACCTTCGCCACGCGCGGGTGCGCATCTCGGTGATGGGCGACGAGCAGCAGCGCGCGGAGACGATGGCGGCGCTCGAGCGCGCGCGCGGCTTCCTGCGCCGGCGCGTGGCCCAGGAGCTGCGCCATATGCGCACCGTGCCCGAGCTCCACCTCGTGCTGGACACGTCGCTGGACTACAGCCTGCACATCGACGAGGTGCTGCGCCGCGTCGCCGCGGAGCGGGCCGCTAACCCGCCGAAGCTCGACGACGACGCGTCTGTGTAGCGGGGTACCCTGTGCCTGCAATCGCGCCGCCGGCTGATGTCTACTACAAGAAGCGCATCGAGTATGCCTCGCGCGCCGGGCGGCTGGCCTTCGACGTAGCCCACACGCTCTTCTCCACCTACGACATCGACGAGGGCACCGACCTCTTCCTGCGCACGATCGTCCCCGGGGAGCCGCGCTCGATCCTGGACCTCGGCTGCGGCGCCGGCGTGATCGGCATCGTGCTGGCGCGCATGTTCCCGGAGGCGCGCGTGGTGCTCGCCGACCGGGACCTGCTGGCGGTGCGCTACGCCCGCCACAACGCGGCGCTCAACGAGGTCTCGAACGTCGAGGTCGTCGGCAGCGTCGGGCTGGAGAACGTCCCCCCCGGCCCGTACGACCTGGTCGTGTCCAACATCCCGGCCAAGATCGGCGACGAGGCGATCGAGCAGGAGTTCATCCTCGGCCCGCTGTCGGTCCTGCGGCCGGGCGGCGAGTACTGGTTCGTGGTCGTCAGCGGGCTCAACCGCCTGATCCCAGGGATCGGGGTCAAGCACAACCTGCGCATGAAGCAGGTCAAGAAGCGCTCCGGCCACACCGTCTACCAGATCCGCAAGACGGAGCCATGATCTACACTGACCCGGTACAGGCTGCAGAGCCGTTCGCGCAGCAGATCCGCGCTGCCCAGCGGGTGCTGCTGCTCACGCACCTCAACCCGGACGGGGACGCGATCGGCTCGCTGCTCGGCATGTGGCACGCGCTGCAGGCGCTCGGCAAGCCGGCGCTGGCGCTGGCGCTGCCGCCGCTGCCGTTCTACACCCACTGGCTGCCCGGGCTAGACCAGGTGCAGCTCTACAGCCCCGGCGACTCGCTGCCGGCCTGCGACCTGGTGATCATGGTGGACACCGCGACGACGGCGCGGACGGGCGTGATCGCCGAGGAGCACGCCGCGACCCTGGCGTCGCTCCCGATCGCGATCGTCGACCACCACGTGACGAACGACGGCGCGGGGACCCTGAACCTGATCGACCCGCACGCCGCCTCGACATGCGAGCTGCTGTACGGGCTGTTCCGCGCGATGGACGTGCCCATCACGCCGCAGATCGCCACCTGCCTCCTGCTCGGCCACACGACCGACACCCAGAGCTACCAGACGAGCTCGACCACCCCGGCCTCGCTCCAGGTCGCCGCCGCGCTGCTCGCGGCTGGCGCGGACCACGCGTCCATCGTGCGCGAGGTGTACTACGCGCTGCCGTCAAGCAGCGCGCGGCTGATCGGGCTGGCGCTCTCGGGGCTGCAGGTGCGCGACCGGGTCGCCTGGACGACGGTGACTCAGGCGATGATGGAGACGTCCGGCGCCGAGGATGAGGCAGCCGACGAGGTGCTGCGCGTGATGCAGCGGATCGGCGAGGCGCGCGTGCTCGCGCTGTTCAAGGAGCGGAGGGACGGCACCACCAAGCTGAGCCTGCGCTCGCGCGCCCCGCTCGACGTCGCGCGGCTGGCCCAGCACTGGGGCGGCGGGGGCCACGCCCAGGCCGCGGGGGCCACGCTGGCGCTGCCCCCCGCGCAGGCGGAGGCCGAGGTGCTGCCGCTGCTCCACAGACTGGTCGAGGCCGAGGGCTAGCGCCCGGCTGCGGACATATGCACGGCTTCCTGAACATCGACAAGCCCGCGGGCATGACATCGCACGATGTCGTCGCTCGCGTCCGGCGTATCGCCAGGCTGCGGCGGGTGGGGCACGCCGGCACGCTCGACCCGGCGGCCACCGGGGTGCTGGTGGTGGCGCTCGGCGGGGCGACGCGGCTGATCGAGTACGTCCAGGATCAGACCAGCAAGCGCTACCTGGCGAGCGTGCGCCTGGGCGTCACGACCACAACCGACGATGCCGAGGGCGAGGTGCTCGCCGAGGCGCCGCTGCCGCCGCTCGACACACGCGCGATCGAGGAGGTCCTCGCGCGCTTCCGCGGGTGGGTCGAGCAGGTCCCGCCGATGTACTCCGCGCTGCACCACGAGGGCCGGCGGCTGCACGAGCTGGCGCGCGCCGGCGTCACCGTCGAGCGCAAGGCGCGGCGGGTGCTGATCGAGCGCCTCGACCTGCTGGCCTGGGAGCCGCCGCTGCTGAAGATCGACGTGCTGTGCGGCAAGGGCACCTACATCCGCTCGCTCGCGCGCGACATCGGCGCGGCGCTGGGGTGCGGCGCGCACCTCGCGGAGCTGCGGCGCACCGCCGTCGGGCAGTTCAGGATCGAGGAGGCTGTGCCGCTCGCGGAGCTGGAGCGGCGGAGCCAGCAGAACGAGCAGCTCCCGCTGCTTCCGCCCGAGCGCGCCGTCGCCGACTGGGTGCGCGTCGACCTCGACGACCGCGAGGCGCAGCGCGTTCGGAACGGGCAGGCGATCGCGCTCCGGCAGGCCAGCGGGGAGCGAGCGCGAGCCCACGGGCCGGACGGGAGCCTGCTGGCGCTGCTCGAGCGGGACGGCGCCGTGTTCAAGCCAGTAAAAGTATTCGACTGGTCTCAGGGTTAGCATTATGAACATCGTCCACGGCCTGCCCAGGCCGATCAACGAGCAGCCGACGGTGATGACGATCGGCGCCTTCGACGGCCTCCACCGCGGCCACCAGCACCTGATCGGCACGGTGGTCGAGCGCGCGCGGGCGCTCGGGTGCCAGAGCGCCGTCCTGACGTTCGACCCGCACCCGGATGCGATCATCCGCCCGGAGCGGGCGCAGCCGGTGCTCACCACGGTGGAGGAGCGCGCCGAGGTGCTGGCCGAGCTCGGGGTGGACCTGCTGATCGTCGTGCCGTTCACGCGGCAGCTGATGTCGCTCGGGGCGCGCGAGTTCATGGGCGAGGTGTGCGACGCGGTCGCGCTGCGCGAGCTGTGGATCGGCTGGGACTTCGCGCTGGGGCGGAAGCGCGAGGGCGACGCGCGCCGGCTGGGCGAGATCGGCCAGGAGCTGGGCTATAGCGTCCACACCGTCGAGCGGGTCACGCTCGGGGGCGAGACGGTGAGCTCGAGCAGCATTCGCGCGGCGTTGGAGGCCGGCGACGTGGCCAAGGCGGCGAGCATGCTCGGGCGGCCGTTCTCGGTGCGCGGCGAGGTGGTGGCCGGCGACCGGCGGGGCCGCACGATCGGCTTCCCCACCGCCAACATCGCCGTCGAGCCGGGACACGCCACCCCGAGCAACGGCGTGTACGTCTGCTACGCCACCGTGGGCGGCGCGCGCTACGGGGCGGTGACCAACATC
>Ga0207874_1003852_pt1 | contig 11834 bp, 8 predicted proteins | sample HigsolmetaAR201D_FD_184833 | JGI IMG/M metagenome (GOLD analysis project Ga0207874, IMG submission 184833) | Ionic liquid and high solid enriched microbial communities from the Joint BioEnergy Institute, USA - AR20-1-D (SPAdes) (version 2) ... | reverse complement strand
ACAGGCGCTATGGGATTTTAACCCAAAGCAAGATGCAAGAGGCGTTCAAGGATTGGGAGCGCTATAAGCAAGAAGGTCAAGCTGAGTTGGTACAAGAGGCGCAAGCGTTCCGCGGCTCTGGCAGCTTGCCCTGCGGCTTGCTGAAAGACGACGAGGGCGAGCTGCTCTCGTACGATCTGCTCTGGCTTTTGTCGTATGCCCACGTCGAGCTGATCGAGCGGGCCGAATTTGAGAAGCGCGCCAACGCGCTCGGCATGAAGCACTACCCGAACTGGCTCAAACGTCAACTCTTCTTCTTCCGCTGGCGTGGGCTGCTGCCCAAACGCGAGCATCCGAGCATTGTGCTGACGCCGACAGCCAGCCGCTGGGGCGAAGAGAAGCTAGGCACTGCCCAAGTGCTCGCTGGCTTTAGCATCGCAGACCTGAGCCAAGCCGATCTCAATCCGATCAACGACCGCCTGCTCAACACCAGAATGGTAGCTCTACTGATCCCCGACCTCGATCCGCAACAGGTGCGGCGCAGCCTTTACCTGAGTGGGAATATGCCGCTGTTTCGCTACAAAAACGCTCCCACCGCCGACCCACGCAGCGGAACGATCGCCTTCGGACGCACGGCGCTCTTGCTCGACAGCCTGTTGCGCAGCCGCAAAGACAAGCAGCCGGGCGGAGCGATCATTTGTTAACTAAGGATAGGCTATGAGCATTCCTCAAGATCCCTTTGAAGAAAACTATTTCGATGACGACGAGCCGCTCGACCTCGATTCTATGGCGAGCCTGTCGAACGACAGCAAAAGCGACGAGCCTGTTCAACTGGCGCCCGAACCGCTCTTCGCAGTGTTGCTCAAAGACGCCTTGCAGAAAACCGATCCCGACGATACGGTTTTGCGCGACTATGCCGAGCATGTTGTGCCACGCTTATCGGCCCTGTTGGGGCATACGGCGGCCAAAGGCGGCAACTTTGTGATCGACCGGCTGAACGAGGGCAAGACGGCCGAAGAGGTCAAACGCTACGGCGACGACCAAACCATGCGCGCCCACATCGTCAATGGCATTCTGCCGACGGCCCAGATCGCGCGCACGCTCAAGCGCTGGGGCGTGCGCAGGTTCGAGCGCGAATTCGACGAAACCTGCTATCGCCTGTTCTGCGCAGGTTTCACTCTGCACGACTGGCTCAAGCTGCCCGATGTCGACGCCCAGTTGCAGAGCTACGGCCTGCAACACCACACCGTTAATCCGGCCGTGCACCTCGACACGGTCAGTGCCATAATCGGCCAGTGGTGCGTCAAACTGGGCATCGATCGCTTCTTAGCGCCGCTCGGCCCGCTCGACAACTACCTGCACGAGCTGATCTACATCGCCTCGAACACCCAGTTGCAGTGGGGCGTTATGCACAATCTGAGCCATCTCAGCTTCCAAGCCGAAACACGCAAGATTCTGCTGGCCACCGATCTGGCAACCATGGCCGACTATCTGGCCTATCTTGGGCGCACACCGATCGATGTTGTTCAGCATCCCAGTATCCAACGCAAGCTGGCATCGTTCGACGATGGCGAAGTCGGAGTCGCGCTGACCTACCACCATCTATCCGATCTGCGCGGTGTGATCACCAATCTGATCCATAACGCCACCGTCAGCGCCTACGCCGTCAAAGACCAGCGCGAGCCGCTCTTGTACGCGCCGACCGGCGTAGTCTACCTCACCCGCAAGAGCGCGCCAGCCGCGCCCAGCATCGAGGCGGTGGCCGATCAGGTGGTGCTCGAGATTCAAAAGCGCGGGCGCGCCCAGCTTGAACGCAACCTGACCGGCTTCAGCCGCGACGGCAAAGGGCTGAAATATGCCAACTACTACCATCTCTTCTTCTCGCCAGCCGCCCTAGCTCAGATCGGGCCGCGCTTCGCCGAACAGCGTATGATGGCTAAGTCGGACGCCCAAAAGCGCTACGAGAGCATCAACGCCAAAAACATGGCATCGGCGCCGCTGCCCGACGATCTGCCCGTCGCGCCCGAAGTCGACCGCGTGGCCGAAGTCTCGGCCTTTTTGGCCAAGCTGGCCGCCGAACACGCGCCCGATTTCGATGGCGAAGGCTGGCTGTTGGAGCAACTGGGCGCCAGCCAGATCCGCGACGAGTTCAAGAAGATCAATACCAATCGCACAACAGGCGGCGTGCCCTACGGCTGGTACTACGTGGCCGCGCTCCATCGCCAGAACACGCCCGGCAAAGACCCCGAGCAGTGGAACGAGTTTATCCGCGCTTTGGCCCAAGGCATGGCCCAACATCTGCCCGACGAGATCAAGGCTCAAGAGGGCTGGAATGAGATCCGCCAGTATGTGATCGACCATCTGCGTTTCGCCGACAGCCCAGCTGTGCCTTTGCGCGAACGCATGGAGCAAGAGCTAAGGCGCTACGCGAACGCTCACAAAGTCAGCCGAGCCAGCCGCGTCTGTTCGCTCTGCTCGTCGCCCTACAGCGTAGACATGCAGCAAGAGGCGGCCATCCTCTTCGCGCCCATGGTCTACACCAACAAGCAAGCCTTGCACAGCAGCAACGCGATTCGCCATATCTGCGCGGTATGCAGCATGGAAATGATGCTGCGCCAGCTTTTGATGAAGCGCGGACGCGAGAGCGGCGGCAACTTCGAGAAGCGCAAGCTGCGCTACCTCTTCTTCTACCCGACCTACTTCTTCACGCCCGAAACGCTCACCGTTATGCGCGCCATGCAAGACCGCCTCAAGAGCGTCAGCTTCACCACGCTGCGCAAAGTCTTGCAGCCCGACCCCAACACAGCCAAGTATGAGCTGTTGCCCGAGACCTTCCAACGGCTGCAAGATCTGATGCTGCACCCCAGGCAGATCGAGCAAGAGGAAGACGATCGGCTCTTTCGGCTGCGCTTCAGCGAGCAAGAGGCGATCACCTTCAGCTTTGTGGGCATTCCGCCCTCCGATCGCGACGCCAAAGACGCCGAAGCTTGGATCAACCCGGCCTTCCTTGCGCTGGTGTTGCCGCTGGTACTCGATATCAAAGTCCTAGCCAGCGAGAGTATGCTGCCGAGCATTCAAGAGGCAACGGAACTGGCCGAAACGGTCGCCTTCGACAGCGCCCACGCCTTTATCGGCTATTTGACCGAGCCTTCGCGCCTGCCCGAACTGCGCGCTAAGAGCCGCCGCACCCCGGGCCGCTTCAATATCGACGAGCTCTTGCCCGCCCTGCAGCGCCTGACCGCCGGCTACTTTGTGCATATGGAGGGCAATGCCAAGTCGGGCGCGGGCGGCTTCGACTATCGCTGGCACGAGATCGCGCCCTTGGCGCGCAATCTGGCCACCTCGCCGCTCTACGCCTTCCACTACCTCAAAAAGTCGCTGCGCCGCGAAGGCAACGATGCCCCGAGCGGCTACAAAGCGACGGTTTATGTCAACCTGGTTGATGACTACATTGGCAAAGGAGATCCATCGATGTCTCATGCACGCGAGCTTGTGCTGCGCTACCGACGCTTCTATCGCCATGGCGGTCGACTGAATAGCAACGCCATTCTGCGCCCTATTCGCGAAGCCGCCGACACCCTGCTGGAGGCCAATCTCCGCCTCTTCGACGACGCTTCGGCCCTGCGCGAGCTGATCAGCGGCCGTCTGCGCAAGTCGCTCGAAGCGATCAAGGGCCCGGGCGCATCGGGAACCATTCCGCTCTGGCTTTACGAGGGCACACCCGCCGAGAAGTACCAACAGATCGAGGCCGCGATCGACGATTTCGCCGCCTACTTCGTCGATACGATATACTACGGCGTCTTCGCGGGCAATCGGGCCGCCTTGGCAGGCAAACAGCTCAACCTTCTGAAAAACGCCTGCGAAGCGATCTATATCGCCGAGGAGCGCCGCGAATGGCAGGAACGTGGTATCTCGCCCGATCCTCAAGATGAAGATAACGAGGGTGTGTAACGGATTCGATCGAAACGCTTCGGGTGTTGTTGAAGCGTCGGCGGAGCCACAAGTTTATCGCTTTGGCGGCGAGGCTTCTAGTTCCCATGCGGTCCTCACCGCGTCCGCCTACGGCTATCAACATCCCATCCAACAAATGAGGTCCTTTTGGCCTGCGTGGAAAGGCCGCCCAAGAACGAAACAGATTTCGCATCACACATTCAGGAGAACGAAACTATGTTGAAAGAGAGCTTCTTCCCAAACGAAGTGCCGGGCCGCCCGATGGGCCACTACGCCCACATCATTCTGCTGCGCGAAACCGATTCCTATGCGCTCTTCCAGACCGATGGCGAGCTGAACACGGCTCAAGTGCACGCTGGCGTCACCCACAACGAGATCATCTCGCGTTTGGTGATGTTCAAGCGCAAGCAGACCACTCCCGAGCGGTTGACCGGGCGCGAACTGTTGCGGCGCTACGGCCTGATCAGCCCCGAGGTAAACGATAAAGATAGCAAGACAAAGCGCAGCGACGATCGCGGCGTCGCCATCGATAGCAACGGCATTCCGATCTGCGACTACAACGTCGACTTCTGCAAGCAGTGCCCCGACTGTATCAGTTATGGCTTTGCAATCGGCGATTCCGGCTCAGAGAAGTCGAAGGTCTTCAGCGACACGGCCTACAGCCTCTCGGCCTTCGATAACAGCCACGAAGCCTTCACCCTCAACGCGCCCTACGAGAGCGGCACCATGAGTCGCCAGGGCGAGCTGACCAGCCGCATCAACGAGCAGGATCATATCCTGCCCCAAACGCTCTTCCCTAGCGTGATCACCGTGCGCGATCTGAACGAGCCGCTCTTCCTGTATGTGCTGAGCAGCATCTTGCGCGCGCGACGCTATGGCGCCCAGACCACCCGCACGGGCAGCATGACCAACCACGTTTTGGGCATTGTGCTGGCCGATGGCGAGATCTTCTCGAACCTGCACTTCACCCAATGCCTGTACGACGTGCTAGCCGACGCGGGTCAGATCAAAGACAACCAGCCGATCGCGGTCGATCAAGCCATCAGCGCGGCTCAAACGCTCATCCCGCAACTGCTCGAGCAAGATCGCGTGATGTGCTCGCAAGTCTTGCTGGGCGACGAGCTGACGAGCTTTTTGAATCAGTTGGGCCAACAACTGCGCGACGAGCAGGGTGTGCGCAGCTTGCTGCAGGCGGCCAACAGCGCCAGCCAAGCCTATCACGCTCGCTACATTCAAAAGAAGGCCAAGGCAAAGAAGTAGGAGTCCCTCATGCACATCTTTCGTTGTGCTATCACGCTGCATGAATCGCTCTTCTTCGCCACGCGCGAATTGGGACGGCTCTATGAAACGGGGCGCTATCTGCACAACTACGCCCTTAGCTATGCGCTCGGTCTGGCGCGCGCAACTTGGCACCAAGCCGAACACATTCCGCACTACGCGGAAGATCTGAGCGCGCTCAACGGCCAGACCTACGTTACGCCCGCCGAGCCAGATAAAATCCATTTTCAGCTGGCGACCTTTAAATACGGCGAAGAAGAGCTGCATGTCGAGATGTTGCAAGCGACTCGCAACACGCCCTCCTTCGGGCGGGCCAAAGAGATCGCGCCCGAGTCGAGCTTTCACTTTTACGTGCTGAGCGCAGAGCCGATCAGCCTGCCGCGCTGGATCAGGCTGGGCAAATGGCATAGCAAAGCGCTGCTCGAGTGCGAAGAGGTCGCTTGGGAGCGCAAAACGGGCCCCTATCGCGCTGCGGCCCCGCTCAATCCGCTCGACCTGTCCGGCGACATCTTGCGCGCCTTCGACATCATCTCGATGCCGCCGTCGAGCCTCGTCGCCAACGCTCAGTGCTACGGCGAATACTACGCCTTCAAAGAGAACCCAACGGTAGGGCTTCCGGTCGGCTTGCACTACAACTTCAAGGCCTAGTTCGGCCAAGGTCATACCAAATCCGTCCAAAGCCGAGCCTTCTTGTAATGCAAGAAGAACACAAACTGGGTTGAGTTCCGCTCTGCCGAAGGCCAAATAGCAAGTAAACAACCGGATTTGGTATCAGTGGGGCAGATGGTCGCTTCTGCCCCACCATCGTCCCTTCTGAAAGCAAAGGAGCGATCCGTATGACGGCTTTTCCCGATCTGTACGCATTTGTTGTGCAACTGCACCCAAGCGCTGGCAGCAAGCCGCGCCCGCAGGGCCACGGCGCCCAAGCGCTCTTTCTCGATCTGCTGGGCCAAGTCGCGCCCGATGTCGCCGAAGCTCTGCACGCCGATATGGCCAACAAAGCTTACACGGTCAGCATCCTGCCGCGCCGCCGCGCCGATCTAGTCGAACTGCGCGTCACCCTCTTGCAGAGCGAGCTCTTTCAGCCCTTTGTGCAAGCCATGCTGCACCAGTCGCCCAACAACAGGCCGCTGCGTCTGGGCAACGCCAGCCTGCATCTGGGCGATGTGATCGGCACACCCGCGCCCCAAGGCCATGCTTGGGCGGGCTACAGCTCCTTCGAGCAGGTCTACCAGCAGGCCCAAGCTGCCCGCACAGTCATGCTTGAATTCGCCTCGCCGACCAGCATCGGCCAAGGCGAGCGGGCCAACGGCAAACAGCGCCTCGAGCTGCTGCCCAACCCGCACACAGTCTTTAACAGCATTGCAAAGCGCTGGAACAGCCTAGCGCCCAGCGAGCTACGCCTCGACCCCGAGCTGCTTGAGCTGGCCGTCAAAGATACGCTGGTCAGCCGCTATCGGCTCGAAACAACCGAGATCAGCCTTGGCAAAGGCCCACAAAAGGGCTTCTTGGGCCTTTGCAGCTACGAACTACCGCTCGACGCCGAACAGGCCCGCCTGATCGCGCTGCTGGCCGACGCCGTCTTCTACCTCGGGGTCGGCATGAAGACCGCCCGCGGCATGGGTCTCTGTCGGCGCAGGCCCGAGAGAGAGCATTAAAAGGCTGGGCAGCAGGCCGGCCAGTTAGCAAGGAGAGAGAACACAATGCAGCAAGCCGACTTTATCCCGATCTCGATGCTGAACGCGCTGGCCTACTGTCCACGCCGTTTCGCCTACGAATACATCCAGAGCGAGATGCTGATCAACGAGCACGTCTTTGAGGGCAGCCTACGCCATCAAGGCATCGACCTGGGCGGAATGGCTTGGCTGGGCCATTCCGTTCAAGAGCGACGGGTCTATGTCTGGAGCGAGCGCCTCAAGATCGCGGGCATCTGCGATCTGGTCGAGCAGAAAGACGGCCGAATCTATCCCGTCGAATACAAGAAAGGGCGGCCCGGGCGCTGGGAAAACGACCATATCCAGCTCTGCGCCCAAGCGATCTGCCTCGAAGAGCGCTTGCAGATCAGCATCGCCTCGGGCGCGATCTTCTACTTCACCAATCGACGGCGCGAAGAGGTGCTCTTTAGCGCCGAGCTGCGCAGCGAACTCGAAGAGATCGTCGCTCTGGCCCATCAACTGGCCCAAAACCAGAACCTGCCGCCACCGATCGATAAGCCCGCCAAGTGTCGCGACTGTTCGCTGCAGCCGATCTGTCTGCCCAAAGAGCTACAGATTCTCAATAGCAAACCAGCTTAATCGCTCGGAGGTGTTTGGCATTCGGCAGAGCGGGAAGCTTTCTCTTCTGGCGCGCCTGTGGCGGGCTGCAAAAGCCCTTTTTGTTGGATAAGCTGTTGATAGCCGGAGGCGGACGCGCTAGAAGCCGAATGGGGGCTAGAAGCCTCGCCGTCTGATGCACACTGCGAGCGCAGATACACGGCCCAAGAGGGGGAATTATGCACACAAATGGATCGGATTCAGCTCATCGAAGCTATGGCGAAGGCGTGGAGGTGCTTATGGCGACACTCTATCTGACCGAACAATACAGTTATGTCAAGCTCGAAGGCGAGACGCTGCGCATTCAAGGCCAACAGCGAGGCGGGCGCAGCCATCCGCGTGATCAGATTCGCATCCCTCTGGCCAAAGTCGAGCAGGTGATGGTGTTGGGCGATGTGACGCTTAGCACACCCGCCTTGCAGGCGCTGCTCGAACGGCGCATCGCTGTGCACTACCTTAACGCCTATGGGCGCTCGTATGGCGCGCTGCTGGCCGATTGGGGCAAAAATAGCGGGCTGCGTCTGGCCCAATACCGGCTCTATTGCGATCCAGAGCGCTCGTTCGAAGTGGCCCGCAGTTCGCTGCTGGCCAAGCTGGGCAATATGCGCACCCTGCTGCTGCGTCACGCCCGCACACGCGACGAGGCTCAGCAGTTGCAGCAGGCCGCCGAGCAGATCCAACAGGCTATGCTCGAGATCAAAAGGCTACAAGCGCCTAGCCAAAACGGCGACCGTATGCACGGCCTCGGCCCGCTGCTCGGCCTCGAAGGCCATGCCAGCGCCGTCTACTACGCCTGCTTCGATCAGTTGCTGAAAGGCGGTTGGCAGTTTCCGGGGCGGGTTAAACGCCCGCCGACCGATCCGATCAACGCCCTGCTCTCGTTCGGCTATAGCGTGCTCACCAACCAGATCGTCTCGCTCTGCCACGCCGTCGGGCTCGACCCGGGTTTGGGTATGCTGCACCAAGCGGGCTTCGGCAAACCCGCCCTCGCGCTCGACCTGATCGAAGCCTTCCGCTCGATCATTGTCGACTCGGTGGTGATCACCATGGTCAACACCGGCCAAGTCAGCCCCAACGATTTTGAAAACCAGCTCGGCGCCTACCGACTGAGCGACGATGCACGCCGCACCTTTATTCAAAAGCTTGAGGCGCGCCTCGATGAAAAGATCAAACACCCGCTGTTCGGCTATAACGTGAGCTATCGACGCTCGATCGAGCTGCAAGCCCGCATCTTCGCCAAATATGCTCAAGGCGAGATCGCTGAATATCGCTCGTTCATTGTGCGCTAGGACAAAGCCGTGGCCCAAGAAACTACGCTCTACATCATCGCCTACGATATCCCCAACGACCGCCGACGCAGCAAGGTGCATAAAACGCTCTGCGGCTACGGCGCTTGGACCCAGTATTCGCTGTTTGAGTGCTGGCTCGACCGCAAGCAGTTGCTTGAATTGCAGATTAAGCTCGCCAAGCAGTTGAACGAACAGGAGGATAGTCTGCGGCTCTATCCGCTCTGCCAAAGCTGCCAAGGCAAGGTGATTACCATCGGCAGCAGCCTGCCGAGCGAGCCGAAAAGTTTTGTTTTTTAGTCAACTTTGCGAGAGGCTAAGCATGGGGTCAAAACCCGGGAGTCTCTCGCAAAGTGAAAAAGTACTTTACAAAGCCAAAAAAGCCTGCTATACTTTTTTTGGAAAGTCTGATGCACCTTAAAAAATGGCACTTTTTACCAGTCTCTCGCAAAAGACTTATTCCAAGGCTTCCCAAAGCCTTAAAAAATTGGGTCTGTTCGAACAGCAAAAAATCCGCATCGCGGATTGAAACTGTTTTGTCGGGAATTCAAGCTGCTGTCCTAGCGCCGGTTCGAACAGCAAAAAATCCGCATCGCGGATTGAAACATATAGCTTGCCGTTTCGAGTACTCTTGTTCGTACGAGTTCGAACAGCAAAAAATCCGCATCGCGGATTGAAACGTAAACCAGCAACGGGCCTTGGTGTCGGTATTCGTGTTCGAACAGCAAAAAATCCGCATCGCGGATTGAAACGTAGCCAAGATCGCGCAAACCAGCGCGAATGATTGGTTCGAACAGCAAAAAATCCGCATCGCGGATTGAAACGCTCAAGAGCGGGGCAAGATAAAATCCACTGATGGAGTTCGAACAGCAAAAAATCCGCATCGCGGATTGAAACTGATCCTGTTTGACAGACCAAACACAGATTAAGTATGTTCGAACAGCAAAAAATCCGCATCGCGGATTGAAACCGGGAAACTAAAACACTGTGCTCTGCTACTGAGTAGAAGTTCGAACAGCAAAAAATCCGCATCGCGGATTGAAACAGACAATGCAGACTCGTCGTTGACGAATTCTGCCCAGAGTTCGAACAGCAAAAAATCCGCATCGCGGATTGAAACCCTTCTCGCAAATCACCAGCAAGGATGACCCCTGTGTTCGAACAGCAAAAAATCCGCATCGCGGATTGAAACAACGGACTGCGCAACCGAATATCTGTGCCTTTGCTGGCGTTCGAACAGCAAAAAATCCGCATCGCGGATTGAAACAAAGGAAAGGGCCGGAACAAAAGGAGTGGCGTGCAATGGTTCGAACAGCAAAAAATCCGCATCGCGGATTGAAACCTCCACGTTTTGTCTTGGTAATGATTGCGTTTTTTAGTTCGAACAGCAAAAAATCCGCATCGCGGATTGAAACATATTTTTTGGGATGCCACAAACAAATTCCTTGGGATGTTCGAACAGCAAAAAATCCGCATCGCGGATTGAAACCTCTCTTACGCGCTCAACTACGTCTACAAGAAATTGTTCGAACAGCAAAAAATCCGCATCGCGGATTGAAACACTTCTCTAAAGCAAAAGATCTAGCAGTTCAAGCAGTTCGAACAGCAAAAAATCCGCATCGCGGATTGAAACTCGTCTTCAGTCGCGCAAATTATCGCAGCGCTGATGTTCGAACAGCAAAAAATCCGCATCGCGGATTGAAACCGAAAGAAGAGCATCTGTTCCAGCACGCCTTACACAGTTCGAACAGCAAAAAATCCGCATCGCGGATTGAAACCTATAATGCTGCCAACGAAACCGCTTGACTAGCGACTGTTCGAACAGCAAAAAATCCGCATCGCGGATTGAAACCTAATGTTCTTTTTTAAATGGGAGTGAACCCGCTGTGTTCGAACAGCAAAAAATCCGCATCGCGGATTGAAACTTAAAATGGCAACCAATATCAATATCGATTTATTTGACGCGGTTCGAACAGCAAAAAATCCGCATCGCGGATTGAAACAATACTAGGCTGAGGCCGAAAGATATAGTAGACCGAGAGTTCGAACAGCAAAAAATCCGCATCGCGGATTGAAACGTCAGGCTACCACAGAGGCCTAGCCTAGCTGTTTCTGTTCGAACAGCAAAAAATCCGCATCGCGGATTGAAACATTTGTTTCTGTTGCTGGGATTATAGCACGTAAAAAGAAGTTCGAACAGCAAAAAATCCGCATCGCGGATTGAAACTAGGCGAATTTCGACGAATTTTGGGGAATTTTCAAGTTCGAACAGCAAAAAATCCGCATCGCGGATTGAAACATTGAATGTGTCCTCGGATCCTGATGCGGATCCGCCGTTCGAACAGCAAAAAATCCGCATCGCGGATTGAAACCCATTCGTGTGCTGCCCCGTCCCAGAGGCGCACACGGTTCGAACAGCAAAAAATCCGCATCGCGGATTGAAACAATTCGCTATCCATATAGTCGTATGTTGCCATTTTAGTTCGAACAGCAAAAAATCCGCATCGCGGATTGAAACTAATATCAATTATCTGCTATATCTGCGTTTGTTAGTGTTCGAACAGCAAAAAATCCGCATCGCGGATTGAAACTAAAATGACAATCAATATCGATTTATTTGACGCTGTTGTTCGAACAGCAAAAAATCCGCATCGCGGATTGAAACAAGCCATGATGTCACTTTTTAAATCCGCAACCGTTGCGTTCGAACAGCAAAAAATCCGCATCGGAGGGTAGCGCTTAACATAAGCGAAAACCCTCTTTTTTTGCCTGCAAAACGGCTCGTATTCCTCTTCACGATTTCAGACTGCGTGTGTTTTTTCATTCTTGCTTCTCCAAGCGGCTTTCTGTACGCAAAGCATTCGGTTTTTGGGCATAGCAAGGCCAGCCGCCTTGCATGCGCAAGCAGCTTCGCGCTTTGGCTTCCCGAGACCGCACACCCATTACGGTTATTTCAGATTATGCAGTTGTCAGTCGCGCCACCACTTTGAGATTAATGATGGCGTAAATCAGTAGATTCCAGTTGCGG
>Ga0207874_1003831_pt1 | contig 11877 bp, 9 predicted proteins | sample HigsolmetaAR201D_FD_184833 | JGI IMG/M metagenome (GOLD analysis project Ga0207874, IMG submission 184833) | Ionic liquid and high solid enriched microbial communities from the Joint BioEnergy Institute, USA - AR20-1-D (SPAdes) (version 2) ... | reverse complement strand
TATTGCTCGCAGGGCGGCTGTAAACCCGCCGTACTGCTCGGAGGCAACTGCTACGGCGGTTGTCGCGCCAGAGCAAAGCTGCCTGCTTTAGCTGGCAGTCGTTTACAGTATTTTACAGCGCCTCGGAATGTGGCTATACTGGCAGCGCTTTTGTTGATCGTGGGTCGAACAGAAAGAGTGTGTTATGCCACCAACACCGTTGCGCTTTCGTCAGGTTCACCTCGATTTCCATACCAGCGAGCAGATCGCTGGGATCGGCGCCGCGTTCGATGCCGAGGTGTTCGCCGATACCTTGGTGCGCGCCCATGTCGATTCGATCACGTGTTTCGCCCGTTGCCACCACGGTTGGATCTACTTCGATACCAAGCGCCACCCCGAGCGCCGTCACCCGCACTTGCAGGTGGATCTGCTGCGGCAGCAGATCGAGGCATGCCATGCCCACGGCATTCGCGTGCCGATCTACATCACTGTGCAGTGGGATCACGCCACCGCCACCGAGCACCCCGAATGGCTCGCCCGCGATGAGCAGGGACGGCCATTCGGCACTCCCACCTTCGAGGCGGGCTTTTATCGGCGCTTGTGCGTGAACTCGCCCTACCGCGATTTCCTGAAGGAACACACGCAGGAAGTGCTCGAAACGCTGCCGGTCGATGGCATCTTCTTCGATATTGTTGGCGCGCTGCCCTGCGCCTGCCGCTACTGCTGTGCGGCGATGCTGGCTGAAGGCTACGATCCCGCTCAACTGGCGGATCGGCAGCGCTACGGCCAGCAGATGATCGACGCCTTTAAGCACGACATGACGGCGTTCGTGCGGCAGTTCAACGCCGATTGTACGATCTTCTACAACGAAGGGCACGTCGGCACCCGTTCGCGCGCAGCGGCCAGCGCCTTCACGCACTGGGAGCTGGAGAGCCTGCCGAGCGGCGGTTGGGGCTACTTGCACTTCCCGATCGCGCAGCGCTACGCACGCACGCTCGGTCACGAGTGTCTAGGCATGACGGGCAAATTCCACACCTCGTGGGGCGATTTCCACTCGCTCAAGAACCAGGCGGCGCTGGAGTACGAGTGCTTCCGCATGCTGGCGCTGGGTGCCAAGTGTAGCATCGGCGATCAACTCGGCCCGGCTGGCGCGCTCGACCCGCACGTGTACGACCTGATCGGTGCGGTATATCGCCAAGTGGCTGCGAAGGAGCCGTGGTGCGTGGACGCGCAGCCGCTGGTCGATATCGGCGTGCTCTCGCCCGAGGAGTTCGGCGGGCCGAACGCGCCCCGGATGCCGCAGCCGACGATGGGCATTGAGCGGATGCTGGATGAGAGTGGCCACCAGTTCGATATCCTCGATAGCCAATCCGATTTCAGCAAGTATCGCCTGTTGGTGCTGCCGGATCAGATCCCCGTGAACAAGGCGTTGGCCGCCAAACTCGTCGATTACGTGGCGAATGGCGGCGCGCTGATCGCATCGTTCGAGTCGGGCTTGACGCCCGAGCGCGACCGCTTCGGCTTGGCGCTGCTGGGTGTGGAGTTGATGGGCGACGGCCCGCGCGATGCGCAGGGGCAACTGGTGCGCGGGCGGCACTTCCCCAGCGGCGATTACACCGAGTATGTGCGGTCTCGCGAGCAGTTCGTGCGGGGCTTGGCACCCACCGAATACGCGATGTACATGCGTGGCCTGGAGGTGGAGGCGCTCTCCGGCGAGGTGTTGGCCGACACGATCGCATCGTACTTCGACCGCATGTACCAGCACTTTTCGTCGCACCGCCAAACGCCGTCGTCCGGGGTGGTGCGCGGCCCTGCGGTGGTGCGCAACGGCCAGGTCATCTACTTCTCTCAGCCGATCTTCAGCCAGTACGCCCAGAATGCGCCGCGCTGGTGTAAGCAACTGTTCTTGAACGCGGTGGAACTGCTGTTGCCCGAGCCGTTGGTGCGCCACGACGGCCCCAGCACGCTGTTGGTGAGTTTGATGGAGCAACCCGCGCAGCAACGCTGGGTCCTGCACGCGCTGCACTACATCCCCGAGCGGCGCGGGAACGACTTCGACGTGATCGAGGATGTGATCCCGCTCTACGATCTGGGATTCTCGGTGCGGGCGCCTAGGGGCGTGCAACGGGTGGTGACTGCGCCAGAGGGCCAGGAACTCGCGTTCACCCAACAGGATGGGCGATTGCAGGTGCGGCTGCCGCGCCTGAACGGCCACCAGATGATCGCGATCGAGTGGGCCTCCTAAACCGTACCTCCATTGGAATGGCTCGATGCATGCCGACGAGTGATGAGCTCGTCGGCATCTCATTGCCTGGCAGATCGCAGACTCTGTGTAATCATTAGCAAAAGCGGTATGTCCGATGAACGATACGATTCTGCATTTCAACAGATATCAGCATTATCGCCGCGCTGCCGCAGGCGAAAACAGGTTTTCAATGACCACTGCCTAACCGGATTTGGTATCAGCCTTTTTTAAACATCGTCGTATCAAGTTGATGCTACATTTGCACGACTTGTGGGAGAACAGTACGTGAACCAGGAATCCTCGTCTATCGATTGGGCAACAATCAATTGGAGACCCCGCTTTTTTACCATTTGGTCGGCTCAAGCGATCTCGCTGATCGGCAGTGCGCTCACGCAGTTCGTGTTGATCTGGTGGATCACCGACACCACCGGCTCGGCGGGGGCGCTGGCGATGGCCGGCATTATGGGCATGCTGCCGCAGGCGCTGTTTGGCCCGCTGGGTGGCACGCTCGCCGACCGCTGGAGCCGCCGCTTGATGATGATTGTGACCGACGCGGTGACAGCGCTCTGTATGGTCGTGTTGATCGTGCTGTTCGCCACCGAATACGTGCAACTCTGGCACATCTACGTGCTGATGTTTATCCGCAGCACCATGCAGGCGTTTCAAGGTCCGGCCTCGGCGGCCAGCACGAGCATGCTGGTGCCGCCCGATTGGCTGACGCGCGCGGCGGGCATGAATCAGACCGTGCAGGGCTTGATGGGCATTGCATCGGCGCCATTGGGCGCGTTGGCGCTCGGCGTGTTCTCGCTGCAGGGCGCGCTGATGATCGATGTGGTCACAGCGCTGATCGGCATTGCGCCGCTGCTGTTCTACCGTATCCCGCAGTATGCGCGCACCGATATCACCGAGTCCAGCGTATGGCAGGATCTCCGCCTGGGGTTGCGCTTGTTGCTGCAACACGCGGGCATACGCTGGCTCTACGGCCTGACGGTGCTGATGGTGGCGGTGTTGATGCCTGCGCTCACGGTGCTGCCGCTGTTGGTGCGCAATGAGTTCGGCGGTGGCGTCAACGAAGTCGCCGTGATCGAAGGCATCGGCGGCGTGGGCATGCTGATCGGCGGCGTGCTAATCACGGTGCTGACCTTCCCGATCAGGCGCGTGTTGGTGGTGCTGATCTCGTTTATCGTCTCGTGTGGCCTGATCGCCTTTATGGGCCTAACGCCCGCGAACCTGTTTTGGGTGGTGGTCGTGCTGTGGTTCTTCAGCAGTGTGGCGTTTGCAATGGGCAATGCGCCGATCATTGCGATCCTGCAAACGATCGTACCAAACCACTTGCAGGGTCGGGCGCTATCGGTCTTTTCGGCATTGATCGGCTTGGCGGGGCCGATTGGCCTGATGATCGTGGCACCATTGGGCGATATGATCGGCACACGGGGTTTGCTGGTGGCTGGTGGGACGCTCTCGGTTGCGGTGTGCGTGTACGGCCTATTCGCGCCGAGTCTCATACGCATCGAGGAACATCACGTGAGCAGCGAGTAACAGCGGTGTTGAAGGCGCCTCTACGTCTGTTCTTGCGACAATTGCTCGATGATTTGGCGAAGTTTGAGCAAGGTAAAGGGCTTCGCTAAGAATTGCACGGGTTTCGTGTTTGGGAAGAGTTGGTTCACCGTACTCACATTGTAGCCACTCATCACCACAATCACTGCTTGAGGCTGTATCTGCCAGATCGCTTGGGCCACCTCATTCCCTTGCAGGTCGGGCATTGTGAGATCCAACAGAATGAATTGGATCGACTGCATATGTTCGCGGAAGGCTTCGATGCCCTCTTTGCCATTACGCGCCTCGATCGCAGTGTAGCCCAAGTGTTTGAGCATTTGTCCGACCATGCGCCGCACTACCATCTCGTCCTCGATGATGAGCACCGAGCCAGGCTGTTTTTGATCAGGTACAGGGGTGGATGTGACCTCGTTGGTTGGTGTGGCAGGCACTTCAACTGGAAACGCGACAGTCATCGTAGTACCAAGGTTTTTCTTACTCTGAAGCATTAATTGCCCTTTATGTGCGCGAGTGATACCACTTACAGCAGCAAGCCCTAGGCCACGCCCTGCGAACTTTGTGGTGAAGAACGGCTCGAATATGCGGCTCTGCATCTCCGCATCCATGCCAATGCCTGTATCCGCCACTTTGATGATGATCTGCGGAGTGTTCGGGGCGGTATTTTCAACCACACGGCATGCCAATTCCTCCGCTGTAAGTCGGCGAAAATGAGTGGTGATAACGATCGTACCCCGCTGATCCTGCAGCGCCTCAACCGCGTTCATCACCAAATTTGTGATGATTTGGCGCATCTGATGGGAATCGGCTGTAATCGTTGGCAGATCCAACTTGGGCCGAAAGTGGATGGTGCTATGTTTAGCGACCGTCGTCTGTAAGATGCCGATGACCTCGTGAATGATATCGTTCAGGTCGATCTCTTCGAGGAGAGCTTGGCCTTTACCCGCATACGCCAATAGTTTGCGGGTGAGTTCGGCGGCACGCTGAGAAGTCGAAGTGATCTGCTCCACATTCGGCCTCATCTCGGAATCGCTCGGTAGTTGTTCGAGGAGGAGTTCGGCATTGCCGAGGATACCTGCGAATAGGTTGTTGAACTCGTGGGCGATGCCACCCGCCAATACGCCCAAACTCTCCCACCGTTGCGTATTAAGCATCGAACGCTCAAGTTCGAGCCGTTCTTTCTGCGCTTTGATACGCTCTGTAATATCGGTATTGACCACCACAACGCCAATGATGTCGTCCTGATAGCGAATGGGCGCGATCGCAGAGCGTAAGATAAGCTCTTTTTTCGTGCGGAATTGGCGCAGGCGTACTTCGAGTTTGCTGGTGGTCCCCTGTAATGCCATAATCGTAGGCGATTGTTCGTTCCAGAGGTATTCGCCAGTCTCCACATTTTGCATTTCAAGCACTTTCATCATCTCTGGAAGGTACTGGTTAAATTCCTCTTCGGAACTGAAGCCGAGTAGATCGAGTGCCTGACGATTACACATGCTCAACTGGTCGTTTTCCATGATGTAGACTGCATCGGGCATACTGTTGATGACCGCTATCAAGGTGCTTAGGCGATGTTCGGCCTTCTCACGCGCTTCTTGCTTGGCGATAATGAGCCGTGCATGGGCGACCGTCAGCGCAAGTTGGCGGGCGATATCCTCAACGACCTTGTAATCAGCCGATTGAAACTTCGTGTAAGGCTTGCTGAAGCCCAAGGTGAGCATGCCGAGCATTTTGCCTGCTGCGATGATCGGGAAGATCACGACTGTGTGACAGCCTTGCTCATACAACTTATCCAAGTGGAGGTAGCCCCTTTCCTCTTGGTGCGCATATGTGTCGGCAAAATCGTGAAAGACCTGTGGAGTGCAAAGCTGTTTGGAAAATGTTGATGTTGAGCGATTATAAGCGTCAATGGCTCGCTCGAGCTCCTGATTGTTCGCGTAGAGTGGGGCATTCTCAGGGTGGTGACTGCTGGCAAGGTAGAGGTGTTTACTGTCTCCATCGAACATATCGATTAGACAATAATCGCACATCGATGACGTAAACAGTTTCGCGATCGTGTTGAGCGTTGCTGTTTCATCTTGAATGATCGCCAGATTTGCGTTGACCTCCGACAGCAAGGCCATCCTCTCGCGGAACACGACCTGTTCGGTGACATCGTAAGCAAAGCAGATGATGGCCTCCACGGTACCCTGGGAGTTTATTATCGGCTCATACATGAAATCGATATATCTTATGGACAACTTGTTGTTATTCTCCCAATCCAGCACGATGGGTATGTTTTTGCCTTCGAACGGCTCCCCTTTGAGGGCGTTTTCGAGGATGATGCGAATATCGGAAGAAATAGTGGGAATCGCTTCGTAGATCTGCCGCCCTTCGAGCGGTGTTTTGGCTCCCACCAATTGTTCATACCCGGGATTCGCCAATTCAAACACCAAATCAGGGCTACGCAGCACGCAGATGGCTGCTGGCAAATGCATAAATACTTCGTACATTCGTTGGCGCTGTTCTTGAGGGAAAGGCATAGTTTTCACCAAAGATTTATTCGCTTTCACAAGAGTATTGGTTAAAAACATATACTTTAGGAGCCTAATCGAGCAAAACACTTCAAACCAGAACGTAGATATTCCACAGATCGAAAGAACTCCAGCACCATCATATGGTGCTAGAATGCTACATACATCAATGTAATTGTTATGTTCGTTATAATATGAAGTTATTCAGTAGTGTCTGCAGTGTGAGGTTGGGAAATAATGCTTGTCATCGACTAGCCATGTGGCTCATTCGAGGAGGCATTAGTGACAAGTAGTGTGCAGACTTCGGATATTCAACGAAAGGATAGATATGTGCTCTATTGTGATAGAGGTTTGCAAGAATGAGTAATTAGTCTTTGAGTATAATGTATTATCTCAAGATAGAGAAGTTATCTTATACTCAATTATTGGTCGTATTTTGGTACAGAACCTCGCTTATCAAAATAATGTTGTAGCAAGATAATGCACATCAATTTTGATGAAATGTAATATTTTACAATACTTTAACATATTTTGAGACACTCGCTTACTTAAATGCTCTCTGTGAGATTGATTGCTCTCGTCGTATGGTTAGTTTAGAGTGTTCCCCATAGGAGCAAACTAAATAGCACGCTGAATGCCAAGCCATTCGTATACGCGACGTTCATAAGGATGCGCTGATTCTCGCGTGGTGTCAACTGTGCGAAGCGCCCGTACCAGCGCCACAGCCGCACCGCCACCACGCCGCAGTAGAGCACGCTGACTAGCGCGGCCCAGAGCGCGCCCTGCCCCAACAGTGCCGCGCAGACACCCATGCCACCCAACGGCATCACCGCCGCGCCGAACACGAAGCACCCCTTCACGCCGAGTGTCACCGCCAGCGTTCGAACGCCCCGTGGTCCGTCGGTCGCGATTTGATAGACGCCTGTGAGTGGGTAGAACCCCAGCGTCCAGGTCGCCGCGCCCAACAGGCCGAGCGTGCCCTGCCACCCCTCGGGCCAGAAGCCCTGTTGGGTAGCCGCTGTATAGCCCCACAGCGTGCCGCACACGCCCTGCATCACGAAGATCACGAGCGCGGCCAGGAACGGCTGCTCCTTCCAACGCCAGCGCGGGTGTGAGTAGGCTACCGATAGCACAATCCCTACAGCGACGAGTATCCCAAATCGTATATTGAGCAGGAAACCTGCCAGTAACGCCAAGAATTTGCAGATCAGCGCCACCACTAACACAGTGCGGTTAACGGGTGGCGGCTGTTCGAGCGCGCCGATCGGTCCATCATCACGGTCGTAGTAGGAGTTAAAGGCGTTCATGCCGCCGTACAGCGGTCCATGCACGATCAGATACCCCCACACCATCGGCCACCACGACACTGCGTGCCCATCCGAGGCGGCCAAATACACGCCCCAAATGAACAGCGGCGTCAGTACAATCGAGAAGGCGAGCCGCAGATGGATCAACGCATCACGCAGCGCTCCGCCGAAGCCTGCCTGTGGTCCAACCGTACGTACCATAGTGGCTCCCTCAACAATCTGCAGCGTACAATTCGAGAGAAAACGAATGATTTACGCTACGTTAATGCGCTCATAATCGAGGCGGCGTATGATCCGGCGTGTGAGAGAAGAATGCACTGCTGAAATCAACAATCTTGCCATCACTATCAGCAATGAGTGCGACTCTAAAGGAGTTTACGATGATGCTACTCGTGATCTTCACGATCGGCTACATGGTCGGTGGTTTCTCGGCGTTGTTGTTGATCGGCCTGATGTTGGCGGGTCGTCGCGAGCGCCGAACGCGCGGGATTGTGGTGCACGATGCTTGAGCCAGCCGCCTCTGCCTCGCTGATACGCATCCGCACCTTCGGCCTCGAAACGCTCGAACGCTTGCTCGATGCGGGTTGGGAGATCGAGCCACCTGTGATCGCGCGGCAAGCCTGGTCACAGAGCGCGATCGCCTATCACTTCATCCTCAAACGCGATCTCCAGCGGAGCCTCGTTGTGATCTCCGATGCGCCCGATCTTCAGCGCTTCCTCGTTCAACATCAACTCACTATACACTGATTTTGCCCACAGGTTCGGCGTTCAGCTTGTCATAACCTTATGGGCAAACAGACGCCACTGTGGGCAGGCGCAGCAGATTGCGTATTGGTAGGCCGAAGTCAGGCTGACTCGAAGTTAGAGCATGTGCTGTTGTGGGTGGAATAGAATTGGAAGAATGATGTGGTGGATGCCCTGGATGCACCCACCACGGCCAACAGACGGGCTAAACGCGAGCGCGCCAGTATTCAAGTAGCTCGTCGACGATCTGTTCGATGCTGATCTGTGGTTTCCAACCGGTCGCCGCGCACAGTTTGCGGTTATCGCCCATCAGCAGCGGCTCATCGACCGGGCGCAGTCGAGCTGGATCAACTTGGATGGTGGTTGGAACGCGGCCCTTGGCTTGCACCAACTCCACAATATCGCCAATGCGAGTCGCCACGCCCGAGCAGAGGTTGTATACTTCGCCGGGGTGGCCGTATTCGAGCAGAAGCCAGAGTGCCCGTGCCACATCAGTCATGTGCGTGAAGTCGCGCCGTGGCTCCAAGTTGCCCACCTGCAACACGGGTGGCTGCAGGCCCGCCTCGATCTGCGCCATTTGGCGGCAGAACGTCTGGATGGAGCAGCGATCGCCCTGGCGCGGCCCGACGTGGTTGAACGAGCGGGTCACCACCACGTGCATGCCGTAGCTCGTATTGTATTGCAGGCCCGAAAGCTCCGCCGCCACCTTGCTGACGCCGTAGGGGCTCGCCGGTCGCAGCGCGTGGCTCTCGCTGATCGGTGTCTCCTCGGGGGCCACCCACCCGTATTCGGCGCTCGTCCCCGCGATGTGGATGCGCGCTTGGGGCGCGAATTGGCGCGCCGCCTCCAGCACGTTGAGCGTGCCTTCGACATTCGCCCGCATCGTCGCAATAGGGGCATCCCACGATTCGCTTGGGTAACTCTGCGCTGCCAAATGATAGATGCGGTCTGGCGCGGCTTTACGCACCGCATTTGCGATCGAAAACGGGTCTTCGATATCGCCCTCGTGAAAGACGACTCGCCCGTATAGATGCTCGATTGGGCGTGTATCGCTTCGCCAACGCTTAAAGCCATGAACCTCAACATTAGGAAGCGTCAGCAGATAGTCGGCGAGAAAGCTGCCGACCGGCCCAGTTATGCCGGTGATCAGAACACGCAAGGATCTTCCTCCTGTCGTTTGCCTTAGAGCGCTAAATATCATACCACACCCCAGCCAATCGCAAGACAATGTGCGAATACGTCGAGGAAGTTTGCATATTCATCGCACCATCTCCCCATCCTGCGTCTGAGCAACGCTATTGCCTAACACTACGTCGACGTACGTTCCCTTTTTACACTTTATTCACAAATACATTATTTTGAATAGCAAAGAGATGACTGCATGTTCACAAACTGTACGATCTAAGGCCGTATTCTGCTTCAATACGCATCAGAGAACCGCTAAAGTGTATATTCGTTGGCTGCATCAAAACGTTGAGCATGATCCGTCAAGGCGTTACGCTCAGCTTTGGGTAAGGGGAGAAGAACGACGCATCCTTGGCCTCCACGCCTGTGGTTCTGCCAGGATGCGTCGTGAGGAGGGTCTAAGCCAGCACTTCGTCGAGCAGTGGCACGATGGTGCGGCGGTAGATCGCCTGCCAAGTCGCCTGTTGGCGCACCCGTTGGCGCATCACCAAACGTGTGTCGTTGGTGAGCACCTGCGCGATCCGCGCGGCGATCTCGTGCGGATCGCCCGTTGGGTCGAAATACAGCGCGGCGTCGCCAGCCGAAGCGCGGAACGGCGCAATATCGCTGCAGAAGATCGGGATGCCGTTCAGTCCGGCTTCGAGGATGGGGATGCCGAAGCCCTCCGAGATGCTGGGGAACAACAACCCGTCGGCCAATTTGTAGAGATCGGCGATCATCGCATCGCTGACGGGCAATGGCTGGCCCTGCGCATCGGCGTAGGCGCGGTACAGGAACAGAATCGCGTTGTTGGCGCCGCTGCTGCGCTGAATGGCCTCGAGTTGCGCGAGGTAGGCGTCGTTGGTGGGGTTGTGCGGGCCGGGCGGCCCTGTCACCACCAGGCGGGTGGCAGGGTAGTACTCGCGCAGCGCACCTACGATCGCGATCGCCAACTCGATGTTCTTGCGGCGTGTGATGCGGGCGGGCAACAGTAGGAGTGGATTCGCATCGAGCAGGTCGTGCCGCTCGACAAGCGCCACGGTATCGGCTTCAAGTTTGTGCAGCCCGGGCAGATCCACGCCCGGCGTGATCACCGTGATCGCGTTCGGGTCGCAGCCCAGCAGGTCGGCCATAATCGAGCGGCGATCCTCCGAGACCGCCACATAGCGCACGCCGGGCCACGGGTCGCGCAGCAGCGTCCACGGCCAGCCCGGGTGCATATCGCCGATGTAGAACGGATCGTGCCACGAGAAATCGTGGTTCCACGCGATGATCGGCCCGAGTTGGCCTTGGTCGTGCAGTTCGCGGAGGGCAGCCGTCAGCGCAAGGTTTTTGTGGAGCGAGAGGATGTTGTGGATCAGCAGCACATCGGTGCCAGCAAGCGCAACCGTCAGCGCCTCGCGCGTCTGCTTGATCAGGGCGCGGAACTCATCGCTGATCTCGCCTGTGGCCAGTTGCGCATTGATGCGCTCAAGCACGCTGCCCCGCGAACCAAACAGCGGATCGAGGCGAACCTCAACCCGCGTATGGTTGGCCGAACCTGAGCCAGCGATAATACGAACATGGTGACCATCATTGGCGAGCAGCCGAGCGTGATGCTGGATGGTCACTTCAACGCCGCCGATTCCGGGCGGGCCAGCGTAGTGCAGAATCGCAACGGTTGGCATTAGAAGAAGCCGAGCTCCTCGCGAGCCTCATCGCTCATCATGCTTGGGTTCCAGAACGGCGTCCACACCAAATTGATGTTGATCTCGTCGAGATCGGCATAGACATCCTTCAGCGAGCTAATCTCGCGGCGAGCTTGTTCGAGGATCTGCGGCCCAGCCGGGCATGCCGGGGTCGTCAGCGTCATATCAACATCGACCTTCCTACCCTGGTCGTGGATATCAATGTTGTAGACCAAGCCAAGGTTAATAATATCGAGGCCGATTTCGGGATCATAGACATTTTTGAGTGCGCTGCGTACCATCTCTTCGGTAATCATTGTACATCTCCTGGAAGCAAAATCGCGTGGCTGTATGATACCACAGCCACGCGCGCTTCGCATCTCCTGATCGCCTGCTAGCAGGGTTGCCTGTCACTCACTTATACTCAATCCTGTTGAACCGTTGTGACTACTCCCCCGCCGAAAGGTTGGGGGCTTCTTGGAGCCGTAGCCCCTGAGACTGTAGTCCCAGTCTCAAAATGTTGTATGCGGCATTGAGATCGCGGTCGATCTCAAGACCGCAATGAGGACACTGATGCACACGAATGCTCAAAGACTTCTTGACCACCGCTCCGCACCGGCTACAGTGTTGCGATGTTCCGCGTGGGTCAATCTCGATATACCTTCTACCAGCTTCTTCCGCTTTGTAGCGCGTATAGGTGGCGAGTTGTC
>Ga0207874_1003827_pt1 | contig 11883 bp, 9 predicted proteins | sample HigsolmetaAR201D_FD_184833 | JGI IMG/M metagenome (GOLD analysis project Ga0207874, IMG submission 184833) | Ionic liquid and high solid enriched microbial communities from the Joint BioEnergy Institute, USA - AR20-1-D (SPAdes) (version 2) ... | reverse complement strand
CGATCGCCGCGATCAGGGCGAGCGGCAGGAGCGCCGCGCCCGCCACCAGGGCAGCGCCGCCGACGACGGTGAGCACGCGCCTCGCGTCGTCGAGCGCGTCGGAGAGCGACCAGTCGTCGTCCCGCGCCCCGTCCGAGGTGATCTGCAGCGTCACCCGCGCCTGCTGCGCGCGGTGCTTCGCCCTGCCGAACGCGGCCTGCGCGCGGGCGAGCCGGCGGTTCACCCCGGCGAGCCGGTCCTTGAGCTCGTCGAGCTCGGCCGCCTCGGTAGCCGCCTCGATCTGCGCCAGCAGGCTGCGGCGCTCGGCGCGCAGGTCGCGCATCCGCTCCCGGGCGCCCAGGAACCGCGCCGTGATGTCGGTGGCCGCCTCGCTCAAGGAGCGGACGTCCGCGAGGCCCGAGAGCTCGTCGAGGGCGGCGTCGAGGTTGGGGGTGGGGATCTGGAGCTGGAGGACCGCCGAGGCGCCCGCCTCGCCGGTGTCGACCCGCGAGCTCAGCACGATGCCGTCGTGCGCCTCGACCACCGCGATGGCGTCGTTGGCGACGTCCTGGACCTCGTCCGCGGGCGCGGCGAGCGCGAGCTGCGCGTCGCGCTCCACGCGCCGCCGGTCCACGCCGGGCGCGGTGCCGCCGCGGAGATCCGCCCCCGCCGGCGCCACGCCGCCGGGCGCGACGCGCTCGGCGTCGCCGGCCCCGCCTCCGATGGCGGGCTCGATCGCGTCGGGCGCGAGCTCGCCCGAGCCCTCGGCATCCGCGGGCGCGGCGACCTCGCTCACGGCGCCGTCCCCGCCGCCCGCGTCGTCGTCGCCGTCGCGCGGCGAGACCACGACGCCCGCCACCACGACCACCGCGAGCAGGCAGGCGGTCGCGGCCGCCGGCGCCCACGGCGCGCGCAGGCTGAGCCGCCGGCGCGAGCCGCCGGCGCGGGCGTCGGCGGCCGCGCGGCCGAAGCCGGGCCTGCGACGCCGGTCGAAGCCGCTCTGGGCCCAGCGGTCCAGCCGCTCGGCGAACGTCGCGCTCGGCTCGGAGCGCTCGGCCCGCAGGTCGGCGACAAGCTCGGTGAGGCCCTCCATCCCGTCCGGCACAGGCTCGCCGGCCAGGGCCCGGTCGAGGGCATCGAGCTCGGCCCGCACGTCGTCGGGCAGCGGGCGCTCGTCGCGCTCGCGGCGGATCAGTTCACGCAGCCTCATCGCAGGCCCTCCTCAGCTTCTCGATCGTGCGGTGAATGCGCATGGCGGCGGCCCGCTCGCCGACCGAGATCACGCTCGCGATCTCTGCCGTCGAGAGGCCAGCGAAGAACTTGAGGGCGACCAGCTCGCGCTCGCGGGCGCTGAGCTTGCCCATCGCCTGGCGAAGCGCGGCCCGCCGCAGGGCCACCTCGGCCTCCTCGTCGGGCGCCGGCTCGTCCGCGACGGGGTCGGTCGCGAGCTCGGCGTGGCGCCGCCGCCGGCGCAGCTCGTCGAGCGCGGCGTTGCGCGCGATCCCGAACAGCCAGGCGCGCCGTGAGCCGCGCCTCGGGTCGAAGGTCTTGGCGCGCCGGTACGCGCGCTCGAAGGCGGTCGCGGTGACGTCCTCGGCCGCCGCGCGGTCGCGCAGGAGCCCGGCGACGTAGGCGTACACGTCGTCGCGCGAGCTCCTGTACAGCTCCTCGAACTCGCGCTCGGCGGCGCTGGGCGCGTCCGCGGCCGGTGCCGTGATCGCGGTCTGCATGCCCCTACTACGGCGCTCCCGGCGAAACATCACGTTCCTTTTGCGACCCGGATCAACGCGGCCCGTCCCGCGGATGCGCGAGGATTACCCCGATGTCGCAGCTCCCACCCGAGGCCGCCGGGGCCCGGGACCCGTTCGCCCCGGACTTCGAGCCCGTCGCCCCGCGCGCCGCCGCGACGCTGCTGCTCCTCCGGCGTGGCGGCCGCCACGCCGACAGGGGGCTGGAGGTGCTCATGGTCCAGCGCAACCCCAACGCGCGCTTCATGCCGGGCGCCTGGGTCTTCCCGGGCGGAGCGCTGGAGGCGGACGAGCTCATCCTCGGCGTGAAGGGCAGCGACGTCGACACCGAGGCCGACGACCTCGCCCACCGCGCCGCCGCCATCCGCGAGCTGCGCGAGGAGGCGGGCGTGGAGCTCGCCGACGACGCCGAGCTCGTGCTCTGGGCGCGCTGGATCACCCCCGAGCCCGTCCCGGTGCGCTTCGACACGCGCTTCTACGTGGCGCTCGCCCCCGCGCACACGCGCCCCGACCCCGACGGCGGCGAGGTGGTCGACGCCGCGTGGATAGAGCCCGCCGACGCGCTCGAGCGCGGCCGCGCCGGGGAGCTCGTGCTCCCCTTCCCGACGATGAGGCAGCTCGAGTCCCTCCTGCCGTTCACCTCGACCGAGGAGGTGCTGGCGACCGCGCGCGAGCGCGAGGTCGAGCCGGTGCTGCCCAACGTCGCCCCCGCCGACGAGCCGCCCGGGTGGCGCCTCGTCTTCCCCGGGGACGACGGCTACGTGCCCCCGCGCCTGTAGGCGCCGCGCGCGGCGCACGCCTACGCGCCGGGGAAGGGCGCCAGGCCCGCGTGCCAGGGCCCGGCCTCGTAGGTGTGGACGCCCTCCTCCACCATCTCGTTGCGCACCCGCCGGAAGAGCTCGGCGGCGGCGTCCAGCGCCCCCTCGTACTCGGCCCGGGTGCGCTCGCGCAGGCGCCACAGGAAGTAGAGCTGGCGCTCGCCGACGCCGAAGTCGATCTGCGCGTCGAGCCCGGCGGCCCAGTCCAGAAAGCCGGGACTGAAGAGCTCGCGGAGCGCGATCGGGTCGTACTCGCGCGGCACCGTCGCCAGGTAGCGGCGGTTGAACTCGATGCTCTCGAACTCGACCTTGCGCCGGCTCGCGCGCTGCTCGATCACCTCGAGCCCCTCGACGGACTCGACGTTGAAGGACGGCAGCACCTCGGCCAGGTCCGGCATGTGGGACTTGATGAGCACGGCCCCGGGCAGGACGGCGCGCCGCAGAAAGCCGCCCTCCTCGCGCTCGTCGGCGTCGCACGCGGCCCCGAAGAACCCGGGCGCCAGCTCGCCGGTGATCCGGTTCGTCCCCCCGGGGCAGAGCGCCGCCGGCGCGCCCTTGGGGTTGAGCCCGCCGACGGGCTCATAGCGCAGGCCGCGGTCGGCCGCGAGCGCGCGGACCGTGTCGGCCCACGCCTTGGCCTCCGAGCGCGCGCTCAAACCTCGGCGAGGTCCGGGCGCCCCTGCTCGGTGAGCTGCGCCTTGTAGCGGGGGAAGACGGGCTTGGCAAGCGGCACGAGGCGCAGGAGCTTAGCCACGGGGCCGGTGGCCTTGATCTGGCCGCGCGCCATCGCGACCGTCACGTTCACCTTCCCGAGCCAGAAGCGATGGGCGACGTCGGCGTCCATGGTCATCGTCACCTCGGGCTCCATCGTCGACTCGCCGAAGTCCACCTGCGAGTCCTGCCCCTCCTGCAGGCGGACGGTCACCGTCGCGTCGGGGTTCTTGTACTCGTAGCGCACGATCGTGTCCGCGCGCCGGAACTTCGGGCCAAGCTCCTCGTCGCTTGCGATGTCCCGCATCAGCTTGCCGAGGGTGGCGTAGACCTCGTCGGCGTCCTTGAAGTAACCCACTTCCTCTCCTTCCTCAGGGACGACCACATCCTAAGAGCGCCGCGTAACCCCCCGCGCGGCTGCCCGCGTCACGGGTCCGCGTACAGGTTGGGCGCGCGGCCGCCGCCGAGCTCCGCCGGGAAGTCGCCCTGGATGAAGCACGGTGCGAACGTCAGCCCCACCTTGGGGACGTCGGGCGGCTGGTTGCCCTCCCAGGCCTCGTCCTCGTCGGTCGGCTGCGGCAGCAGCCCGGTCGGGTCGGTGACGAAGTCCAGGTTCTTGCAGTCGAAGTTCGGGAAGATGCCGCGCGCCGCCATCTCCGGCCGGGCGAGGTAGTCCGGCGACGGGTAGGCGTTGCCGCGGTTGGTCGGCAGGCGCGTGCCCCAGATCGAGAGCGCCTCGGTCGAGAGGTACGCGAGCTGCTTGAGGTAGTGCCGCGCCGACGGCTGCCCCGGCTGGTAGGGCAGGCTCGCCGACAGGGCCACGCCTGGCGTCGCGAGGAAGTCGGTGACGGTCGTCCGGTACGCCGTCAGGTACCGCGTCGCCGGGTTCAGGTTGGCCAGGAACGGGTCGAGCGCGTCGAGCGCCGGGCGCAGGCCCTCGTCGCCCAGGAAGCGGCGCAGGGCGGGCAGCCCGTCCTTGCCCGCCTTGACCAGCGGGTCGAGGTCGCGGAAGAGGCGCTCGAGGTGCGGCGAGAGCTCACGCACGCTCTTGAGCGTCGGGGAGATGTCGTTTGCGACCGGCAGCAGGTCGCGCACCAGCGGCCGCGTGTCGGCCTGGAACTCGTCGAGGCGGGCGAGCGTGGCGCGCGTCTCGCGCTGGAACGTCGGCAGGATCTCGACCGCCCGGGCGAGCGCCTCGTCGGCGTCGGCCAGCGCGCCGAACGTGCCGCGCGCGCCGCGGATCGCGCCCGCGAGGGCCTGGTCGCGCTCCGACAGCGCGCTGAACACGGTGCCCGTGTCGCGGACGAGCCCCTGCAGGGCGTCGCGCTCGCGCTTCAGCGCCGCGACGACCTCGGAGGCGTCGGTGAGGAACGGCCCGAGGTTGCCGATCGCGTCGTTCAGGTCGAGCCCGCGGTCGCGGATCGCCACGGCCGCGTTCGCCTGCCAGCGCTGGAACGCGGCCCGTGTCTCCTCGTCGAGCGCGTTGAAGATCTCGTCGATCTGGGTGGCGTTCTCGGTCTGGCCGATCCCGAGCTCGCCGCCCTCGGGGATCGGCTCGGCGGCCTCGGCCTGCGCGTCGCTCACGCTCGCGTTCGCGCCCAGCGACACCGGCGCGGGGTCGTCCCCGGACTTGGGCCTGCGGCCCGGCGAGAGCTCCACGTAGGTCTCGCCGAGCAGCGTCTTCTGGCGGAGGATCGCGCGCGCGTCAGAGGAGATCGGCGCGAACTCCGGCCGGATCTCGAGCACGGCCGCCGTCGTGTCGTTGCCGTCCACGCGCTTGTCCGGCGGCGCGAGCTTGATCTCCTTGACCTTGCCCACCGAGACGCCGCCGATGCGCACGTCCGACTCGACCGCGAGCTGGGTCGCCTCCGGGAAGTAGGCGGTGATCCGGTAGCTCTCGGGCTTGAGCGGCACCGGCCCGCCGAAGGCGATCCACAGAAACAGGATCAGGCCGAAGCACGAGAGCGTGAAGCCCGCGGCGACGATGATCCGACCGATTGAGGGGGCTTGCCTGCGCATCAGCCGCATGGCCCTCCTGGCTCGAACAACGGTGCGAGGCCGGTGACGATGCCGGCGACGACGCCGCCGACGGGGCTGCCGTACAGCAGGCTCGCGAGGTTCTGGCAGCTCGCGGTGAAGTAGATGCGGCGGTAGAGGCCGTTGGCGTCCTGGCCGCCGAACACGCTCGTGCCGTTGTGGCCCGCCCAGGCGCCCCAGTACAGGTAGCCCTCGTCACGGCCCGGGGTGCCCGGCGGCTCGGCGCCGCGCGGGTTGTAGGCCGCCATGTTGCCGAGGCGGTTGAGCTTCTCGCCGACGACCGTCAGGCGCGGCGCGGCCTTGCCGAACCGCTTCGCCGCCTTGCGCAGGTCCGGGCTCACCGGCCGCGCGGCGCGCACGAACGGGCGGATCCGCTCGCGCAGGACCGGCGTCACGCCGCGCGCGAGGCTGCGCGTCGCGCTGGTCAGCTCGGTGAGGTTGCGCGCGAACGGCCGCAGCTCGTCGAAGGCCGGGCCGAGCTCGTCGCCGAGCGCGCGCGCGGAGCGCAGCGCGAGCTCGGTCTCGCGCAGCGCCTCGGGCAGGAGACGCGCGGTGTTGCGCACGTCCGTGTCCTGCTCGGCGATCGCCCCCAGCGAGGCCGCCGAGGCCGAGACGAAGCGGCGGATGTCCTGCTCCTGGCGGCCGACCGCTGCCGTCAGGCGGCTCAGGTTGTGGACGAGGCGCGCGAGGTTCTCGTCGCGCTTGGCGACCTCGGTCTGCAGGCGCTCGAGATCGCGGTTGATCGGGCCCAGACTGCCGAGCAGCTCGCCGAGCTCCTTGCTGCGCCCCTTGAGCCCCTGGCCCGCGCTCGTCAGCAGGACGCGCAGGTAGGCGCGGTTGTCGGCGTCGAGCTCGGCGAGGATCTCGTCGAGGTTGACGTCGGGCGCCGTGTTCGCCATCGGGATCACGTCGCCCTCCTCGTACTCGCCCGCGGCCTGCGTGCCCGGGTCGAGCTGGAAGAACATGTCCTTGAGGCCGGTGGCGGGCCGCATGAGCACCGTCGCGTCGCGATAGATCGGCAGGTACTCGCGGTCGATGGCGAACGTGACGATCGCGCGGCCGTCCTCGACCTCCACCTTCTGCACGTCGCCCACCCGCACCCCCGCGACGCGGATCGTCTGGCCCTGGCCGGGAACCACGGCCTGCGCCGTCTCGAACTCGGCCTTGAGCTCGAACGGCCGCTCCTCCAGCACGGGGATGCGCAGCCGCTGGTTCTGGGCGATGTAGAGGCTGACCGCGAGCGCGATCACGGCCATCACCGCGACCGCGATGAAGTTGCGCAGGTTCTTCCGGATCGCGCGGATCACTTGGCCAGCGCCTCCACTCGCTCGAGGACGTCGGTCAGCCCGTACGCCTTGCCGAGCACCTCGTTCAGGCCCTCCAGCGCCTCGGCGCGCAGGCGCTTGGCGCGCGCCGTCTTGCGGCCGGCGTCGAGCAGCGCGCTCGCCCGCTCGAGCTGGTCGTCGACCGACTTGGCGAGCCGCTCGAGCCCGCCGGAGAGGTCGGCCGTCCCGAGCGCGCGGGCGCGCGACTGCTGCGGCGGGTCGCCCGGCGCGCCGGCGTTCAGGTTCGGCGGGTCGTTGGTCTCGCACGGGACGTCCGGGCGGAACGGGGTCTTCGCCGACGACTCGATCGACGGCAGCGCGCCGAGGATCGGGAGTCCCGTCATGCCCACCGCGTCGACGAGCGCGCCGTTCTCCCGGATGCTGTCGGGCAGGACCACGGTGTTGAGGCCGCCGACCGCGAGGACGCGGATGTAGAAGCCGTTGCCGTCGCCCGAGCGGCTCTCGCCCGAGAGGCCGACGAGGCTGTAGCCGAGCTCCTCGAAGACCTTGCCGGTGGCCGGGGTCCACGGGTCGTTCACGGTCATGTTCGACCACGGGACGATCACCTCGTTGAAGCAGCTCGAGAGCGCCCGGGCCTGCTCCATGAAGGGGATCGTCCGCTTGGTGAGGCGGGCGAGCGCGGGGATCGTCGGGCGCAGGTCCGCGGTCAGGCCGCGCAGCTCCGGCTTGGAGACCAGGCCGCGCACCTGACGCAGGAGCGGCATCGCCTCGTCGATGGTCCGCGGCGTCTCGCGCACGCCGGGCAGCGCCTCGCGCGAGAACGCGCGCAGCGCCGGGAACGAGGCGTTCAGGCTGGCGAACGCCGACCGGCCCTGCTCGATCACCGCGGGCAGCTCCGCGACGCCCTCGCGCAGCGGCTCGCTCTCCGCGGCGAGCGCCTCGGTGACGATCCGCAGGTTGGTGACCGTGTCCTGGAGCGCGGTGCCCTCCGCGGCGAGCGCCTCGGCGGTGGAGTCGAGGTTCTTGATCAGGCCGGAGAGGTCGTGCGGGCGCAGGCCGAGGAGCGCCTCGTTGACCTCCGACGAGTAGCGGAAGGCGCCCGGCGAGCTGCGGTAGGCCTCCCGGAAGCCCTCGGCGCCGCCGTGCTTGTCGAGCGCGTTACCGAACTCGTCGAGCAGGACCTGCAGGTCGCGGCGCACGTCGGCCTGCAGGGTCGTGAGCACCTGGTCGAGCTGCACGGCCACCTGGGTCTGGGAGGCCGGGAACACGTAGCCGTCCTCGACCTCGGGGGCGTTCGGGCTCCCCGGTTTCAGGTCCACGAACAGGTTGCCCTCGAGGAAGAGACGCGGCCGCAGCTTGAGGGTGGCGTCGGTGTGCAGCGGGAGCGCGTCCTCGTCCAGCTCCATCGTGATCAGCGCGCCCTCCTGGGGCACGCCGTCCTCGCCGGCCTCGACGTGCTCGACCTTGGTCACCTCGCCCACGTTCACGCCGGCGATGCGCACCGGCGCCGACGTGCGGATGTTGCTCGCCGACTTGACCACGGCCTGGACCGTGAACTTCGAGCCCCACGGGAGCTCCTTGCTGAACGCGAGGTACGCGGCGACCGCGATGACGATCACCGCGATCAGGCCGATGACCGCGTTCGGGACCCGCTGCCTGCGCCGCGCCGTCCTCATGGCTGGCGCTCCTCCACGCGGGTGTCGCGCCACTCGCGCGTCCCGTCGTTGTTCCAGTACAGCGTCGTCGGGCCGCGCGAGCCGGGGATGTCGGGCACCACCACCGCCGGGTTCGAGCGCGGCTGGCCGGGCACGCGCAGCTCCTGCTTGATGTAGCCGGTCTGGCCGGGCTGGCAGTCGGAGCCGTCCTGGCCGGTCGGTGCGTAGGGGTTCGCGTGCAGGATCGGCAGGTGGTGCGGGTTGAACATCCCGTTGATCGCCGAGCGGCCGTTGGCCTGGATGCCCGAGTAGCCGCCGACCGGGCCCTGCGCCTCGCCCGGGATCTCGATGGTGATCGGCCCGAGGTGGACGCCGATCGGGCCGAGCGGGGCGTTCACCAGCGTCTGGCGGAAGTTGTAGCCCACCTGGTCGCGGTCGCTGAACGCCTCCGGCAGGAACGTGAACCAGTAGTTGAAGTAGTTGCAGACGGTCTGCGCCGGGACGACCCACTCGGTCAGGCGGCGCCCGGTCTCGAGCGTGTCGACGAGCCGGTTCAGGGCGACGCCCGTGCTCGGCTGGTCGACCAGGCGGCGCAGCTCCACCAGCACGTCCCGCAGGTCGCGGTTGAGCCTGGGCGTGCGGGCGAGCACCGGCGTGCCGACGTCGATCGCGCTGTTCAGGGTGGGCAGCGCGGCCCGCAGCTCCTGCGCGCCGGGGCGCAGGCGGCTGGACAGCTCGGCGAACTCGCTCAGGAACGGGCGCTGGCGGGGCAGGGAGTCGATCGCCGTGCGCAGCGTCTCCGGGCCCTCGGAGATGGACTCCTTGAGCCGCTCGGGGTTCGCCGAGAGCGCGGCGAACGTCGTCGCCGCGTCGACGATGAACTCGACCTGCTCGGTGGAGACCGGGGCGACGATCCGCGCCGTGCGCCCGAGCGCGGCGAAGAACCGCCGCAGCTGCGTCGAGGGGTCGGCGAGCGTCTCGGCCACCGGGCCGAGGTCGCGCAGCAGCGGGCGCAGGCTCGCGATCGCGTCGTTCAGCGAGGTGCCGCGCGCGGCGAACGCGTTGCCGTAGCCCTCGAGGTTGCGCCGCGCGTTCTCGCGCGTCTTCGTGTCGAAGGTGTTGGCGATCGCGTCGAACTCGGTCTGCGGCTGGAAGCAGCCGTTGCGCGCCTGCTCGGGCAGCGCGTCCGCGGAGGCCTTGGAGTCCGTGGGCAGCGCGCAGCCGCCCTCGTCGTCGGTCCCGTCGAAGACGTAGTTCTCGGGTGCGGGCTCGCCCCGGCCGCGGATGATCTCCAGGTACTTGAGGCCGAACGCGGAGCGGTAGCGGATCCGGAAGATCGAGTCGACGGGCAGCGGCGCGGCGGACTCGTCGAGCTTGAGCGTGACCCGGGCCGCCACGGGCGCGACCTCCGGGCCGCCCTCGCCGCCCGCCTGCGCGGTGGCGGCGCGCGACTCGTCCACCACCGGCTTGATCTCCTCGACGATGCCGACGCGCGTGCCGCCGATCCGGACCTCGTTCGCGGTGCCCAGGCGCGCGGCGTTCGGCACGTCCACCGAGACCCGGTAGACCGGCACGAAGGGCAGGCCCTGGTTCGCGTTGTAGGCCAGGAACACCGCGACGATCACGATCAGCGTCGTGACCGCGCCGACCATCGTCGGCGAGGCGGCGAGCGCGGAGAGGGGGCCGCGGCGCCTCATCGCTCGGCCTCCCGGCCCCGGCTATGTCCGCGCGGGCACCTCATGGCTTGAACAGGAAGTCGAGGAGGTCCTTGGCGGCCTTGTTGACGTCCGCCCCGAGCTTGCCGCCCTTGCCGTTCAGGCCCAGCCCCTTGCCGAGGCCGTCGAGCACCTTGCCGGGCAGGCCGAGCAGGTCCTCGAGCTGCTTCTGGATCTCCTTCGGCTTGCCGGGCAGGCCGGTCGGCGGCAGGTCGAGCGCCGGTGGCGGCTCCACGGACGGGTCCCCGCCCCCGCCGTCGTCGCCCAGGCCGGGCAGCGGCGGCAGCTTGCCGTCGCGGCCGGGCTTGCGCTGGCGGGCCTCCGCGCGCAGGTCCTGCGGGTCGTTCGGGTCGCAGACCGTGACGTCCATCGACCCGGACGGGCACACCGACGGGTGGTACTTCGGCAGGTCGATCTGCTCGTTGATCCCCGGCTGGTTCGGGCCGAGCCAGCCGACGCACGAGTTCGCGTTCGTCGCCGGGTTCGACGGGTCGCTCTCGTCGATCAGCTCGGTAACGCGGTCGTGCTCGCCCGGGTGGGGCAGGTTGTTCGGCACGTCCGAGCGCGCGTTGTAGGCCCCGCACGGGCCGACGAAGATGTCGTAGAGGCTGAAGTGGAGGAGGTGGCCGACCTCGTCGAACTGGTTGAGCGCGCCGGCCTGGTAGTAGAGGTAGTTGAGGATCCCCTCCATGCCCGTGTAGCCGTTGTCGTTGGTGCGGCCGGTCGACCAGCAGGGGCGGGTCGGGTCGTCGCAGGTGCGCATCGACCGCGTGTCCTGCTCCACCGCGCGCCGCGGGTCGTCGATGTCCTCGAGGAACTTCGCGACGTCGTCGGCGACGGCGGGCGCCGGGCGGCCGGCGTCGCTGAGCGCCTCGATCTCGTCGCGGCCGCGGACCAGCGCCTTGCGGCCGGGGTCGGCCGCGCGCCCGAGCGTGACCAGCGAGCGCTCGGTGGCGCGGGCGAAGTCGGGCATGTCGACGGCGAGCTCGTTCAGCTCGGGGGCGGCCGCCCGCAGGTCGGTGAGCAGCGGCGTCGTCTGCTCGGCCGCCTCGCGGAGCTTCGCCATCGTCGGGCCGAGCTCGGCGAGCGCGTCGTCGAGCAGGTCGAAGTCGGTCGAGAGGTCCTCGCGCCGCTCGGCGCCGGCCGCCGCCGTCTCCCCCGCCTCGCGGATGAAGCGCACGACCTGGTCGCTGCGCTCCGCGAGCTTGCCGATGATCTCGTCGGCGTCGACGTTGAGCTGGCGGATCGTGCGGTTCTCGGCGGCGACGAGCTCGAGCGCCTCGTGCAGGTTGCGCAGCGCGGGCGCCCCCAGGCGAATCGCCTCGTTCAGGTTTTCGCCGTTGCCGCCGAGCGCGGTGCCGAACTCCCTGATGAGGAGGCCCAGCCGCTCGCGGTAGGGCATCCGCATCGTGTTCAGCACGAGGTCGTTCTGGACGGTCTGCTTGACCTGGCTCGCGGGTAGGGTGCCGCCGTCGGGCAGCGGCTCGCCCTGCGGGTCGCAGTCGATGAAGTACTCGGCGATCAGCGACTGCGGCTCCGACGAGCACTCTGTGTCCTCGCCGAGCACGGCGTGGTCGCCGCTCAGCTCGACGGTCACGACCGCCCGCTTCTCCGGGGTGATGTCGAGGTCGGTGACCGTCCCCGCGGGCACGCCCGCGACCCGCACCTCGGACCCGTCGACGATCCCGAACGCGTTGTACATCTCGATCTTGTAGGTCCGGGCGTCGTCGGCGCCCGCCACGCTCGCGAGCGCGCCCGCCGCGCAGGCCAGGACCGCCAGTGTCAGAGCGATGCGCCTCACGGTCCCGTCGGCAGCTGGGTCGGGTCGCAGTTGAGGGTGCCGCCGTCGGTGAACGGCACGGAGCCGTCGCCCGGGTCGCGCTCGAGCGAGCCGGGGCAGCGCTTGTGGTTGCCCACGTCAAGCGACGGGACGC
>Ga0207874_1003821_pt1 | contig 11896 bp, 6 predicted proteins | sample HigsolmetaAR201D_FD_184833 | JGI IMG/M metagenome (GOLD analysis project Ga0207874, IMG submission 184833) | Ionic liquid and high solid enriched microbial communities from the Joint BioEnergy Institute, USA - AR20-1-D (SPAdes) (version 2) ... | reverse complement strand
CTGCTCGGGGCTAGCCCTGTTCAGTAGCCGGAGGCGGACGCGCTACATGTCGAATGGGGGCTAGCTGCCTCTCCGCCTGAGTTAAAAAACAAACGAAAGCGAGGTCTCAGAGCCGAGACCTCGCTGTTTGCTGTGAAGGCACGCTGAGCTTAGCGAATGATAAAGCGCTGCCCATCGCCGCGTCCGAAGACATCGGGGGAGTAGAGCTCGCTGGCCGTAGTTGGAATCACATTGAAGCTGCCTGGGCTGCTCGCTCGCATGGTGTAGCTGTATTGGTAGGTGCCCTTGGCCAGATAGTCGGCGTAGAGCGTGACCCGCTCATCGTGCAACTCGCTGCGCGTGAACCAGAAGGGCGACCAGTAGCTGGGCGCGAAGCCGCCCGCGATATGGCGTTGGCGCTGGAATTGCGGCCCCTGAGCCATCAAGGTGCTGGTGGCTAGGTCTTTATCGATCGCCTCAGCGCCGGCGGGCAGCGGATCGTTGAGGCGCAGGTAGTAGAGATCATTGGGCGCGATCAAGGTGATCTCGACGCGGATCTCGTCGCCGACCTTGGCCTCGGTGATCTCGGGGCAGTCGCTGCCGTCGCTGCAGCTCGCCAAGGTATAGCGCCGCTGCACAATGATGCCGCGATCGAGCGCTTTGACCTCGGGCACGGGCAGGTAGCTGCGCAGATGAGCCGTGTAGTAGAGTACACCCGGCCCAGCGCCGCGCCCGACCGTCAAGGTATTGCCTACATCTTTCAGCAGATCGGCGACCGCGATCTCTTGTTTGATGGTTGTGCCGATGTTGCTGCTGTCGATATGGCCGCTGGTTTGTTGGCTGTTGTTCAGCCAGACGGCGTAGTCGTAGTCGCCCTGTAATTCGCCGCTCTGTTGCAGCCACTTGCTGAGCGCCATAATGGCCCACATATTCTCTTGCGATGTGCGCCATACGCTGGCTTGGCGCGCCACCATCAGCCAACGCACGATGTTGGAGTTGAGCTGGTTGTTGGGGTCGAGGCGGGTCATGGCCAGCAGAACGATGGCCGTGCTACGCGTGTTGGTATTCATCGACCACCAATCGTTGCTCTCCTCCTCCCAATGCGCGCCGTTTGCGCTCATAATCGCGCTGTTGTTGAGATCCGAGAGCAAGGTTTGAATGCCCGCAGCTTGCGGGTTGGCATTGGCGAGCGCCATGGCGAGGTAGGCCTTGGCGAACTGGCTGAGCTTCTCGCGCATGCCGAGCAGCTCTTGCAAAGCATCGTTAAGCTGGCTGGCGTCGCCTGTTTCGCTGAGCGCAAAGAGCAAGAGCGCTTGTAGATTGGCCTCGCGGTTGTTGGCGTTGGGGTCGATGCTGATCAGCTGCGATTGCAGGTAGCCCTGCGCGCGCGGCTGCATGTCGCTCGGAAGGCTGAACCCTGCCGAGTTGGCCTCATGGAGCGCTAGGGCGATGTAGGCGCTCAGGTAGGGGTTGCTTGGGTTGGGCGACCACCAAGCCCAGCCGCCATCGTCGTTCTGCTGCCGCTGCAACTCGGCGATATCCTTTTTGATCTGGACGCTCAGCTTGTTTTCGAGATCGCTGTTGCTGATCTGGAGCTGTTTCAGGGCTTGATAGATCTGAACGTAGCTCAGGAAGCGCGCCACGATAAATTCGCTGGAATTGTTTTCGTCGATCTGCATGGCCGCCAAGCTCTCTTGTAAGCTGGCCGCCAAGGACGGATCGAGCTGAACCATCAGCTCGCCCTTGGTTACATCGACGTTGGGCGGCAGCACGATCAGCTCGGTGCGCCCTTCGGCTGTGGTGAGCTGGCCTCCGGTAGCGACCTGATCGGCTACGCTGTAGCGATAGATCGGCAGCGCGCCGTCTTGGCCCTCAGCCAGGCGCGGCTTGGCCGAGTCGCTCAGGTTGCCCGCCACCACGCTAAAGACCAGATCGGCGGCAGGAGCGTCCTCAACCAGCGCCTGCCACGTCACCTTGCTCTCGCTCTTGGCGGCGATCGCCAGTTTGACCGTTTGGGGCGAATTGAGCTGGATGCCGCTGAACTGCAGGCTGACCTCGGCTTCGAGGGTCTGATCGCTGTTGTTGCTGATGTTGGCGGCTAGTTCGACCTCGTCGCCCACCACCAGGAAGCGCGGCGTGACCGGCCTGATCAACAGCTCTTTGCTCGCAACCAAATCGTTCAGCCCTTCGCCCACTTGGGTTTGATCGTTGATCGCCACAGCGCGCAGCGTCCAGGTGGTCAGATTGTCGGGCAGAGTGATGCGGACGCTGGCCTTGCCGCTGGCGTCGGTTGTGACGTGGGCCTGCCAGAAGGCGGTATCGGCGAAGTTGCTGCGCACGGTGTTGGCAGATTGATCGCTCTGGGCGGCGCCTCCGGCCCGCAGAGCTGACTCGGCTGCGGGGCTAGCCGCATCGGCAGCTGGAGCGGCTAGCCCTGTCTCTGCCTCAATTTGCTGATCTTGGTCAACTTGGCCTCTGGCCTCCAGCTCGCTGATCGAACGCTGGAGCGAGAAGCTCAGCGCGCTGATCGTCTCGACCTGCAGCGAGCGCTTGTTGTAGAAGCCTTCTACAATCGCGTTCTCGGGGCGCGGCCGCAAGCTCAAGACCGCCTTGTCGACCAGATCGAGCGAGAGCTCGGCGGGGACGCCCTTGCCCTGGGAGTCGCGCACCTCAATGCTGTAGTCGACCGTCGCGCCCGGCTCACTCTGAGCGCTCGAGGGCGTGATGCTGACCTCTAAGCGCTGCGGAATCGGTTCGACCGTCAGAGGCAGGGTGCCGACCCGCGTTTTGGCGGTTGTTTCGCCGTTGCCCGGCCCGGCAAACAGCACGACCGAAACGAAGATATTGGGCGCGTCGTCTTTTTCGATCGGCAGCTGGTAGACCGTGCTATTCGAGCTGAGTTGCACGACCTCGTAGCGCAGAATGCTGGCGCGTTCGACGCTGATTAAGGCCCAGGTCGGCTCGGCGAAGGGCGAAGGGATCAAAATCTCGGCCGTCTCGCCCGGCTGGTAGCTGCTGCGGCTGCTGACCAGATTGATTGTATCGAGCTGGCGGCTCTGCCAAGCCACAAAGCTGCTCGATGTGACCCAAATCGTAATGCTTGAGCTGACCGTGCGACCGCCGCTATCTTGGGCCACGGCTCGCACTTGGTAGCTGCCGCCCTCGCTGGGCGTGAAGCTCAGGCTGGCCTCGCCCTGTTGGTCGCTCGTGACCTGCTGACGCTCGACGGGGGTGCGGCTCTCTTCGCTTACCCAAGCGCCATCGCGGAAGACCGAGTTCCACTCGACCTTATCGATGATCACCTCAAGGTTGCGGCCCGCCAGACGTCGCCCGTCGATCGATGCGGTTACTAGTTCGATCCGCTGGGCCTTGCCCTCGCTGCCGATCATGCTGGGCGATTTGATGCCGATGTACAGGTCGCCGCCGTGAACGATGGCGCTTTGGCGGTTGGAGATGGCTTGGCCGTCGCGCCCGATGATCGTGGCCTCGACGATCAGTTCGAGCGTCTGGGTGATGGGCTGGCCCTCGCTATCTTTGAGATCGGCGGGGATGCTGAACGTGAATCGACCGTTGCTATCGGTGATGCCGTCGCCCTGCAGCAGCAAGGTTTCTGAAGGCCGCGGATACCACCAGCAGAAGTCGATACAGATGGCGTCTCCGCCTTCGCCCCAGCGATAGTCGCCTTCAAAGGGGCGATAATTGGTCTGGCGGCTGAAGACGCGCCATTCGAGATAGCTGTCGCTGAGTGGCGCGCCGAAGAAGTAGTTGGCCTCGACCGTCGCATCGAAGCTGGTGCCGAGCACTAGCTCCTGATCGGGTAGCTCGACGTTCACCTCGAACTCGGGCACGCGATACTCGGTGACGTAGAAGCCAGCGTAGCCCCACAGCTCCTCGCCTGTCAGCTCGACGCTGTAGTTGCCCAAGGGTGCGTCTTCGGCCAGCGGCACCTGAAGGCTGAAGCTGCCCTGCTGGTTGAGCTGAACCATTTGATTCACGACCTCGCTGCCGTTGCTGGAGCGCACCACCAACGTGGCTTGGCGCAGCGCGCTGAGGCTGTAGCGGGCGTCGTCTTCGCTGCGCACAATGCCCTTCAGCTCGACCGTTTGGCCGGGCCGATAGATCGGGCGGTCGCTGTAGAGGTAGGTATGTTCGCGACTGCTCGGGCCGCTGTAGCCCGAATAGAAATCGCCCGGATAGAACGAACCTCGCCAGTTCAGGCTTGTGGCGCTGAAGTCGGGGCAGTTGGCCGGATCGTTGCAGCTTGAGAGCAGGCTGATGTCGTAGCGAATCTGCTCCTTTGGCAGCCTGAAGCGCGCGATACCTTGGGCATCGCTGGTGGCCCTGCCGAGTTTAGTTCCATCGCTCGCGACGGCCTCGAGGGTCAGGTTGGCAACCGGCTTGCCATCGCTCAGCGAATTCACCCACGCCAGCAGCTCATTGGCGCTCAACTTCAGCGTGATATTGTTGGGCGACACGATCAGCTGATAGTAGCTGGTGTCGTTCTGATTGGGGTGCCGCATGCTCAGCAGATAGCTGCCCGGAGGCAAGGCTTTGCCATCTTTGTCGAGCTTGACGCGTGTATTGCGATACTCGTTCAACGGAGACGAAAGCTGTTCGTTCCACGAGCGCAGCAAGGTGCTGTTAGCCGGCAGCGGGTTCGTCCAGTCGCGCTGCTTCGCCAATTCGAGCGGGTCGATCTGATAGAGCTGGAAGCTGACTTGATCGGTGTTGACCGAGCGCAGCACCACCTCCGAAGGCTGGCTGTTGTTGAGCGTAACGGTGTAGCCCGGCATCAGCAGTTGGGCTTGAGGCTCGATGCGGGCCGTGCGGAAGTCGATCACTTGGTCTTGAGCGATCTGATTGCCATAGGGATCGCTGATTCCGGCTGCGATGCGTATGCGGTAGTCGGTCGATGGCTTCAGGCCCCAATTGATGTAGAACGTGTTGTCGAAGGAGCTGTAATAGGTGTAGACCTTGGTGGCATCGACGGCGGGCGAGATGCTCAAGCGCGACATCACGCTGCTCGGGTCGATGGGCACATTGAAGTTCAAGGCGACGCTTGCGGTATGGCTCACGTTCGCAGCGCCATGCCTTGGCTCGGTAGCGATGATTCTGGGCGCGGCCACGGTCTGGAAGCTCCAGCTGTAGGGCTGAGCTAGGCCGCTGCCGCCAGATGGGCCGCCTACTCCAGCGCTGATCTGGGCCGTATAGCGCTTGTTCAGCTCCATCAGCTGGGTGGGCGTGAAGATCAAGCTGCTGCCGACCACGCTCACGGTGCCGGGCAGATCGCCCGAGTCGCTGCTGATGCGCAGAGCGCCGTTGGCGATTTGCGGATCGAGCTCTTGGTTGAAATCAACCCGAATCGTTTGGTCGAGCGCCACATTGAGCGCTCGATCCTCGGGCAAGGTCGAGATCACCCGCGGGGCCGCCACGCGAAACTGCCAGCTGTATTCGCTTTGCAGCGGATTGCCCGCGATGTCTTGCAGCGAAGCGGCGATGCGGGCCGTAAAGCTGGTCTCGGCGGGCAGCGGCGCATCGGGTTTAAAGACGTAGGTCGAGGTATTCAGCCACTTGCCGCTGCCGCTGACGGCCGGTTCGAGCCGCAAGGGCATGGGCAGCGTGCTCTGTTCGATGTTGCTGACCAGCGGCACCACGGGTCGATTGAAGATGATCGTGATTGTGCTGTTGGGCGCCACATCGTTGCTGTTGGGCGCGGGGATGACTTGGGCAACTTCCAAAAAGCCTGCCGTCTGGAAGCGGAACTGGAAGGCGTCGTTGCTGGCTGTACCGTCTTGCGCCACTACGCCTTTCGCAATGCCCAGATCGAAACTGCTGTTGCGCAACCAAGGGTTGTTGGGCGTAAAACGCAGCGTGCGGGCGTCGGCCCAGCTGATGGTTCCGCTGATGTGGGCCGCCGTCTGGATGGCTTGGTTGACCGAGGCCTGATTCATGGCGCGGTCGAACACCAGCTCGATGCTTTGGGTGGGCTTGAGCTCTTCGCCCAGCGCGGGGCGCCGTTCGACGACCATCGGTGCGAGCTGGCTGAGCGGCAGCGGTGTGATCGCGAGCTGCACCGGCCTAGTTTGGCTTGGGCTATCTGTCGCATCCGAGGTGGCTGTAGCGCTGTCGGGAGCTTGAGAAGGCTCGTTGGCGACCGGTTGTGGATTGCCGCCTAGGTTCACCACTGTTACGATCAATGCGATAATCAGAACAAGCGGTACCAACAAGAGCAGAAGTTTGCGCTGGGTCATACGGCCTCCTTCCAACTGAGCCTATCGTCTACGAGTCATAACGTTGAGGAGCGTGAGCTTGTTCCTCTAGCGCAACGAGCTGGCTGTTGACAGAAATGGCAAGCGTGCTATACTGAGTTTATACTTAACAATTATGATTGACTAACTTAATTTTTAATGAGCAGCTTTAACACTGCTTGTTGGTATTATCGCATATTGTGGAGGATAACCAATGGCTTTTCAGACGCTCGATCTCGGCATCGACTCCTCTGTCTGGCAGAGTGGTCTCTCGCTCGATGCTTTCCTCGCTCAGATCGAACAGCTAAGCGATCGGCGGGCCCTGCGGCTTCGTCTGGCGACGGTTGCATTTGCTCCCTATCAGAAAGAACGATACGCTCGCATCTCTCAGCCTATTCGAGTCTCGGTGCTTACCGAAGGCTGGTGCGGCGACTCGTTGATGGTCTTGCCGATCGTGGTGCGTCTGGTCGAGGCCATTCCCCAGGCCGAGTTACGCCTGTTTGTGCGCAGCAAAGAGCCGCAGCTCACCGCGGCCTACGCCGCTCGCGGCATCGTCAATATCCCCACGATCAGCTTCTTCAATGCCGACTTCCGCGAGCTAGGCACCTGGGTCGAGCGTTCTCAGGAGGCTCATCGTCAGGTAGCCGCTTGGAAGGCCGCCCATCCTGAATTCGGCGCGATTTTGGCCGACGATCAGCTCGCGCCCGAGGAGCGCCGCGCCCGTTTGCAACCTTGGTTGCAGCATATGCGGGCCGAGATGGGCTGGTGGTATAGCGATCGCTTGCAGCAGGCGACTCTCGACGAATTCGATGCGATCTTAGCGAATCTTGATCGCTAATATGGTCTAGCCGATTGAGACACTTGGTATAATGTCGCATTGGAGCATATGTGTCTTATCGGTGGGCAGCGCCGCTCTGCCTAGGCCATCAACGTTAGATGGTTTAAAGCACTTCTCAACAATCTAGCGGATTTTAGCGTAAGGAGTCTTTCATGGTCGCTATGCTCAACGGGACAGCGAACCTGACTTCAGCAGCGTTGCGTCAGGAACTGAACAATCTCCGAGTTTGGATTGAGCTGTTAACGGAGCGAGTTGATGAGTTGGAACAGGCTTACAACGGTCAAACCCAGATCCCAGAAGGTATTCGTCCGATCTTGCCTCACCCAGCCGAAAGCGTAACACGTTACCCGCATATGTTGCTCGATCAGTTGCTTGCAGCTGAATATGCTTATGGTCAAAGTCTCGATACCTTGTTGGCGCGTCTGAAAGAGGCACGCGAATCCTCCGAGGAGCGCTACCTTGTACTCTGGCGAACCCGCTACGATCAAGAAGTCGCTAGCGAAGATCAATTTCTTGAGACGTCTCTCTTCGAAACGGCGGCAGCCGAGGCCGCTGAGCTGCCACAGCAACAAACCAGCATCGTCTGTATGCGCTCGTGGTGTTATCGCCATTAACCCCCATCTCTGATCGTAGGCCAGCCTACTGATCGTTTTACCCCTACGTTTGACAACAATCGAACACTCTGCCTTTATGCTGCTTTCGCGTTATGTTTCTCAGGCTACCCTCAAGTGCTTGAAAACTCGCTTCGAAGGTCGGTGTTAGGCTTGCACATACAGCTACAGGCTAGCGGAATACTCCACTAGCCTGTTTTCTTTTTATATCGCCACATCTGCTTGTTGCGCTCAAGCTTTTAGCGGCGTGCTCTCTGTCCTCCATTCGGTCCTCACCGCGTCCGCCTACGGCTACTAAACAGGGCTAGCCCCGAGCAGGGCCCTCACCCCCCGACCCCCCTCTCCCGCCAAGCGGGCGAGGGGGAGAAATGGGAAGCGGGAGCGCAGAACCGTCCTTTCACGACACAGGGCTTTAGCACTCAGTTCCAAACTCTTTAAACAGGCTCAGTGCCTCAGTGTCTCGTGTGGTGAACATACAACGAGGGCCCTCACCCCCCGACCCCCTCTCCCGCCAAGCAGGAGAGGGGGAGAAATGGGAAGCGGGAGCGCAGAACCGTCCTTGCACGACACAGGGCTTTAGCACTCAGTTCCAAACTCCTTAAACAGGCTCAGTGCCTCAGTGTCTCGTGTGGTGAATAAAAAACGCTGCTAGCCGCCGAATGGGAGGATAGGATGTTGGTAGCCGAAGGCGGACGCGCCAAGGATCGTCTGGATGGTAAAGACCTCTCCGCCAAATGATGTGCGATGGTGTGTGCTTGAAGCTGAAAGGTCTCGCTCGGGGCTTGACAGAGCGAGACCCTTCGTCGCTGGCGCTTAGTTGTTGGGTCGCTCGCCGAGTGTGACTGCGAAGCTGAGCGTTTTACCGTCGCGTTCAGCGGTCACTTCGACCTTTTCGCCGACTTTAAAGCGCATAATCACGCTGCTCAAACTGTTGTCGTTATCGATGCTTTGATCGTTGATGGCGGTGATGATATCGCCGGGCTTTAGCCCTGCTTTAGCCGAGGGGCCACCTTGCTCGACCGCTTGGATCAAAGCGCCTTCAGAGCGATCGATGCCCAATTGCGATGCGATATCGAGATCGAGCAGGGTGTACTGAATGCCCAAGTAGGGGCGCTCAACTTTGCCCTTGGCGATCAACTGCTCGCAGACGCTTTTGACCGTTGAGCTGGGGATAGCAAAGCCCAAACCTTCGGCTTGATCAGGGCTGTTCGAATTGCCGCGCACCACTAAGGTGTTAATGCCGACCACTTGGCCTTGCAGATTGATCAGCGGACCGCCCGAGTTGCCATGGTTGATGGCTGCATCGGTCTGGATCAAACCCTCTTGACCGCCAACATTGCGATTCAAGGCGCTTACAATGCCTTGGGTCACGCTGTTTTTGAAGTCGCCCAAGGGGCTGCCGATCGCGATCACGGTTTCGCCCGGTTGTAGCGCGTCGGAATCACCTAGTTGGGCCACGGCGGGCACAGGATCTTTGACCTGAATGACGGCCAAGTCAGAGAAGGCATCGGTACCGATCAATTTGGCGCTATGGCGGCTGCCATCGGCGTAGATGACTTCGAGCGAGGCGCTGTTTTCAACGACGTGGTTATTGGTCACGATATAGCCATCCTCGCTGATGATCACACCGCTTCCGCTCGATTTTCGCTCTGCTTGGGGGATCTGCCTTCCACCGAAGGGAAAGCCGAATTGCTGAAATGGGTTGCTGACAGAGCTTGTTTCAAGGGTGTTGATGACGGTTACAACGGCGGGTGAGGTTGCTTGAACCGCCGCAACCGTTGAATTGCTGTTTGAAATGCTAGAGGCTTGATGGACTTGAAGAGTATTCGTTGTGTTGCTGTTTGCTACGATATTGCGTTGCGAGATGTAGTAACCGGCAGCGCCTCCAACGATGCCTGCTCCTACAATGCTGAACAGCATCGTGAACACAAGCGCTAGTACAAACAGAATTTTTGCTCTATTTGACATAGGGACGCTCCTTTCCACAATGGTCGCTTCATGTAAGCGCCACTTATTGCCATGCTGAAAAACTTGATCGCGTTGATCAAGCGATGAAAACAGTATCCTGCGAAAAGTTAAAAGCGAGCTTAAACAATTCTAAGAGCGAGCTTAAAAAGCGCTCGCGAAGCTTTTATAACAAACCCAGTGATACACTTGAGTTTTTTGGCCTTCGGCAGAGTGGAACCTGACTTTTTTGTTGTTTGGTTCCGCGTTGCGCGCATGCACGCCTTTAAGCCGATCTGGTGTTGCACCAAATCTCTTTGTTATCTGCCGAAGCTATTTGTGTTTTTGTAGAGAATGAAGTGTAGTGTCGAGAGATTTGGCAACTATACGCCAAATCTCTCACTTTTAGGTTTGCTGCTTGGCAGAGTGCGCCTTACAGCAGTGCTTGTGAAGTTTATAAGCTAGCCGCAGGAGGTTGGGTTGCGGGCCTGATTATAGACGCGATCGAACTCTTGCAGAAATTGCTGGGCGATGGCCGGATCGTCGATGATGATCAGGTTTTCATCGTTGGTATCCTCGGCTCGTCCTGTGAAGTTGTATGAGCCAGTGATCACGATGCGATCGTCGATGATGATCACCTTGTGGTGCATGGTATAACAGTTGCCATCTTCGTAGACCTCGACGCCAGCCTCTTGGAGCGGTGCGAACTCGGCCCCTACGCCGTTGGCGTTGCGCTTCTCGAAGACGCCCTGCACCGTTACACCGGCGTTGAGGCGCTCGACCATAGCATCTTTAATCACATCGTCGGTGAACGAGAAGGCCATAAAGCGAATGCTCGATCGGGCGTTGTTGAGGTATTCGACGATGCGATTGCGCGGCTTATCTTTCGGCGAGAAGTAGTTCTCGATCGTCACGCCGTTGTACATGATGCTTGGGTAGGGCGTGAGCGAACTCTTTTTGCGCGAGAAGAGATCTTGGCGCATCTGGTTGAATTCGGCTTGGTAGTTTTCGACGATCTCTGGGATGGTGATGCGCAACAGGTTGTTGTTGTTGCGGTAGTTATCGTTTACGGTCGCGTTCCAAGAACCCATCCAGACCAGCTTTTTGTCGATGATAATGAATTTGCTATGCAAAAACGCATCGCTCTGCTCGTAGTGGATCGGGATGCCAGCGCGTTCCATCTGCCCAGCGAATTCGGCCATCTCTTCTTTCTCGAGGTTTTCGCCATCGAGGGCGAGTTCTACCTCGACTCCGCGCTCTTTGGCCCGTTGGAGCGCATCGGCGATCGAGAAGAGGTTATATTCGAAAACCGCCATCTCGATGCTCGATTGGGCCGCATCGATATCGGCGATGATCGCTTGTTCGACCGTGGTCGCGCGGCGCGAAGAGGCACGATCGGGATAAACCAGATCGGGTGTTGTAAAGTAGACTGTGATGGCTGAATCGAGCGCGCCTCCGCTTGTATTCGGCGCTCCCGATGAAGTTGTTGGATTGGTCGCGACCGACGTCGGAGGGATGCTTGGCGATTCACTTCCTTGGCCAAACCAGCCTTGGCGTTCAAGGTAGTAGGCACCGATTAACAATACGAGCAGCAGGATGATCTGCCAGATCGAAGTACTGTTTCGTCGCTTTGTTGTTTTGCGACGCGCCATGTGAAGTTCCCTTTGCTGTTTCAATCAGACGGATCATTGTGGCCGTTAGGACACGTTAGAACACTGTTAACAGTGTGGGGTTTGCAATTTGTACTTTCGTGTGTGGTACGCAACAAGTGGCCTAAAACGAGAACCCTGCCGGGCAGGCTCTTGTTCGTTCAGTATACCATATACACACGCTCTAAAAGCGTATTCTCATCGCTCTATGCGGCGCGGCCATAGAGCTGTTTTTAGAGCGAATCCGGCTGATCATGCTGTGTTTTTTGCCTTCAGAATAGTGGAACTCAACTATGCTCGTTTTACCCTTTGCGAGCAGACAAGCTTTAGGCAGAGTAGGCATTGCAATGCTTGATGAAGGTTGAGATGCAGTGTTGCACCCTTCTCCCGCACTGGCGGGAGCTATGCATTAGCCAAAAGTCGTGTCGGCAGCAAAAGACGATCGTTCGCATACCATCGCGGGAATATCCTTGAGAGCACAGAATGTTGATGTTGTATGCGATTTCGCGTAGCGAAATCGCATACAACATCAACATTCAGCCCCTCGCCCGCAGCGCGGGAGAGGGGGCCGGGGGGCGAGGGCAGATAACGCTGACCGTATGTTGATTTGTGGGTAATGTACAGCTG
>Ga0207874_1003816_pt1 | contig 11905 bp, 8 predicted proteins | sample HigsolmetaAR201D_FD_184833 | JGI IMG/M metagenome (GOLD analysis project Ga0207874, IMG submission 184833) | Ionic liquid and high solid enriched microbial communities from the Joint BioEnergy Institute, USA - AR20-1-D (SPAdes) (version 2) ... | reverse complement strand
GACGGATCACGCGGTGGCCGCTTTACGTCCATCACCGACACGATGACGAACCCAGCAACCGCGCTACACCACTATGCGGGACTCAACTAGCGGTTCCCGGAGGAACCGCAACCCGGGCCACGAAACCTCCCTAAAGGCCGACTGCTCGCCTCAATGAAGAGCGGTTCCCGGAGGAACCGCAACGGCCGGAGCGCAGCCCGGCGACGTTGGTCGAGCCGCCTCAATGAAGAGCGGTTCCCGGAGGAACCGCAACCCGTCGGGGCCATAACCACCGCACCAGACGACACCGCCTCAATGAAGAGCGGTTCCCGGAGGAACCGCAACCTGTATATGGGGGAGCCGCGGACGCCGGCTGGGGGGTTGGTGCCTCAATGAAGAGCGGTTCCCGGAGGAACCGCAACGACGCCGGCGAGATCTACACGTACGGCGGTTGGGCGCCTCAATGAAGAGCGGTTCCCGGAGGAACCGCAACGTCCGGTGACGCGTGGGTGTACGGCGACGCGTGGGTGCCTCAATGAAGAGCGGTTCCCGGAGGAACCGCAACCCGCGACCAGTCCTGTTCGGAGCCGACGCGGCTGTTGATGCCTCAATGAAGAGCGGTTCCCGGAGGAACCGCAACACAAGCCCGGCGGCGAGATAAAGCCGAGCACACGCGGCCTCAATGAAGAGCGGTTCCCGGAGGAACCGCAACGGGTGGACCTGTTATAGGCGTAGACAACGCCGTTCTTGCCTCAATGAAGAGCGGTTCCCGGAGGAACCGCAACCGGCACGGGTCCATCCCCCGAAATCGTCCGGATTCGAGCCTCAATGAAGAGCGGTTCCCGGAGGAACCGCAACGGCCGATCTCGTCATCGTGGGTGGTGTGTGGTTCGCCCCGCCTCAATGAAGAGCGGTTCCCGGAGGAACCGCAACCTGTCGAGGTCGGTGTCGGCGAGCTCCTGGCGGCGGGCGAGGCCTCAATGAAGAGCGGTTCCCGGAGGAACCGCAACTCAGACGGCGGCATCGCAGCACGCTCGTCCGCCAGGCCTCAATGAAGAGCGGTTCCCGGAGGAACCGCAACCCGGGACAGCCCCTTCGAGGCGAGGTAGTCGCTGACGCCTCAATGAAGAGCGGTTCCCGGAGGAACCGCAACTCCCAGACGCGCCGGACGACGACGCCTGACTGTAGTCGCGGCCTCAATGAAGAGCGGTTCCCGGAGGAACCGCAACCCGAGCGCGTCGACACCCATGACCGCGGGCGTCCGGCCTCAATGAAGAGCGGTTCCCGGAGGAACCGCAACCCATGCTGCGCCGCCTCCTCGCTGTGCTCGCTGAGGCCTCAATGAAGAGCGGTTCCCGGAGGAACCGCAACTTGAGGAAACCCAGACCGTGCTAGGCCGGCTCTCCAGCCTCAATGAAGAGCGGTTCCCGGAGGAACCGCAACCGCGCCGAGCGGGCGACGCGGGATCGGGCACGCCGATGCCTCAATGAAGAGCGGTTCCCGGAGGAACCGCAACGACAACGTCCAGGAACTCGCCGAACCGGTCTGCCTCGCCTCAATGAAGAGCGGTTCCCGGAGGAACCGCAACCCGATGCTGGCTGCGTCACCCGTCAAACCCTGAAAATTGAGCCTCAATGAAGAGCGGTTCCCGGAGGAACCGCAACCCTGGGCCAAAAGTACCATGTCTGAGCTCGGGGTTTGCGAGCTCGTGCGAGGGCTCTGGTGTTGGGGGACAGTGTCGGGGCTTTCATAACGGTGTTCGTGGTTGGATGGGCGGTTTGACGTGGATTGTTGCGATGCGAGCGCTGGCCGGGGTTTCTGCAGTGAGTCAGCGCTCGCAAGGATCAGACGATAATGATCGAACGGTCTGTGATCGGCCGCTCGCGTCCGATACAGGCGAAGCGGTCTTCTTGCATGGTGGAGACCAAGCCGAGGTCGCAGAAGAGGACCGAGTCTTCATTCGCATCGATGAGCAGACTCACCTCGTGACGGAGCCGTCGGAGCTTTGCTGGGCTCGCGTCGACGATGAATACGCTGTACTGAACCCTGTCGCCGTAGGCCTGGAGCTTGTTCGCGAGTCTGGTTCGTCGTTGGTTGTCCGGCACGTCGTAGGCGATCAATGTTCGCCGCATGTCATTTCTGGTCATCGTGTCGTGATTCCGATATAGCGGCCTTGGCTGCCGTCGATATATTTCAGGATCATTCGTGCTTGGATCTCCAATGCGCGGCGCCAAGTGGTCGTGTACTTCACGACCGGATGCCGGATCTCAGTTTGTATGCGTTGCTCAAATCCGGCGATGAGCTTTTTCCTACCCGCTTCCGTGAGCCGGCAGGACCCGAGTGCATCGGAAAACGCTGCGGCGGTGAGTTCACCGTTGTTGATGGCGCGTATAACGACCGAGTCCGCGATCGGTGCGCGGAACTCCTCGATGAGGTCCAGTGCCAGCGCGGGCTTGTTCCGGGTGCTGCTGTGGAGGAAGCCAGCGTGGGGATCCAAGCCGCACGCCGCGATGGCACGGATAGCCTCGGCAGTCAGGATACCGTAGACATAGTTCAATGCGACGTTTAGCGGATCAGTCGCGGCTCGCCCGGCCCGCCCAGGCCAGCTGGCCTCGAAGTCGGCGCGTCTTTCGGGTTTGAGCATCGCAGGAAACATCGAGAAATAGACCGCAGCTGCATGTCCTTCGATGCCGAGTAATTGGTCTATGGTCTGGGCCGTTTCTGCGGCTTTCTGGGATGCTCGTAACGATCTCACCGCGTCGATGGATCCGATGGAGCGGCGGAGCAGTGTCGCCTGGTTTGCGATCTTCGCCGCTACGAATGCGCGCGCGAGTCCCAGGCGCCCTTGGGCCGATGCTTCGTGTTGCCTGACTCGCTGCAGTCCGTTTGCCGAATGTGCGGACCGGCTCCAGCCCCACACCCGCCCGGTACCCGAGCACCAGACGATGGTGAGGTCGCGCCAACACATCTCCCGGATGAGGGCGCCGGACAGGTCGACGTTGCCGTGTACGACGAGTCCTTGGATCCGTTCGATGGGCACCGTGGCCAGTTCATCGCTGCCAGACCGGACGATCATGCGTCCCTTGGACAGTGACGCTCGACTACCTTGCGACGCGAGATGGACAACTTGACAGTCCGGATCGGACACCGTTACGCGTCGCTGAGCGTGCGGTCGTGGTGCTTCCGTGGGTAGGCAGACATCGATGTGCGAGCAGCGCGTGCATCGCAGATCGTCCTCCAGGGGTGCCGGCGCTGTTGATGCCTCACAGATCTGACGCGTCTGGTGAACGTATTGTTCGGCGAGTTCAAAATCGTGCTCGGCGAGCGTGACCGGCACGGTCACGTGGTGGCTGACGAAATGAACGGCTTGTTCGCTGGTACGTATGCCCATGTCGTCGAGACACATTCGCTGCAGTGCGAGCTGCACTCGCATCGCCTCGGTGACCTCGGGGCGCCGTCGGATGGGGGTTGCCTTGTACTCGGTGATCTTGACGGTGCCATCGGGTTTCACGCTCAGCAGGTCACATCTGCCGATCAGGCCCAGCGAGGAGTGGTAAATGTCCATCGCTCGGTAGGTCTGATTACGTTTCTCGCGCGTATCGACGCGAAAGTGTGCCAGTACGCCGGCGGTCACTTGGCCGGTATCGGTCGTTTCACCTGCGGCTTCCAACCACGCACGGCGTGGGCAGAACACGGTGTGCACAACCAGGCTTATCGGAAGTGGGGGAACGTCTTGCGTTTGGCCAGTCAGGTTGATTGTCCTCCGGTTCGGTGCTCGAGCAGGCCAGCAGATTCATTGGCCGAGAGGACATTGATCGTCCCCTCGAGTACGAATCGTTGTGGGGCATTTTTGGTTCCGGCCTTCTCGATGGGGAATAGCACGGTTGCCGCAACCCCGCGGGATTTCAGCCATCGGCGGGCAGCATCGACAAGTAGTGGGTCGTGAGAGCTGGTGCCGCACTGCTGTTCAGCATGCACCCGGAGTGCCGCCGAAACCAGGATGGAGCGCATACGTGCCGTGGCCACTGGTCTGGTGATCACGGGCAGCACCATGAACCTCGTATGTAGGACAGTTGTCGGAAATGCGGCCGGCGTAGTCGAAATCGTCGAAATGTGATGTGCGAGTGGGAAGTTTGCAATTCCCCACAGCGCACACCAGGCGATGGCACAGTCGGTCGGTTCCGGCCGGGTGAAGCCCGTGGCGGTTTGGGAGGAGCTCGGATCGTCATTGACGAGTTCATCGCACAGGCGCACCCCGGTCAGTCCGTCGAGAATCGCCACGGGGGATCGATCGGCAACGACTTGAGCCATCGGCCGCAGCCGTCCACCGACGAAGTCCGCTCCATGGGTGCGTGCTTTCATCTCCCACCGGCTGGCACCGTGATCGGGCCGGCGATCCTTTCCGTCAAATCGCCAGTAGGCGGGCTCACCGAGGCCGCCGATCATGGCCAGATCCAGGAACCCTCCGGATTGGACTACCTCGTCGATGCATCTCTGACGAGTCTGCTGAAGCGCGATCCATTCGCCGTCGTCGGCCGGAATATGAATCCGCGGACTGAACGCCGCCGTCGGCTTTCCGCCGATGTCCGTCTGCGCGTGCAGCCACGACCCGTCAGCGGCGCACCGATTGGCGTGCTGATGGACAGCGGCCGCGATCTGTTCCTCGTCGAGCCCGTCGACAACGACACGAGCCTTGGGAGTACCGGAATCGTGCCAGTAGCTTGCTACGCTGCGCCCGGTTTCATGCTCGACGATGCTCGCAAGCCCGTACATCGCGAAATGCGTCAGGGCCGTGGTGGCGGCACCCGCCAGGACCAGTTCAGTCATCGACCCTCCCCCGAAATCTGTCCGTCAGCGGCCCGCAGCAGCGCCTCGAGATAGGCCGTACCCCACACTCCCCATTCACGGTTCGTACGCTCGACCAGGTCATCCCACTCGCCGGTGTCGAACATCGCTTCCGCGACAGCACCGAAATCGGCGTCGGGGACCGACGAACCCCCGAGCAGCTCGGTGGCGTTGTGCGGGAAACCCGGACGCCCGCGGCCGTGACTCGTGCCCACCAGGCGGACCACAAGGTCTTTGAGGGGGTGGGTGGAAAGCGCCCGCGCCGCGCTCACCGCAGACCGTTGCTCGTGACGCCAGCCCCGCGGAAGTCCGCTTCGCGCGAAGTCCTGTCGCGCTTGCTGGGCGGTCCGTGCGCCGCTTTTTGCCAGCATCGGTGTCTCGCCCTCGGGACCGCGGCCGAGCATCAGCTGAAACCTCGGGTCGGCCTTCCCGTCGTCGTGGTGCCGGCCGGCAAGACGCAGTACCTCGACGACCTCGACGGCAAGCCCGACCGCGCGGCCCAGTTGTTCGGCACGTTCGGCTACATCGCGTGAATGGGAGTCCAGTCTCACCGGCGCATCCGAACGCGTCCAGATCTGTCGGTTCTCGTCGTCGGCGCGGAACCAATCCGGGTTCCGTATAACGATCCAGCCCAGCGCCCCCTGGTCGTCGACGCCTGGGGACAGGTGGAGTTGGCCCTCGCCGCCCTGTTCTTCGAATAGTGCCTGAGCCTCGGCGGGTTCCAAACCGGCGTACTCGGTCAGCATCTCACCGTCGATGATGACCTTCCGGATCCCGGGGAGTCGGTCGTAGGGCACCGCGGCGGCGGGTTCGGTGGGCTCCTCGACAACGACATCGGCGGTGCACACGACGTGGGAGTCGTCAACGATCAGGACATCGCCGGGCCGGGCGCGGTCGGTCGGCGACAACACCGACAACTCACCGGCCCGCTCAACGATGACCCAGGCATGCTCGTCGTCGGATCCGTACACGCGCTGCACCAGTGCCTGCGCGGCTCCGAGTGTGCAGGGGAAAACCTCGAAATCCACCGGTGGTACCGCCTGCAGCAGGCTCAATGCCATCGAGGAGTCTCCCGGCAACGCGTGCCGCACCACGACACCGGCCATCGCGGGTTCTGGGCTGAGGTCGTCGCGAAGCCACAACTCCAGATCGGGGTCGTCGAACAGGTCGTCACTGGTACGTGCCCACAGCCAGGCGTCCCACAACTCGGGGCGCTGTAGCAGGGTTCTGGGTAGCCGTTCCCCGGGCGGCGGGTCTTCGGCGAGGGAGACCGGGGCGATGTCGCCGGTGGTGGCCGCCCGGCGGGCCAGCCACGCGTAGGCGGCGGCGAGGTCGGCCGCGGCGTAGGGCGGGCAGTCCGTGATGGCCGACTCGTCGGGCGGCCCCACGACGACGACCTCGGTGCCGTCGCGCCGGCCAAGGCGGTTCACACGGCCGGCCCGCTGCACGAGCGCCGCGCCCGGGGCCAGTTCGGTCACCATCGCTGCCAGGTCGACATCCACCCCGACCTCGAGGGTCTGTGTCGCGACGAGCACATCGGTGGTGGGATCGCCGTCGGTGGTGAAGAGACCGGGCTTGGACTCCACCAACCGATCCAGGTCGTAAGGCCGCATCCGACCCACCCGGAGCTCGACGTTCAGTCCGGCAGCCCGCAGCCGTGCCGCCAGCTGCACTGCGGTGTCGACCCGGTTGACGATGCAGCCGACGGTGCGGCCGCCCTCAACTCCTCGGCCATATGTCGTATGCAGGCGCCGCACCTGTTCGGCGAGGACGCCCAGATACTTCGCCGACGGCTTGCCGCGACCGGACCAGTGCTCGCATGCTACGTAGGTCAGCGTCTTCGGGGTACGCAGCCGTCGTGCGAGCTCCGGTTCATTGTCGAGGTCGTCGGGCTGTACACCGATCACCGTGGTCCCATCGGAGGAGCGAGCGGGGGTGGCGGAGGTCTCGACGGTCTGCAGCGCCGGAACCCCCAGCCGTGGTGCCGTGCTTGCGGCGAACTCGCCAATGCGCCTGCTGGTCAGCAACAGTTGGCGGTTGAGGTGTGCTTCGTCGAGCACCATCACGGTGTCGTAGGCGAGCATCCCCGCCTCCCTGGGGCGCGCGTAGCGGCGGGAACCGTAGCCCCGTAAGAGCAGTCGACTACCCCACATGTCAGGGGTGGCGCAGATGACGGCGCAGCGGCTCGGGTCGTCCAACCAGGTGTTGCTCGGTGCGAGCCCACCACGCAATTCGGTGAGGTCGAACGGGTAGCCCTCCACCGAGGTGACCCCCAGGGAAGCCAGTGCCGCGGCAACCGAGGCGAGCACCGACCCGGGCTCTGCGGTCCTTATCGCGGCCAGGATTCTCGCTGCGCGCTGGGCGTGGCTGTCCACCAGCCCGCGACGGTTCACCACGACCGACAACCGGCGCGGGACGCGCGCCCCGGTACCCGAGGCGTGGAGGGCATTGACGAACAGGTGGATGTCGACGACGGCGGACTTGCCCGCCCCGGTGGGCGCGGAAATCCGCTCCGGCCACCGGCCCGATTCGGCGACATGCCGCATCAACCGGCGCTGCCAGGCGAACGGTGCATGGCCGCCGTTGACCTGCTTGAAGAACTCGTCGAAATCGGCGATCGTCAGGTTCACTACGCAGTCTCCTCGAACAGATCGGCGGCATCGGCGGGGACATCGACCGGCACCATCAACCCGCCACCGAGATGACGGGTCTGCCCGACCGCGATCAGCGCTCGCGGCGAGCCGAGTGAACCGAGATCGAGGGTTGCCCGATACGGCTGAGCGATCACGCCCTCGGGAAGCTTGTGGACGTATTTGGCCGCGTCGCGGGTGGGGATCAGCCTGGCAGACACCACTTTCGCGCCCCGCTGTTTCACCCTGGCAACCATGTCGCGGTACTTCGACGAACCCGTCCCAGCCACGCCGAGGTCGTCACGCCAGACGAAACCCAACGACAACAGTGCCGCGTCGGCCAGGGTCCACGCCGGGAGGTTCTTGTCACCACGCTGCGGTCGGGTCTCCGGTATCGCCACCGGATGAGTCATCCACAGGCGCCGATACCCCTGACGCGGCACCGGCCAGAACTCGTCCGCGGCGAGCCCCAGTCCGTCGAACCCGATCCTTCGCTCCCCGTAGCGGGACTTCAGATACGTGAGACCCGCTACCGCGTGGTGCAGCGCCAAGAGATCTTGGGTGTCTGCGTCACGAGGGATCAGCAGAGCGAATGCCGCTGATTGTGCGCCGTGGCCGGCGATCATCGCGCGGTCTAGATACTGGATCGCGACTCGGTTGGCCGGCGGCAGTACGCCACGTCCGTACTTGCCGGTGATAAGCGGTGGCGCACCCAGCCCGATCCGCGAGATGATCGCCCGATGCAGGGCGACACACCACCCCACCCGCTGGTCATGCGGGATCGGTGCGTCCACCTCGAGCAGGATCACCCGCTGCCACGGTATGGCCGGTGGGTCGGGTTCCGGGCGGACGTAACGCAGTTCGGTGAGGCCGGCCGTGGCGACGGGTGGTGGGGTGGGCTTTTCTGTGGCCTTGTGCCGGTCCTGCGGGACGCTCGGAGGCTTTGCGGGTCTGGCGATCTGATGTGCCTGTAGCAGGGAGTCGACGCGGCCGGGTGCCGGCGCGCGCACCCGGTGTCCACCGCCTTCGAACGCTGTTGCGTCGGCCTTCAATAGGTGCGTCGGTTTGATTTCGCCGACCTGCAGGGTCACCGGACTCGTCGCCTCACCGAGGCAGGAGACGTCAGCGCAGAGCTCTGCCAGAGTGTCTCTGACCTCGGTCGGCACCTCGGTGTCCCAGCACCATCCGAACGGGCCGTCGACGGCCACACCGTCCGAGATCTGTCGGTGGTACTTCTTGTCGACCCAGCGGCCCTTTTCCTTGCGGATCACCCCCTCGGCTCGGTAGGCGATCGCACCCGCGCCGGACAGTCGAACGATGCGTGGTAACCGGATTCCGCTCGGCGGGTTCTGCTCGATCCACTTCAGCGCGTGAATTGCACGTTCGCTCGGACGGAGCTCCGCGCGGTCGAGGACCGCGGTCGATCCTTGCCCGGCTGCATGCAACAAGGCCGCGTGCAGGCGGGCTGGATCGGGGAACCGGTCCGGCGATCCGTCGCGTCGATGACCGGTGTACGTGCCGAGTGGAAACGTCGCGATGATCGCAAACGCGGCCATCAGTCCTCAGCCTCAGCGACAGCGCCGCTCAGCACGATGGGATTGCCCACCACCTCAAGCACCTGGCCGTCCCAACGCACGGCGGCCTTGTCTGCCGCTTCCTCGATCGCGGTCTCCAGCAGCGCGTCGGCCTCGGCGATCGTCAGCGGCGCGAGCTCCCTGTGATTTCCGTACCGCTCGTCGAGGGTGACGGTCGCCGGCGCCAGCTCCATCAGATCGCAGTTGGCGCGCAGACTGAGCTCGGCATCGGAGCGGGCCAGACCGTTCAGCGCCAAGGCCGCAAGCAGTGCACGGCAGGCCACGTCGCCCTCGGGACTGGAACCGAAGCGGAGCTGGCGCAGTGCACTGAAACTCAGCACGTGCGAGCGGATGATCCGGCGACAAGCCACAACACCGAGGGCCTTCAGGTCCGGTGGGAGCCCGCCGAGTCCGAGTGGTGAGGCGGACACCGGTTTGTTCTTCGCCTTTACAGCCGAGTTCCGAATCTCCTTGACGGTCTTCGGGCTCAGTTCGGCCTCCTGGGCGGACAACAGCGTTTCGAGGTCCGTACCCGTGAGCTGAACACTCATCGCAACCGGATCGACCCGCGCGCCACCGCGCTTCGGCGATGTCCGCGCGTTCTCGGACTGGTCGGCCAGAACGCCGATGATCTCACCCACGATGGCGCTGCGGTAACGTCCCTGGTGGCTCCGGCGGGTCGAATCCCACGCACCGAACACCAAACTCGCCGGACTCGCCTCCAGCAGAGCCCGAGCGTTTGCCGAGGACGCATCCCGGATCGCCCGGTACTCGGCGCTTTCGGGCACTGGTTGTCCGTTCAAACTCCCGGCCCGGATGTGGCCGTCGAATGCACGGTGCGGAAGATCCAGATCCGTATACCTGGTCCCGTCGTAGGACACCCGAATCCGCGGAACCCTGCCGAGCAGCGGATGGCCCGCCTCGACCGCGAGCGACAGTTGCTGCTCGATCCGGTTCAACTGGGACTGCTTCGAATCGATGATGACGGTCTCGACCGGTTCACCGTCTACGAAGCGTGTCTCATAGGCGAACACCGACTCGTTCCCCGACACGAACTTCGCAGGAGCGACACCCGTGTGCGGCCCACCCGCGGGGGCAAGTTCGGTGACTGAGGTCAAGACGCTTGATCCCCCGGGGGAGCAGGCACGGACCAGATCCGCATAAGCAAGCTTGGACATGAATTACCCCCTCCTCGAGCAATAGATAACACACCGTCAGGACAGAACGGTCTGCCTGACGATCCCTCCGCCCGAACACATTACAACGAAGCACCGACATCAAACCGAACCGCCATTGATGACGCGAGCGGCGAACGCCGGATCATGCGGCGACCGACGTGGACGCAGCTGCAAGACGCAGCTGCCATTGTCCGATTTGCGTACCACCCGAGTGCATCGACCGGCGCCGAGTTGTCGGATTCCGGCTGCGGTGCTCGGCGACTTGGTCGACGCCGTTCCTTATCGCAGCGCACACCACGGCGTGAACGCCTCGGGTTTGTGGCGCAATCCGGCCCAAGGTTTTTAGAACGCGGGACGGGGCGCTGTCGCCAACGACGTGCCCGAAGGCGTGGAATTGAAGCCCCCACTCCCTAGGGCTGGATCGCTCTTGGCGGGAGTTCTACGGGCCGACCGGTTTCGCGTCATCACTGCTGCTGGTACAGTCTCATCGCGTCATCAGAGGGGGGGATGAGGGGTATGGCGTCAACGCTGAAATGACAGTCCGAAACAGATTTCGATCGGAGGGCCTCCTTCGACCGTACTGGCGCCCGGTGTGGGGCCGTATGCCCGGATCCGGGCAGGAGAGTGCACCGATGAATGGCGCCTGTTCCCAGTGTGAGATGGGAAGTTTGCATTCAAGCCGCCCACATGGAACGACACCTCTGGCAAGGATGTATGTTGAGAATGCTGGAAATCGGTCGCGAAGATGCCATGGGGGCGCCGGAGGAGTGCAACGGTCGAGGGGTGCGTGTTCGACCGCGAAAGTGGCCGGGTCAAAGCCGCTCGGCCTTACCGGGTGTTCACGGGTTCGATCGACGCCCTAACGTTTACGACCCGATTTCCAGCTCGAAGTCCATGACTCGAGGCTGTCAGTCGATGGCAGTATCATCCTCGACCTTCGGTAAAGATTCGAATTACGTGGCCGAAGAATGCGCGACCGAATCCGGTATCGCCGGTTTATTCTGCGGGCGGCTATTCGAGTTCGAGCGAAGTAGTGACGGTGGTATAGCCGCGGGCCGTGATTCCGGTGCTTGGAATCAAACGAGACGAACGCGTAGATCGGATTGCCTGTGATGGACGTCCGCAAGGTGCAGGCCGGCTGGGCCGTGTATGTCGCTGGGGCGCCGGTAATCTACGCGGTCGTTCCGGAAGGCGGCTTCGGCCGCGGCCAGACGCCGCCGGTGCTGGCTGACTGGTGACCTCGGCCGACGCTCTGGTGTTGCTGGTGCCCCGGGCGGCACGGTGGCGGCCGAACGGGTGAGCCGGGCATGCGCCCGCGACGGCTCGGCTTCTTCTGGATGATGGTGGTCACCAGGGCGGTGGGTGCAAGAGCGTCTTGGCTCATGATCCCGATCGCGGCCGCCACCTAGGCAATGGGCGTGATGTGGATGTACCACGGGTACTTCAAGCCCGAATGCGCCTTCGACCGTTCGCGGTCGCTTGTCGGTGCCCGACCGACCCCGAATGCGCACCGCGCCCCGGCGTGTCGGCATGCAGACACGGCCCCTCGCGCGAAGGGGAGGAGGGCGGGGGCCCGTCCCCCCGATTTGGCACTCGACCAATCCGCCCGTTAACCTGTCGTTCGTGACCATGGGTGTTCGTGCCTACTTTTGGCGCTTTATGTGGGCTCCGGGTGGAGCCGCACAAGCGCCACGCTGAC
>Ga0207874_1003815_pt1 | contig 11906 bp, 8 predicted proteins | sample HigsolmetaAR201D_FD_184833 | JGI IMG/M metagenome (GOLD analysis project Ga0207874, IMG submission 184833) | Ionic liquid and high solid enriched microbial communities from the Joint BioEnergy Institute, USA - AR20-1-D (SPAdes) (version 2) ... | reverse complement strand
GTCGTCCCATGAATGTCCAACCGCTCCCGTTGAGGAATGTCCAACCGTTCCTTTGGTGGGCGTCCAACCGCCTGGCCGCTGGCTGGCGGCTACCGCAGTCCACATTGGTGGGTGTCCAATAAGACAAGCAGCGGTGATCCCGTTGGAGCTTCAATGAGGCCGCAGCGATTCAGCTGCGGATGCGTGATCTACGCGAGCGCGACTGCGGGCGGTCACTAGCTTCAATGAGGCCGCAGCGATTCAGCTGCGGATGCCGGTCTGCACTGTCCCCATCTGTCCGAACAGCTGTTGCTTCAATGAGGCCGCAGCGATTCAGCTGCGGATGCATAGTGGCCGCCTCTGCGAGCGGACGAGGTGATGCGCTTCAATGAGGCCGCAGCGATTCAGCTGCGGATGCCGGCCACGAACCTCCGACTGCTCGGCAGCGGCGGCCAGCTTCAATGAGGCCGCAGCGATTCAGCTGCGGATGCAGCTGAAAACCGGCCCGCTCGGCTGCGACCACTGGGGGCTTCAATGAGGCCGCAGCGATTCAGCTGCGGATGCAACATGCAATATGGGCGCGCGATGATGGCGTACGACAGCTTCAATGAGGCCGCAGCGATTCAGCTGCGGATGCCGCCGACGAAGCGCGCGCGGCTGCCAGAGCACAGTTCGCTTCAATGAGGCCGCAGCGATTCAGCTGCGGATGCGTCATCACGACGGGCGAAATAGTTGAATTTCCAACGGCTTCAATGAGGCCGCAGCGATTCAGCTGCGGATGCGACCGAGCGCGCGTTCGCCGCTCTGCATATACGGCATCGCTTCAATGAGGCCGCAGCGATTCAGCTGCGGATGCTCGGCGAGCCGATGTGTCATGTTTTGTTTGCCCAAAGCTTCAATGAGGCCGCAGCGATTCAGCTGCGGATGCCTGAATCGGGCCATCACCGTGAAGCGCGGCTCCAAGCTTCAATGAGGCCGCAGCGATTCAGCTGCGGATGCGCGCAGGCGCCGTGTTCCCTGTCGCCGACAACGCAGCTTCAATGAGGCCGCAGCGATTCAGCTGCGGATGCTCCGCCTCCAGCGCGTACGGTCGCGACGTTACGAAGCTTCAATGAGGCCGCAGCGATTCAGCTGCGGATGCGATCAGCCAGTGGAAGCCGGGGCCGAGCTTGCGGTGGCTTCAATGAGGCCGCAGCGATTCAGCTGCGGATGCGGCCTGCCGCGCTTCGTCAGTTCCAACACCCATTGGTGCTTCAATGAGGCCGCAGCGATTCAGCTGCGGATGCACGGTGTAGGCGGCTCTGTGAAGCGATTAGAGACGGGGCTTCAATGAGGCCGCAGCGATTCAGCTGCGGATGCCCCGTCTCGGCGGAGACGACGTGCTGGAACGCGCCGCTTCAATGAGGCCGCAGCGATTCAGCTGCGGATGCCGAGCGGGGTAGCCTATGGTCATGGGCCGGCCACGGCTTCAATGAGGCCGCAGCGATTCAGCTGCGGATGCCGTTTGCTCGCCAGTTGGTCGAGCAAACATTCCTGCAGCTTCAATGAGGCCGCAGCGATTCAGCTGCGGATGCGCGGTAACACACTGTGTGACAAAGGCATGGTTGTGTAGCTTCAATGAGGCCGCAGCGATTCAGCTGCGGATGCCATCATCGAAGCGCTCGCCTTCATCAAGATGACCACACGGCTTCAATGAGGCCGCAGCGATTCAGCTGCGGATGCCCGACGGAAGCAGCTCTTGCTGAACTACGACACGTCGCTTCAATGAGGCCGCAGCGATTCAGCTGCGGATGCAGGGGGTACCGGTGAGCACGCCGACTCAGCTCAGCAAGCTTCAATGAGGCCGCAGCGATTCAGCTGCGGATGCTTGCAGGGTCGAGGGGGTTCCACTTCGCACTTGTTTCTGCTTCAATGAGGCCGCAGCGATTCAGCTGCGGATGCCGTTCATCGTCGTATCTCCTTTGGTCCAGTTTGTATTGCTTCAATGAGGCCGCAGCGATTCAGCTGCGGATGCAGGCGCATTGGTGGCAGCAGGACACTGTTCGCGTTGCGCTTCAATGAGGCCGCAGCGATTCAGCTGCGGATGCACCGGCGTTGTTCTGGAATGCATCCCCACCCAACACACCGCTTCAATGAGGCCGCAGCGATTCAGCTGCGGATGCAGGAAGACCCCTTCGATCGTGTAGCGCGTCGGACGATCGCTTCAATGAGGCCGCAGCGATTCAGCTGCGGATGCCGGGTCGGCTTTTTGTTTTGGCTGTCGATATTTCGGCTTCAATGAGGCCGCAGCGATTCAGCTGCGGATGCCGCGGAGGCATCAACGGCGGCCCCCGCGGCGGACGCGCTTCAATGAGGCCGCAGCGATTCAGCTGCGGATGCGAAGAGTGGGTGGGAGGCGGCACGGACATGCTGCAGCTTCAATGAGGCCGCAGCGATTCAGCTGCGGATGCGCGCGCGGTCCGATGTCGTTGTAATCTTCGATGCCGTGCTTCAATGAGGCCGCAGCGATTCAGCTGCGGATGCCTCATGGGGGTTGCCGGGATCATCACGGCCTTAGGCTTCAATGAGGCCGCAGCGATTCAGCTGCGGATGCGGCCGACAGCAGGCAGAGGCTGATCCGTTGCCGGGGAGGCTTCAATGAGGCCGCAGCGATTCAGCTGCGGATGCGCTGTGCCGCCCCGTTGATGATGCCACGTGCCGCTATGGCTTCAATGAGGCCGCAGCGATTCAGCTGCGGATGCCACAGGAGGTCGGGAAAGTTACGCGCGAGGAGTGCCCGGCTTCAATGAGGCCGCAGCGATTCAGCTGCGGATGCGTGCCGCGCATCTTCCGCTGGCTGCTCGACGTGAATGGCTTCAATGAGGCCGCAGCGATTCAGCTGCGGATGCCACACTGCGCATTCGGCTGGGATACACGCGGAACGGCTTCAATGAGGCCGCAGCGATTCAGCTGCGGATGCAGAACTGCAGAGCGTAGAACGCCTCCTTGCGAACGCCGCTTCAATGAGGCCGCAGCGATTCAGCTGCGGATGCTGCGCAAGCTCAGCAGATCTTGGCGACGACACCGGCGCTTCAATGAGGCCGCAGCGATTCAGCTGCGGATGCCGCCATCAGTCTATCTCCTCTTCGTTGGACACAGGTTTGCTTCAATGAGGCCGCAGCGATTCAGCTGCGGATGCGACGAGGGTGCCGATAAGGACAGCCCGCAGAAGGCGCTTCAATGAGGCCGCAGCGATTCAGCTGCGGATGCAGCCCGCTCGCAAGATCATAATTTGACTCGCATTCTCAGGCGAAATGCGAGAGGTCCGTGCGAGAGGGTGGGTCAAAGGGGCACCCCCATGCCGCGATGGATGCGCCCCTGAGAATATTCGCCATATTTTCAAAGAGCTACCGATTGCGAGCGCTCCCCGGGGTTTTCATCATCACCTCAGCGCTCGCACGGCTCGGCGAAACTAGACGACGATGGGTTGGCGCCCGACCGGTTCAAAGTCTTTGCCCAAGCTTATCACCCTGGGTACAACTCGATCAGCCGGACCGACATCCACGAACAACACATGGTCCGTTCCGCGCTGGATGATTCCATCGAGCAGTGCCACGAGCTCGGCGTGCCGTTGTTGACTCAAGCGGCACTGAAAGACCGAAAGCTGCAGCCATTCGCCGTAGCCATTCATGATCTTGAATACGCGCCGCCAGCGCTTCGGATCGCTTATGTCGTACGTCACGACGTACAGATGCTCCTCCTTCATGGCATCACCTTGTCGTGAAGCTCGGGAACTCCGGAATCTCGCCCAGCAGGTAGCGAGCAAGAAGCCTGGCTTGCAGCTCGAGCAATCGCCGATAACTAACTCGATAACCGAACAACGGATGGGTAATCTCTTGGCTCATTCGTCGTTCAAATGTCGTAATGAAGCGCTTCCGGCCGTCATCTGTGAGCGCGACGTTTCCAGCCACACTCAGAAAGTCGGAGGGGCGAACTTCGCCATTGTTGATCGCCTGAATGACGCTCGAGTCGGCGATCAGCGGGCGGAAGGGTTCCATCATGTCTAGCGCCAAAGCCGGTCGACCGTATCGCGGCTGATGGTAGAACCCTCGATACGGATCGAATCCGACCGCGCTCAAGGTCATTGTCCACGCACGGACCAAAAGCGCGTAGGCATACGACAGCAATGCGTTGACCGGATCCGTCGGGGGACGTCGATTGCGCTTCTGAAAATCAAATTGCGCGAAGCCGTCGTCGTGGCGGCTGATCATCGCTGCGAAGTTTCCGAAATATCGCGCGGCGGAGTTTCCTTCTGCTCCCAACAAGCATTGCAAGTCGCTGGCACGCTGTACCGTGCGGAGATCCTGCTGGAAACCGTCAGCGATCGCGTCGAAGCTTTGTTCACGCTTCCAGTTGCGCCGCAGTAAAGTACGTTGATTCTGGATCTTCGCACTAACGAGGGCTTTCGCGATTCTGAGGCATGCTTGCTCATCGAAGCTCGTTCTGTACTGGGCGGTCCTAATCTCGACGTTCTTGTGACCGGTACCGACCGTGTGACCGATGAACCAGCCTCCAAACGAATGCCAGCTTACCGGGACGCCTCGGCTCATGAGCTCGTGCAACGTCGGCGTCGTCACGTAGATCTGACCCATCAGCACGAGCTGCGACACATCGATGAGCCTCACCGTCTGCACCGGCTTGTCATCGACCGACACTTCCAGCGTTTCGCCCTTCTTCGCGACTTTCGCCCCGCGAGTTTGAACGTAAAGCGGAAGGGCTTCGTCTCTTGCTACGGCAAGCGGCCGGGGCGATACATCTTCTCGACGAAGCGCATACACTTCATCCGGCAGACAGATGCCGACCAGCGAGCAGCGTGGACACTTCGGGCTGTCTTCAAGCGGTGGGGGTATTTGTCCGCCGATCGCAACTAGTCGTAGACCGTCAATTGCGTTGCGCGTGAGCATTCGAAGCTCTTCGTCGAACGGAACACGAACGCGCTCTCGACTGCCCGCGAAATAGAGCACGCCCTCCTCGCAGACATAGCCGTGTTCTTCGAGAATCAATCCTTGTACGCAGAGCTGGACTCGCTCAGGATCGTATGCGCCACGCGCAACGTGCGGACGTTTGCCGCGCTTGTAGTCGACTGGCGTTAGGCGATTACCCTCCGCCTCGATCAGATCCATCTTCGCGATCAAACCGAGCCGGTTCGACGACAGCGTGATCGAGCGTGCGTGAATCTTTTCTTCTACACCCTCGCCGTCTTCACCTGGGCGCGGCAGATCGCCGGACGGCCTGTCGACGCGCCGATGTACATACCGCCCTTCAACCGTATCGGCAGACTCAGACCATTCCCCTTGCACCCATTCGAGGTAGGCAAGCCGCGGGCAGTACTGGTACTCGTTGACCATGCGCGCCGGAAGCAGCGGCAGATCGCCGGAAAGTTCCGGGAACGGCAGCGGGAGATCCTGTTGCGCCTGATCGGACATCGCGTCCGCCTTTGCTCACGAATCGCTCCCTATAAAGTACGTACTGTCGAGGTTGCAACAGTGGCGCGCTTCGCAGAAGCGATAAGAAGACGGTGCGGTGCGTCACAGTTCACCAATAGCGGCGCAAGAAGAGTTCGAAATTAGGCTCAGTTTTTCCTCAGCAGATTGAATCAGACTATGGAATCAATATCGGGAAACCTTACGCACACTCCGCTACAAACAGGCCGAGCCCATAAAACCGTCCGCTACCTATGCAGATAGGCCCTGCGATTCTCGTAGGCCAAGTCAGTTTGACGTGAAAGCGAGGCGCATGTGCAAGGTGCGCCGGTACTGCATAGCGCGAGGCTTTGTCGACTCCGGCGATGAAGCCTGTCTCTCTTGTCTCGATCTGTACGGAGAAAACCAACTCATCTCCAAAACCCGCATGACGCAGAGCTTTTCGCACTAAAGCTTCACGACGCCTTGCCAGGCGTTCAAGCAAGGCCTTCTGCTCGTCCGCCTGTCTTGTATTACGGAGTTTTCTGAGAAGGCCGCCTGGATCATCGTGCCCAGGGAGCACAACAGGTGTAACGGTCACCCAGCTTCTTGCCTCCGTGACGTAGCGACTCAAGACACGGTCTCGTCGTGAGGTCACAGCGAGAACTGCCTGGATCTCACCAGTGTCCTCGTCAATGAGCTCCATGCCCCCTAGAGAGCGACGCACCCATGCAATGTCGCTGCTCCTAGGTTCGGTTGAAAAGAGCATTACGCGTCGAATTGGTCCGACCGTTTCTGCTTCAGGTCCTCGCGGTTCAATGCTCGGAACTGGTATGAGTAGCAGGCGTGATTCGCTGCCGCCCCCATGGCCCAAAACTGTAGCGTTCACACGTGCCTCATCCCAACCGGCTCGCTGGGCGGCCATGCGCACTGTATGACGTAGCATCCCTGCGACCGCCATCCCACGGCGCGACAAGTCGAAAGCTCGCAAGCTGTCGGATTGCGCACTCATTAGCGTGAAGCAAGCTGCGTCGATCGAGGTAGGCTGGTCAGATCTGGCGTAACTCTCTATCGCAAAAGCTGAGAGCGCAGGCGGCGGTCGCAGCGTCGGATCCTCAAGGCTAGCTCGCGCAAGGAACGCGGCGTGCCGTTGCTCCAGATCTTCCAACGTACCCTTTACAGGAACCCGCAGCTCGCACAACCCGTCCGCACGGGGCTTCCATACCTTAAGGGAAGCAACAATCGCCGCGAGTTGCGATTCCTCAACGATTGCCGCATCACCTACGACAAGATCAATACCCCAACCGAGCGCCACCACACCACGCGCAGCAGCGATTAGCTCGGGCGCGAGAGATTCGTCGCGATCAAGTCTCCATGCATAGTGGACGGTGGAATCTTCCGGCAAACGACACGGACGCAGGTCCTTCATCGTGCGGTGCTCAGAGGCATTGCCTTCACCGCCGCGACTCCATTGCCTTGCAACAAGGTCCATCGCGTTGTGCGGCACTGAAAGCCTATATCCAACGGTGCTCTCGGTTGCATCCGGCGCAATTATCAGCGGAGCTTCGCGCTGCTCCAACCAACGCAGAGCATTGCGAGTAGCTTCGAGCCTACCTCCGCGAGCTGCAGCAGCCACGAGGGCTTGGAATGCCCTCAATGGTGAGGGCGGCCATTCTGGCGCTCCTCCATCTCCCCGCCCGTGAAACCACGGCGACAGGAAGCGGAATGACAGTATGAAGTGCCGGCTCATCATGCTTTCGCCTTCTTCGACGCCTTTTTCTTGCTTTCGCCGGAAGTTTCATCCTTCGCGAGATTGGCATCGAACTTCACAGACTTGCTTTGGCCCACACCAAAGGCTGTAGCGGCCTTTTTCGCAAAGGCCAAAGCTTCGGAATGTGTGAACTGCAGAGCCTCGCGACGGCCATCCAAGAATACCGCCCTGGGTTCCGGCTTCTTGTCGCCATCGAGAACCAAGTTGCACCCCTGGCGGAGATATCCGATTGCTGGCTTAGTGAAAGCCACCAACGCAAGCCCCAGCAGATAGGCTCTCAGCTTTTTCGTCTCGTCTTCCGTTGGGCCGCGCAGCAATCGCAGGGCGGCCACGTGTAGCGTCACTTCGCGACGAATGTCGCCCTTTGCGATAACGCCGCCGTGTGTCGCTGATGCAGGCACGTGACGGAACCCTCTCTCCGAGTAGGCCTTCAATGCGTTCTTGTCTTCGGTATCTTCCAGCAATCCCTCTTCGACGTAATCGATAGCGGGGTTGTATTGTGCTGAACGCGTCAGCCTTGAGACGTTGAACGCCCTGATTGTGGACGCGAGTAACCGAGGCGCCTTGGCTTGAGTGTCTCGGGAGTCCCACACTCCAAAAATGAGCGATGTAGGTGCAAGCTTCGCTAAGGGGACTGCATCACCCGACTTCAAGGCAGTGAATGCATTCTTCAGTGCCTCGCGTAATTCACTACAACGCACAATGGCATCGCCAGCGCGATGCCCTGCTTCGAGAATGTTTACTTTCTTACTTCCTGCTTGGATGACCAGCTGCGGAACAAGAGCGGCGTATTCACCGGTTGCGAACATGGGCTCGATACGGTTCGCTTGTGATCCCACCGAGTCGACAAGGCAGACATTCTCTCCGTTGCCGAGTTCGTCGATGTTGTAGCCGCCAGGAAACTCCTTGGAGTTCTCCGCAGCAGCAAACGTCGGCGGAAAGAACACTCCATCCTTGCCTTCAACAGGAACAAGATATTCCCGCAATACCACGGCTGCAGGTGTCTCCGCAGAGTCCTCGATCCATACCTCGAAATTCACATCATTCATGATCGTCTCCGTCTACGAGAATTGCCGGTGAAAATGCCTTGTGCTTGCGTTGGTCTGTGCGGAATGCGCTTTCGAATTGATATTGCGGGCCTTTAGCCGGAATCGCATTCGCTACTGAAAGCGCAGCGAGAGTTGCAGGAAGTGGCGTGCCCCACGCGCGATACCGGTAAACGCGCAGCTTCACTTCTTGGGGCCGGAAACGCTGAAGCCCCACGAGCGTGAAGAACTCTGTGGCGGGATATGCGACAGTTTCGAGAGACAGTGCGTCGCTCGAGAATCCTATGTCGAGCGGTAATGCTGCCGCTCCACGCCTTCCATCGAAGTAGTAGGGCTCGACCTTCTTTCCGTCGACACCGATGACGACGTGCCCATCTTTAAAAAATCCATTTTTTAAGGTGTTCGGAAGATCCCTTTGGAGACTGTTCGCTATGCGATCGACAGACATGCGCCCGGCCCAGGTTTTCAGACCGCGCTCAGACTTCCACCAGTCGAGGCGCAGGTTGAAAGGATGTCCGAGGAGCAGCGCCGAGGAGGTTTCATTCCCGGGTTCGAGGACCTCAAGCGGCGCCTGTGCGGTCGTCTCGACAAGCTCAGTCAAGTCGCCATCAGAGACAATGAATTCCCGGTTCTGATAGTGAGCGGTTACGTCGGGCCACAGGCGATGTGCGAGTTCAAATACTCCACAGCTGCCGAAGAATTGGCCAGGATTGGTGAGTTCGACGTTGAATCGAATCATTAGCCGACCTCCATATCTTCGGAACCAAGAAGATCTGCGGCACGAAGTATCGACTCCATCCATGCAAGTCCCCAGCGACCTAAACGACGCTGGAGCCGGTCAAACCTCAGCGGAACCTCACGTACCAGTGCAGCGACTACATCGTCGCTGAGCTCTGGGTCGTAGCTTTCCACCAACGGAAAGTGGGGACGCGCTCGACCGTGATGTGCTGCGACAATGTGAAGCGCAAGATCCTTTTCATACTCATTCAGCCCGCTGAAATCGCCATCGTGAAGCGACCCAAGTTCATGCCGGTAATGGCCCAATTGCGAGGGTTGCATGGGTCCTTTCGCGAGCGGGGGATCGGTATAACGTTTGATCGAGCGCTGCCACACGCGCCGCCGCTTACCGAGATCGTGCGCTCGCGCAGCGCACACCAGCGCTTTTCGTTCTGATTCAGATAGTGCGAGACGCTCGGCTATCCGGTTCGCCCACGCTTCCGTTCGCCGCAGATGCACATCGAGTAACAGCTCCTTTCGGCTGGTGAGCGAGCCGTCGTCATCCGCACGCTGTGGGGTCGCGTACAAATGCCACCAGCGCAGCACATCATCTCCTTCGACTACACGCCTAATGGAACGAACCAATCGCAGTCCATCAGGCGGTTGCGGCGCCTCGTCGGATTCGCAGGCGATGCGCTCTTCGTCCTTGGATCCGAGATCGTACTTAATGGCCGGATCGAACTCGGCGGAGCCATCAAGAAATCCTTCTTTTCTCAATCCTCCGACGTCCGGCGCAAGCACAATCGTTGCGTTATCCAGCGTCGGATTCTTCTTCGGGTCGTATGTATCGATGAGATCCCGAAGCTTGACTATGGTCGCGGGCCGGTCGTTGCGAATGAGCCAAGCACATTGCGTTCCTGACTCGTCGCGCTCTGCAATTTTCTGCAGGTGTTTCCGTACTCGGCTAGTAACGTCGCTCAGTGTTTCTCTTGCACGTAGAGGATAGTCCTCCAATAAATCGTCCAGCGTATCTGGACTGAGAAGTTCTGTCGTTAGCCAAGCCACCTCATTTCGCCAAGCGACGGTCGTCCGCGGAGGTTCCCATTCGGCTTTCCCGTGAAGCCAATCGGCTACGGGCGGCCTACCGGGAAATTCATCTTTGATTGTCGTGTACGACCAGCGGTCGAAAAGCAGATCGTCAACATGCGGGATATCGGGCGACGGAGTCGAAGCTTGTGCACGCGAATCTCTAGGCAGCATGCGCAACGCCCATGGAGAGGCGTCACGCCGACCGTCGTCCCGAATGGGTAAGTCATTCAGGAGCGCCTTCGTAAAGAAACGCGCGAATTCGTATTTCTCCTTTCGGGCCGCGGATTTTTCTTCGTCTTCGTCTTCTTCCTGCTCGTCATCGTTGGCCGGAGGAGGTTCTCGAAGATTCTCACAGTAGATGTGTACTTCGGCGTCGCCTTCTCCGTATCGATTCACTCTTCCCAACCGCTGCGCGAGAGCGTCGAACGGCGGAAGATCCGTAACCACATGGTCTGCGGAGAAATCGATGCCGACTTCGCCGGCGGAAGTAGCAACCAGGAAGACGGTTCCGTCGACCGCTTCCACTCCATCTACGGGTCGTGGAAGGAAACGAACAAACACTGGATCTTGCAGAAGCTTGTCCCGTTCAGCCCCGCGCATCGTGCCGGTCAGGATTGCAACTCTCCCTTTCTTAGCCTTACTCAGTGACTGGGCACACTTCTCCGCGTGTTCCACAGATGAAAGAAAGACGACGATCTTGCCCTCGAGCTCAGCCGCCTTTGCAGCGATCATTTCTGGCAGGTTTTTTCGATCGTCGACCGGATGCAATTGCAGTCCTTTCTTCGCATGCAACCGCTTCTTCACTTCGGGATGAACGAGATCTTCCTCCGTCAACGTGAAGTCAGGCTCCGTACGTCCTGTGGCCGAAAGGGCGACTACTCTGAGAGGCCGAGGTTCGTTACTCCTCTGTTGCTCGGCAACGATTGACGTAACCAAAGACTGAAATGCCGGCTCCAGATGCGCTTCGTCATGAACGAGAAGAGCATCCTGCCCAAGGAAGCCAGCATGTAAGGGCTTGGTGCGAAAGCCACAGCCGTAGCCGCTAAAGAGCAAGCGACTTCCGATCATATCGACAGTGCCGACAACAATTGCCGGTCTCGAGGGGTCTCGGCGCCACTCAGCGTTATCGGCGAACTGGCCACGCAGAGTGCTGATCGCCAGTGGAGATTCTTTAGGAAAGGCAGTCAGCGCGCGGAGAGCCTCTCGAATATGAAGCGCCTCAGGTTTCATCAGCGCAGTGCGCATGCGCTCGGCCTCAGAAGTCGCTTGATCAACGACAGTTCGCCGATTGACGACATACACGAGCCGGCGAGGTAACCGAGCGTTGCTGGCTAATGCAAGTAGCCAAATCGCGATGACGCTGGTCTTTCCGAGACCGGTTGGCAAATCGCACGCCGTGGGGAAATCGTTCGCGACGAAGCGTTCGTATAGTGCCCGTTGCCATGGAAATGGCGACTTACCGACCAAGGTCGCGAAATCGTCGTCAAAGGCCATTTACTGCGCTCCCCACATTGTTCTACTTGCCAACAATACGAGCCGGTGAGACCGACCGCCGTTGATGCGAGGACTATTCAAGCAGTCGTGAGTCGCAGAACGTGCGACTCGAAGCGGCTTGTCTTCCAGATCCGGACCGTCCATGCGATATGGATGAATTATGTTTTGTTGGTACGCCCCGGTAAGTAAGAGGGCCCGTTGGTTCCACCCGCACCTCCGTACAGCTCCACCATCGCCCTCGCTGCCGCGACCACTTGCTGTCAACGCCGATTGAATTTTGACCCACCTTGGACCGGAAACGCCGAAGTAAAATTGACCCACCCTGGGGCCTGTTACTGATTCTTCGCTGTCTTGATTGATCCTGCTTTG
>Ga0207874_1003790_pt1 | contig 12018 bp, 11 predicted proteins | sample HigsolmetaAR201D_FD_184833 | JGI IMG/M metagenome (GOLD analysis project Ga0207874, IMG submission 184833) | Ionic liquid and high solid enriched microbial communities from the Joint BioEnergy Institute, USA - AR20-1-D (SPAdes) (version 2) ... | reverse complement strand
CGCTCCCGAGGATCGCGACCAGCTCCACGTCACCATCTCCACCATATCGATCCATATGATCCACTATGCCATCTGCCGCGCCGGCGGACGCCCGGGAGGCAGGCCCCTCCCCGGGCGCCGCCCGCCGCCACCCCGGCCGCCCGGTAACCTCCGCGGCCCCGCCCGACCGCGCCGCGCGCCGTGCCGCGGCGCGCCGTCCCCGCGCCGGATGCAGCTCGCGATCCTCGCCGACACCCACCTGCCCAAGGGCGCCCGCACGCTGCCGCCCGCCTGCGTGGCGCGGCTGCGCGCCGCGGACCTGATCGTCCACGCCGGCGACTTCGCGCGCGAGGAGGTCCTCTACGAGCTGCAGGCCTACGGGGAGGTCGTCGCCGTCCACGGCAACGTCGACGACGACCCGCTGCGGCGCATGCTGCCGGCCGAGCGGATCCTGGCGCTGCCGGGCGGCGTGCGGATCGCGCTCACCCACGACGCGGGCCCCGCGCAGGGCCGCCTCGCCCGCGCGCAGCGGCGCTTCCCGGACGCCGACGCGCTCGTCTTCGGCCACTCCCACGTCCCGCTGCACGAGACCGACCCGGCCACCGGCTTCCAGCTCTTCAACCCCGGCAGCCCGACCGAGCGCCGCCGCGCGCCGCGCCACACGATGGGGGAAGCGCGGATCGCCGACGGGGCCGTGACGTTCGCGCTGATCCCACTCGACTAGCCTCTCAGTCCCGATGGACCTGTCGCTGTTCTTCGCCGGCACCGCCGGCTCGGTCCCCACGGCCCGCCGGGGGCTGCCGGCCGTGCTGCTGCGCCGCGGCGCCGACCGGATCCTGTTCGACTGCGGCGAGGGCACCCAGCGCCAGCTGCTGCGCAGCGTCGGGCTCTCCGACCTCGACGAGATCTACATCACCCACTTCCACGCCGACCACTGGCTCGGCCTGCCGGGCATGCTCAAGACGTTCGACCTGCGCGGGCGCGAGAAGCCGCTGGCGATCTACGGCCCGCCAGGGCTGCGCGCGCTGCTGCACGCGATGCGCCACGTGTGGGGCGGCTGCGGCTACGAGATCGCGATCCGCGAGCTCGAGCCCGACGGCATGGTCGAGAAGGACGACTACGTGATCGAGGCCTTTCCGGTCGAGCACCGCGGCGACGCGTACGGCTACGCGATCGTCGAGGACGACCGCCCCGGCAGGTTCGACGCCGCGCTGGCCGAGCGGCTCGGCGTCACCCCCGGCCCCGACTTCGGCCGCCTGCAGCGCGGGGAGGTCGTCAACGGCGTCCGGCCCGAGCAGGTGATCGGCGAGGACCGGCCCGGCCGCAAGCTCGTCATCTCCGGCGACACCGGCCCGTCCGACGAGCTGATCGAGATCGCCTACCAGGCGGACCTGCTCGTCCACGAGGCGACGTTCACCTCCGCCGAGGCCGACCGCGCCCGCCAGACCCAGCACTCGACCGCCGCCCAGGCCGCCAGGGCCGCCGCCGAGGCGGAGGTGCGGCTGCTCGCGCTCGTCCACCTGTCGACCCGCTACGGCGGGCGCGAGGTGCGCGACGAGGCGCGCGCGATCTTCCCCGACACGGTCGTCCCGCGCGACTTCGACGCGATCGAGGTGCCGTTCCCCGAGCGCGGCGCGCCGCAGCTCGTGCGCTGGGACGGCGCCGCGCCGCCGTCCGCCGACCCGGCCGCGGTCGCGGCCGAGCAGGGCTGACCGCCGGCATGCGCAGCGGACCGGGGTGGACGACGGTCGGGATCGGCGTCGCCGTCGGCTTCCTCGTCGGCGTGCTGCTCGTCGTCGGGCTCGGCGGGGCCGGCAGCGAGACGGTCGTCCGCACCGTCACGACGACGGTCACCTCGCCGTTCCGCGGCGACGAGACCGTCATCACCCGCACCGCGGTGCCGGACGTGGAGGGGGAGCGGCTCGACGTCGCGATCGAGCGGATCGAGCGGGCCGGCTTCATCGTCGACGAGGAGGACGGCGGCCTGTTCGGCACGATCGTCGACCGCAACTGGGAGGTCGCCGCCCAGGACCCGCCCGCGGGCACGTTGCTCGAGCGCGGCTCGACCGTCCACCTGCGCCTCAAGCGGCGCTGAGCGGGCCGACGCGCCGCGCCGCGGCGGACGCGCACGCTCGCGCCGCGAGGGCGCCGGCCGGCAGCCGGTCGAGGACCGCCGCCCGACCGCCGCGCCGCCGCCGGGGTCCGCGCATCGCCGGCCTGGCGCCGATCCGTCGAGAGCCGGTGCTATGTTCCCGCGCGCCCTGTCCGTTCCTTTAACCCGGTCCAGCGAGGCCAGGAAGGTACGCATCGTGAATACGCCCGAGAAGGTCGTCCTCGACCGGGACGACATGCGGCGCACGCTCGTGCGCATCGCGCACGAGATCGTCGAGAAGAACCCCGCGCAGCGGCTGGCCATCGTCGGCATCCACCGGCGCGGCGCGGTGCTCGCCCGGCGGCTGCACGCGCTCGTCTCGCAGCTGCTCGACGGCGACGCCGACCTGCCGCTCGGCGACATCGACATCGCCTTCTACCGCGACGATCTCGCGACCCGGCCGGCGAGCCCGGTCGTCCACGCCTCCCACCTCGACTTCCCGCTCGACGGCCTCACCGTCGTGATCGTCGACGACGTCCTCTACACCGGCCGCACCGTGCGCGCCGCGATCGAGGCCGTCTTCGACTACGGGCGGCCGGCCCGCGTCCAGCTCGCCGTGCTCGCCGACCGCGGCCACCGCGAGCTGCCGATCCGGCCCGACTACGTCGGCAAGAACCTCCCGACCGCGCGCGAGGAGCGCGTCAACGTCCGCGTCGAGGAGCTCGACGACGTCGACGAGGTCACGATCAGCTCCGCACCCCGACCCGCCGAGGTGAGCGCATGAAGCACCTGCTGTCGATCGACGACCTCGACCGCGCGGGGATCGAGCGGATCCTCGACCGCGCCGCCTCGTTCGCGGAGGTCGCCGGCCGCCCGATCAAGAAGGTGCCGACGCTGCGCGGCCGCACCGTCGTCAACCTCTTCTACGAGGCCTCCACGCGCACGAGCAGCTCGTTCGAGCTCGCCGCCAAGCGGCTGTCCGCCGACCTCGTCTCGGTCCGCGCCGCGACCTCGAGCGTCACGAAGGGCGAGTCGCTCAAGGACACGATCCAGACGCTGACCGCCTACGACCCGGCGGCGATCGTGATCCGCTCCCCGCACGCCGGCGCCGCCGAGCTCGTCGCCCGCTGGACCGACGCCGCCGTCGTCAACGCCGGCGACGGCAAGCACGAGCACCCGACCCAGGCGCTGCTCGACGTCTACACGCTGCGCCGCCGCCTCGGCTCGCTCGACGGCGTCCGCATCTGGATCGTCGGCGACGTGCTCCACTCGCGCGTCGCGCGCTCGGACGTGCTCGCCTTCACGCGCATGGGCGCGCAGGTCACGCTCAGCGGCCCGCCGACGCTCATCCCGCGCGGGATCGAGGCGCTCGGCTGCGCCGTCGAGCCGACGCTCGACCGGCTCGGCGAGGCCGACGTCGTCTACGTCCTGCGCATGCAGCACGAGCGGATGGAGCAGGCGTACGTGCCGTCGCTGCGCGAGTACGCGATGCGCTACCAGATCAACCGCGCGCGGCTGCAGCCGCACCAGCTGCTCATGCACCCGGGCCCGGTCAACCGCGGCGTCGAGCTGTCCGGCGACGTGATCGACTCGCCGCAGGCGCTCATAGCGGAGCAGGTCGAGGCCGGCGTCGTCGTGCGGATGGCGGTCCTGTACGAGCTGCTCGCCGGCGCCGGCGCCGGCGCCGCGGCCGACGGCGCGCCCGCCGCGCGCAAGGAGGCCGTCGCCGCATGAGGGGCCTCTTCCACGCCGGCGGCCGGCCCGCCGACCTGCTGATCCGCGGCGCCCACGCGCTCGACCCGCGCGCCGGCCTCGACGGCCCGGCGGACGTGCTCGTGCGCGGCGGCGAGATCGCCGAGATCGGCGCCCCCGGCGCGCTGGCGGCGCCCGACGGGGCGGAGGTGGTCGAGGCCGAGGGCCTCCACCTGCTCCCGGGCTTCGTCGACCCGCACGTCCACTTCCGCACGCCCGGCCAGGAGCACAAGGAGGACCTCGCGACCGGCACCGCCGCGGCCGCCGCCGGCGGCTTCACGGCCGTGATCGCGATGCCGAACACGTCGCCGACCGTCGACGACGCGCTCGTGCTGCGCGCGCTCACCGCCGCCGCCGAGCAGCAGGCGCGCGTGCCGGTCGGCTTCCTGGCGGCGGTCACGCGCGGCCTGCGCGGCGAGGAGCTGACCGAGATGGCCGAGCTGCGCGACGCCGGCGCGCTCGGCTTCACCGACGACGGCAGGCCGGTCGCCTCCGCCGGCATGCTGCGCCGGGCGCTCCAGTACCAGCGGCTGTGCGGCGGCGTGATCGCGCTGCACGAGGAGGACCCGACGCTGTCGGGCAGCGGCGTCATGCACGAGGGCGAGGTCGCCGCGCGGCTCGGGCTGGCCGGGATCCCGTCGATCTCGGAGGCGACGTTCGTCGCCCGCGACGCGATGATCGCCGCCTACGAGGGCGGGCGGGTCCACTTCCAGCACCTGTCCGCGGCCGAGTCGGTCGAGGCGCTGGCCCGCTGGAAGGCGGCCGGCGCGAACGTCAGCGGCGAGGCCTCGCCGCACCACCTCTGCCTCACCGACGAGGCGGTCCGCTCGCTGGAGACGCGCTTCAAGATGAACCCGCCGCTGCGCAGCGAGGCCGACCGCCAGGCGCTCATCGCCGGCCTCAAGGACGGCACGATCGCGTGCATCGCGACCGACCACGCGCCGCACGCCCGCCACGAGAAGGAGGTGCCGTTCGAGGAGGCGCCGATGGGCACGACCGGGCTGGAGACGGCGTTCGCGTCCGTCTACACCGAGCTCGTCCGCCCGGGCGTGCTGTCGCTGCCGCTGCTGGTCGAGAAGCTGACCGCCGGCGCCGAGCTGTTCGACCTGCCGACGCCGCGGATCGCCGTCGGCCGGCCGGCCGACCTGGCGCTCGTCGACCTCGAGGCGACGTGGGTCGTGGGCGAGCGCGGCTACGCGAGCCGCTCGGAGAACTGCTGCTTCCACGGCCGCACGCTCCACGGCGTCGTGCGGATGACGGTCGCCGCCGGGGTCGTCGCCCATCGGGCGCCGGTCGGCGCGGAGGCGGCGGCATGAGCGCGCCCGGGACGACGGCGGCGGCGCCGCCGCGCACGCTCGACCGCGCGCGGGCCGCGCTCGTCGTCGTCGACGTGCAGGAGGCGTTCGCGAAGGCCGTCGAGGACTTCGCCGGCGTCGCGCGCAAGGCGGCGACGCTCGTGCGCGGCGCGCGCACGCTCGGGCTGCCGGTGATCGTCACCGAGCAGTACCCGCGCGGCCTCGGCGACACGGTCGCGGCGGTCCGCGACGCGCTCGGCGACGACGTCCCGCGCCTGCCCAAGACGGTCTTCTCGGCCGCGCGCGCCGACGGGTTCGACCTCGCCGGCCGCGACCAGGCGCTCCTGTGCGGGATCGAGACGCACGTGTGCGTCAGCCAGACCGCGCACGACCTGCTCGGCCGCGGCGTCGAGGTCCACGTCGCGACCGACGCCGTCTCCTCGCGCGCGAGCGCCGACAGGGCGCTCGGGCTGCGCAAGATGGAGGCGAGCGGCGCGATCCTCACCTCGGTCGAGACCGCCCTCTTCGAGCTGCTCGGCGCCGCCGGCAGCGATGAGTTCAAGACGATCCAGAAGCTGGTGATCTGAGTGGCAGCAACCGAACCAACCGCCTACGTCCTGCTCGAGGACGGCGAGCGCTTCGACGGGCTGGCCTGCGGGGCCGAGGGGCCCGTCGTCGGCGAGGTCGTCTTCACGACGAGCATGACCGGCTACCAGGAGGCGGTCACCGACCCCAGCTTCGCGGGGCAGCTCATCACGTTCACCACCGCCCAGGTGGGCAACTACGGCGTCTCGTCGGAGGCGATGGAGTCCGACCGCGCCCACGCGCGCGGCGTCATCATGCGCGACGCGACGAACCGCCGCGACGCGCCCGGCGCCGAGGACGGCTGGCTCGACTGGCTGCGCGCCCAGGGCGTGCCGGCCATCACCGACCTCGACACGCGCGCGCTCGTGCGCCACATCCGCGACGCGGGCGCGATGCGCGGCGGCATCTTCCCGGCGACGATGGCCGAGGACGAGGCGCGCGCGCTGATCGCCGCCGAGCCGCCGATGGCCGGGCGCGACCTCGCGCGCGAGGTGACGCCGCGCGAGCCGCTCGTGCTCGCGCCGCTGGGGGAGGGGCCGGCCGGCGCCGACGGGCCGACCTTCGCCGTCATCGACACCGGCGTGAAGGCGTCGATCGTGCTCGGCCTGCGGATGCGCGGCGCGACCGTCGCGCTGCACCCCTGCACGACGAGCGCGCAGGAGCTGCTCGCCGGCGACCCGGACGCGATCTTCCTCGCCAACGGCCCCGGCGACCCGGCCGCGCTGGACCACGTCGTCGCGACGCTGCGCGAGCTCGTCGGCCGCAAGCCGGTCTACGGCATCTGCCTCGGCCACCAGCTGCTGTGCCGCGCCGTCGGGCTGGAGACGTACAAGCTCCCGTTCGGCCACCGCGGCGCCAACCACCCGGTCAAGGACCTCACGACCGGCCGCGTCGAGATCACGAGCCAGAACCACGGCTTCGCCGTGCTCGGCCCGGACGGCGCGCGCACCGTCGACCGCGACGAGCCGATCCGCTGGGAGACCGACTTCGGCGTCGCCGAGCTGACGCACGTCAACCTCTACGACCGCACCGTCGAGGGGCTGGCGCTGCGCGACGTGCCGGGGGCGACCGTCCAGTACCACCCCGAGGCCGGGCCCGGCCCGCGCGACTCGATCCACCTGTTCGACCGCTTCATCGCCGAGGTCGCCGGCCTGACCCCGAGCCGCCCGGACGCCGTGCGCTCCGCCGCGGACGCGGGGCCGGACGCCCCGCGGAGGTAACGCTGCCCATGCCCAAGCGCACCGACATCAGGAAGATCCTCATCATCGGCTCGGGCCCGATCGTGATCGGGCAGGCGGCCGAGTTCGACTACTCCGGCACGCAGGCCTGCAAGGTCCTCATGCAGGAGGGCTACGAGGTCGTGCTCGTCAACTCCAACCCGGCGACGATCATGACCGACCCCGACCTCGCGACGGCGACCTACGTCGAGCCGCTGCTGCCGGGGCCCGTCGCGCAGGTGATCGAGCGCGAGCGCCCGGACGCGCTGCTGCCGACGCTCGGCGGCCAGACGGCGCTCAACCTCGCCAAGGCGCTGCACGAGGACGGCACGCTCGCGCGCTACGGCGTCGAGCTGATCGGCGCCGACTACGAGGCGATCGACCGCGCCGAGGACCGCGACCGCTTCCGCGAGACGATGGAGGCGGCCGGGCTGCGCGTGCCGCGCTCGGCGATCGCCCACTCGCTGGCGGAGGCGCGCGCCGCGCTGGCCGACGTCGGCCTGCCGGCGATCATCCGCCCGGCGTTCACGCTCGGCGGCCGCGGCGGCGGCATCGCCCGCACCGAGGCGGAGTTCGAGGCGATCGTCGAGCAGGGGCTGGCCGCCTCCCCGATCAGCCAGGTGCTGATCGACGAGTCGGTGCTCGGCTGGGGCGAGTTCGAGCTGGAGGTGATGCGCGACCACGCCGACAACGTCGTCGTCATCTGCTCGATCGAGAACCTCGACCCGATGGGCGTCCACACCGGCGACTCGGTCTGCGTCGCCCCGCAGCAGACGCTCACCGACAAGCAGTTCCAGCGGCTGCGCGACCAGGCGATCCGGGTGATCCGCGCCGTCGGCGTCGAGACGGGCGGCTCCAACGTCCAGTTCGCCGTCAACCCGCGCACCGACGAGATCGTCGTGATCGAGATGAACCCGCGCGTGTCGCGCTCGTCGGCGCTGGCGTCGAAGGCGACCGGCTTCCCGATCGCGAAGATCGCCGCGCGCCTGGCGGTCGGCTACACGCTGCAGGAGATCGAGAACGACATCACGCGCGCGACCCCGGCGAGCTTCGAGCCGACGATCGACTACTGCGTGGTGAAGTGGCCGCGGTTCGCCTTCGAGAAGTTCCCCGGCTCCGACGCGGGCCTGTCGACGCACATGAAGTCCGTCGGCGAGGTGATGGCGATCGGCCGCACCTTCAAGCAGGCGTTCGCGAAGGCGCTGCGCTCGCGCGAGCTCGACCAGCGCGCGACCCCGCCGGCGGAGCTCGACGCGCTGCTGGCCGCGGTCGCCAGGCCGGGCCCGGACCGCTTCGACTTCGTGCTCGAGGCGCTGCGCCGCGGCGTCGCGCCCGAGGAGCTCAACGCCCGCACCCAGATCGACCTGTGGTTCCTGCGCGAGCTGCAGGAGCTCGCCCAGGACCCCGAGGCGGTCGAGGCGGGGGAGCGGGTCTACAAGGCGGTCGACACCTGCGCGGCGGAGTTCGCCGCCCGCACGCCGTACTACTACTCGGCGCGCGAGCGGCCGCGCCGCTCCGGCAGGGCCGACAGCGAGGTCCGCCGCGACCCGGGCCGGCGCAGCGTCGTGATCCTCGGCGCCGGGCCGAACCGGATCGGCCAGGGGATCGAGTTCGACTACTGCTGCGTCCACGCCGCGATGACGGTGCGCGAGTCGGGCCGCGACGCCGTCATGGTCAACTGCAACCCGGAGACGGTCTCGACCGACTACGACACCTCCGACCGGCTCTACTTCGAGCCGCTCACGCTCGAGGACGTGCTCGCCGTCTGCGAGGTCGAGCAGCCGGAGGGCGTGATCGTCCAGTTCGGCGGCCAGACGCCGCTCAAGCTCGCGGCCGGGCTGGCGGAGGCGGGCGTGCCGATCCTCGGCACGAGCATCGCCGCGATCGACGAGGCCGAGGACCGCGGCCGCTTCGGCCGGCTGCTGGACCGGCTCGGCTACCAGGCGCCGGCGTACGCGACCGCGCTGTCGGCCGCCGAGGCGCTCGAGCAGGCGCCCGCGGTCGGCTTCCCGCTGCTCGTGCGCCCCTCGTACGTGCTCGGCGGCCGCGCGATGGAGATCGTCTACTCGCTCGAGGGGCTGGAGGACTACCTCCGCCGCGTCGGCGCCGACCACGGCTCCGGCCGCGAGATCTTCCTCGACCGCTTCCTCGAGGACTCGATCGAGGTCGACGTCGACGCGCTCTGCGACGGGCAGGACGTCTGGATCGGCGGGATCATGCAGCACGTCGAGGAGGCCGGCATCCACTCCGGCGACTCGGCCTGCGTGCTGCCGCCGCACTCGCTCGGGCCGGAGATGCTGCGCCAGATCCGCGAGCAGACGGCCGGGATCGCGAGGGCGCTCGGCGTCGTCGGCCTCATCAACGTCCAGTTCGCCATCCACGAGGAGCGGCTGTACGTGATCGAGGCCAACCCGCGCGCGTCGCGGACGGTCCCGTTCGTGTCGAAGGCGATCGGCCTGCCGCTGGCCAAGCTCGCCTGCCGGATCATGCTCGGCGAGAAGCTCGCCGACCTGGGCCTGCCGGAGGAGCCGGCCGGCGACGTCGTCTGCGTCAAGGAGGCGGTGCTGCCGTTCGACCGCTTCGCCGGCGCCGACTCGCTGCTGGGCCCGGAGATGCGCTCGACCGGCGAGGTGATGGGGATCGCGCGCGACTTCCCGACCGCCTTCGCGAAGGCCCAGGCGGCGGCGGGGGCGCAGCTGCCCGACGACGGCACCGTCTTCATCACCGTCGCCGACGGCGACAAGCCGGCCGCGGCGGGGGTGGCGATGACGCTCCACGACCTCGGCTTCCGGATCGTCGCGACGGCCGGGACCGCGCAGGCGATCAGGCGGATGGGCATCCCGGTCCAGCCGCTGGAGAAGATCGGCGACGGCTCGCCGAACGTGCTCGAGCTGATCGAGCGCGGCGAGGTCCAGCTCGTCATCAACACGCCGGTCGGCACCGGCGCGCGCGCCGACGGCTGGGAGATCCGCGCCGCGGCGATCGCGGCCGGGATCCCGTGCGTGACGACGATGACGGGCGCGATGGCGGCGGCGCGCGCGATCGCGGCCGCGCGCCGCGGCGAGCCGGGCGTGATCTCGCTCCAGGAGCTGCAGCAGATCTCAGTCCCGGCGGTGCAGGCGTAAGGCCCGGCGTGGCGGCGCCGGGCCTTGCACCGCAAACGCACAAGTCCTGGCGCCACCGCCATCGCTCCAGACCCTGGAGCGGGCGAGAAAATACCTGCAAATTGGACGAAATGACGGGGTCGACCTCGACATGCCTGGACCTCAACCTGAGGTCGAGACGATTTTCGCGCCACCGGCTTGAAGGGCGGCGCGCAGGATGTAGACTCGCCGCCATGCCGCCGGCCAGCACGACCCCCACCAAGCACGCAACCGCGCCGGAGCGTTCGATCGCCCAGCGCATGGACGCGCTCAAGCGCGCCAACGACGTCCGTACCAAGCGCGCCCAGCTCAAGCGGGATCTCAAGGCCGGGCACAGGCAGATCCACGAGCTGCTCCTGGACCCGCCCAGCTACATCGAGACGGCCAAGGTCTTCGACCTCCTGCTCGCCGTCCCGAAGTACGGCCGCGTGAAGACGAACAAGGTCCTCATGCAGTGCCGCATCTCGCCGAGCAAGACGATCGGCGGGCTGTCCCCGCGCCAGCGGGCGGAGCTCGTCGCGCTCCTGCGGCGGTAGCCGCCGACCGCACGGGCGTGGCACGCGTCTTCGTGATCACCGGCCCCTCGGGCGTCGGCAAGGGCACGCTGATCCGCAGCCTGATCGCGCGCGTCCCCGAGCTCGAGCTGTCGGTCTCGGCGACGACGCGCAGGCCGCGCCCGGGCGAGCGGGACGGCGTCCACTACCACTTCCTCTCGGACGCGGCGTTCGACGCGAAGGTCCGCGAAGGGGCCTTCGTCGAGCACGCCGCGTACTCCGGGCGCCGCTACGGCACGCTGCGCTCCGAGCTGGAGCGCCGCACCGCCAACGGCATCCCGGTCGTGCTCGAGATCGAGGTCCAGGGGGCGCGCCAGATCCGCAGGGCGCTGCCCGACGCCGTCCAGGTCTTCATCGTCCCGCCGTCGACGGCCGCGCTGCAGGAGCGGCTCGTCGGCCGCGGGACCGACGCGCCCGAGGAGGTCGCGCGCCGCCTGCGCGTCGCCGAGCAGGAGCTGACCGCGCGCGACGAGTTCCAGTACCAGGTCGTCAACGACCGGCTCGAGGACGCCGTCGACGCGCTCGAGGCGATCGTCCGCCGGGAGCTGGGCCGCTGCGCGAGCGGGGCCGAAGGGGCCGGCTCCTGACGGGGGCGGGCTAGAATCCCCAGGGTCGAAAACGACTTCTCGGAAAGGGCCCCCTTGATCTCTCCCCGCATCGACCGCCTGCTCCAGCACGTCGACTCCGACTATGCGAGCGTCATCGTCGCGGCCAAGCGCGCGCGGCAGATCAACTCCTACTACCACAACCTCGGCGAGGGGACCTTCGACGAGTTCCCGCCGCCGATGGTCGAGACGCGCTCGAAGAACTACCTGACGATCGCGCTCGAGGAAGTCGCCGCCGGCAAGATCAAGTACCACTACCGCTAGCGGTCGCGGGAGCGGACGGAGCGGACGGTGGCGCGGCTGCTGCTCGGCGTCAGCGGCGGGATCGCGGCCTACAAGGCGCTCGAGCTCGTGCGCCTCGCGACCCGCGCCGGCCATGCCGTCCGCGTGATCCAGACGCCGACGAGCGAGCGGTTCGTCGGCCGCGCCTCGTTCGAGGCGATCACCGGCGCGCCCGTCCTCGTCAGCGAGTTCGAGCGCGACCCGGCGCGCGGCGCCTTCCCCGGCGAGCGCCCGCCCGCCCACGACCCGATCAGCCACCTCGAGCTCGTCGCCAACGCCGACGCGTACGTGATCGCGCCCGCCTCGGCGAACACGCTCGCCAAGCTCGCCCACGGCCTCGCCGACAACCTGCTCTGCAGCGCCGCGCTGGCCGCCCGCTGCCCGCTCGTCGTCGCCCCCGCGATGAACGACGCGATGTGGGCCCATCCCGCCACCCAGGCGAACGTGGCGACGCTGCGCGCCCGCGGCGTGCGGGTCGTCGACCCCGGCGTCGGCCCGCTCGCCTCCAAGGGCG
>Ga0207874_1003787_pt1 | contig 12019 bp, 12 predicted proteins | sample HigsolmetaAR201D_FD_184833 | JGI IMG/M metagenome (GOLD analysis project Ga0207874, IMG submission 184833) | Ionic liquid and high solid enriched microbial communities from the Joint BioEnergy Institute, USA - AR20-1-D (SPAdes) (version 2) ... | reverse complement strand
CGGCCACGTGCTGGAGTGGTGGGCCATCGCACCCGAATCGGTGCTGCCGCCGCGGGAAACCGTGATCCGGGCCGGCCAGTGGCTCGCGCGGCAGGTCCAGTCGCTCGACGACAAGGCCATTGACGACAACTACACCTACCTCACTCACGTGGGACGGGCGTTGGCACTATGGCGCGGCATGGAGCCCGCTGCCCACCCGTCCGCCCACGCGGGCCAGTAACTTCGCAAGCAGCCGTTAACGGCAGACAGGGGTGACGATATGCGATCGCTTCTTGCGCAACTGCTGCGCGACGACCGCGGCTTTGTGCTCAGTGCTGAGCTGATTCTGGTGGCGACCATCGCCGTGATTGGCTGCCTGGTGGGCTTGGCCGCCTTTCGCGATGCGATCACGTTGGAACTTGGTGATACGGCAGGAGCCGTGGGCGCGCTCAACCAGTCTTATGAAGAACAGTATAGCGGCGTGTACTTCACCCAGGACCCGAATACGAACGAAGTGACAGTTCTGTTCGAGGCTGATGGTATCACTGTCACCGGCAAGTTCTTCGCCTCAAGCTACACCGACACGCTGAATCCGGGTGGCGGTGAGAATGCCGCGGGGATTCAAATCAGCGATGCCTCTGTACGTGCGGAAGGCGAAGGGGCGCCCGATGTATTGCCGATGGACGATTGATGCGACGACGCCTACGTTCATCCGTGAATAAATGCAAGCTTTGAGTGCGCATTATGCTAAACGCTAAAGCGATTTTTCGAAGCCTGTGGCACGATACACGGGGCCAGGTTTCGTTCGCGATGATGATGTTTCTAGTTACCATCGTGGCAATTGGGAGTGTAACCGGCCTGGTGGCGCTGCGTGACCATATAGCGAATGAGTTTTGCGATGTCGCTGCGGCTTTGCAGCACTTGAACCAATCGTATGAGGTCGAGGTCACCATTGTCGATTCTGATGATAACGTGGTGTATTCCTACACCGCGGTATATCAGGAGCCTGACGGTCCTCCCCCGAGCGATGCGTGCGTTGTGTTCGAACCCCCACTAGATCCCGACAATCCGTAGCCCTAGTTGGCGGCGAGTGGAATGGGTGGGGGCCGTGTTGGTGAGTTTTGTGGATAAACCGTTACCTCCAGAGGCCTCCGCAGCGAGCGGTAACTGCGGATCTGCCCAGGGGCGGATGAACGGCTGTTTTGAGTGCGTTTCTTTAGTTTTACCGCAAAGAAAGGGTGTGAGCATGAAGATGCTGCAACGTATTTGGAAGGACGAGGCCGGTTTTGTCGTCTCGGCCGAGCTGATTCTGGTCGCCACCATCGCCGTGATCGGCATGGTCGTTGGCCTGAACGCTGTGAAGACCAGCGTCACCGCTGAACTGGCCGACGTGGCCGCCGCCATCGGTTCGGTGAGCCAGAGCTACGAGGTCTGGGGCGCCCGGGGCCACTCGGCTTCGGTGGCGGGCTTCGAGTTCGGCGACGCCGTCGACTTCTGCGACGCAGCGGGCGGCGCAAACGGGTTTTCTCAGTGTGTTGCTGTGAACGCCGACACCGTTGGCAACGACGAGTCCGGTCCTACTGAAGGCCCGTCGGGCCCCAACCCCACCCCCACGCCGTAGTTCTTATCCAGTGTCTGTGCATGGATGAGACCGATCCGGTTGTAGCGGCGTATTCCGCCCTACAACCGGGTCTTTCTAACAGAGGTTCAGTCGGTCCAAGAACACTTGCATGATGAGTCCGCTATCCATGTCGGACTGATTCATGTGTGACTAAGCTACAAGAGAATCGCGTTTACATGATTCATCCTCAGGCAATCTCGCTGCTTGCTGCTGTAGCGCTCACGCTGGTGGCGCTGATTTGGGACGTCCGCACGCGGCGGATCCCCAACGCTCTCACCGTCAGCGCTTTCCTGGCGGCTCTGGTGTTTCACACCATTGCCGGAGGATGGGCTGGATTAGGGCTGGCCCTGGGCGGCTTTGGCGCCGGGTTTGGCCTGCTATTCATGCTGTGGTTGATTGGTGGCGGTGGTGGCGGCGACGTCAAGCTGATGGGCGCCCTGGGCGCCTGGCTGGGGGCTCCACTGGTTCTCATCGTGTTTGTGGGCAGCGCGGTCATTGCCCTGGTCATGCTGCTGGGCGTGTACACCTGGCAGGCGATCGCGCGGGCCGGCCAACCGGCGCTGGCCACTAGTGGTGCTAAGTGCGGTGTCGCCGGCCGCGGTACAGGAATACACATGAAAGCGGCACGGAGGGTTATTCCCTATGCCGTGCCGGCAGCGGCGGCAACGTGGTTGGTGGTGGCCGCCAAGCTGATCGTATTGTGGCAATAAGCCAGTGGCGTAACTTTCTTGGGTTTTTCGGGCGACAGGTCGAGGGAGCCCACAGCCGGCATCTTCGGCCTCCAACTGGCAGGGACGTAATGTCATGTCGAAATTGAGTCCAGGTACGCTTTTGTTGGGCATTATGGCCGTGCTGTTCGGTCTGCTGGGCGCATATGTCGTACGGCTGCAGATGCGGCCGCAGGCGGTGGCGGCCCAACAGCCGAAAACCGAAAAAGTGGTGGTGCCCCTGGCCAGTACGGATCTGAAAGCCGGTCGCAAGATCGCGCTGGGTGATATCGTTATCTACGAGATGACGCCCGAGGAGATGCGGCGAGCGGGCATCCGTGGTGGCTTCATGAAGAACACTCAGCAGATCATTGGTCGGATTCTGCGTGAGGATGTCGCCAAAGGAGAAACCTTCGACATTACGCGGTTCTATCCTGAAGGCGTTGTTCCCAATCCGGCCGAACGGCTGAAGCCGGGTTATCGCGCCGTGACGGTGAACATTGAAGCGCCGGCGGCCGTGGCGGGGTTTGCGACACCGGGTGCCTGGGTCGATGTACTCTTCCGGGCGGATGAGAAGGAAGATGACGACCTGCCCGAAATGACTGTCACCCTGGTGGAAGGCGTCGAGGTGCTTGCGCTCGAGGAGCAAACGTTCACAGGCGCCAAGCCGGACCAGGTGAACACCAACAAGCAGCAGTTTGCGGTGACGCTGGCGGTTCGCCCGGAGCAGGCCGCGGCGCTGCGCGTGGTGGATGGTCACGGCAAGCTTTCGTTGGCCCTGCGGAATCCGGAAGACAACCTGCCGCTGACGCTGGAGATTCCGCGGACGATGCACGAAGTGCTCGACCGTCCGTACACCAAGTGGCGGATGGAAGTCTACCGCGGTGGTTCGATCAGCAGCGTGGACTTCCGTCGCAACCAGCGGCGTCAGCCGACTCCGGATGAGATTGCCAGCCGGGTGGCTGCCAGCAAACCTGGCACGGCTCCGACGGCGGTGGCGACTCCGGTGGCCGCGCCGGCGGTGGCTCCGCAGAGCGACACGCCGCAGAACTAGGTGGTGGCGGCTTCGCCCCCGATGTTCCGTGACGGAGCTTGTTCGGCTCGGTGCGGCGGAGCCCCCAGCAGTTGAGAAGAGGCATCCCTTTCGTCATCCAGCACGACGGCCAGTATCCCTATGATTCAAGCCAAGACGTTGGCCCGACCGTCCGCGATGGATGCGGTCGAATTTCAGCGACTGAAAACGTCCATTCACGCTGAGATCGTGGAAACCCTCGATCTGTCGATTGCCGGGCTGATCGGCCAAGAAGAACTCGAGGCAGAAGTCAACGACCTGGCTCGTGAGATCATCGCCCGTCGCCGCATTGAGCTGAGCGAGGAAGAGCGGGCCCGGTTGTTCGAGGAACTGCATCACGAGGTGTTCGGCCTGGGGCCGATTGAGCCCCTGATGCACGATCCGACGGTGAGCGACATCCTGGTCAATGGCGCCCACGAGGTGTACGTGGAGCGGCACGGCGTGCTGGAGCGGACGTCGATCGTCTTTGCAGACGATCAGCACGTGATGCGGATTGTGCAGCGGATCGTGGCCCGCATCGGTCGCCGCATCGACGAAGTCAGCCCGATGGTGGATGCTCGACTGCCGGACGGCTCACGTGTGAACGCGGTGGCTCCGCCGCTGGCGTTGGATGGCCCCAAGCTTTCGATTCGTCGCTTTGGTGCCGAGCGGCTGACGTTGGAGCAGTTGCTGAAGCTCGGTTCCATCTCTGAGGAGATGGCCCGCTTCCTGGAAGCCGCGGTGGCGGCCCGGGTGAGCTTCATGATCTCTGGCGGCACCGGCGCCGGTAAGACCACGCTGCTCAACGCGCTCTCGTCGGCCATTCCCCGCGAGGAGCGGATCATCACAATTGAAGACTCGGCGGAACTTCTGCTCCAGCATCCGCACGTGGCCCGGCTGGAAACCCGCCAGGCCAATACCGAAGGCACCGGCGAAGTGCCTGCCCGCGATTTGGTGCGCAACAGCCTCCGCATGCGGCCCGACCGGATCATCGTGGGCGAAGTCCGTGGAGCGGAAGCCCTGGACATGCTCCAGGCCATGAATACCGGCCACGAAGGTTCTTTGACGACGATTCACGCCAACGACACGCGCGACGCGCTGTCGCGACTTGAGATGATGGTGGCGATGTCGGGCTTTGAACTGCCGGTGCCGGTGGTACGGCAGTACATCGCCGCGGGCATCAAGCTGGTCGTGCACGTGGCGCGCCTCAAGGGCGGCGTGCGGCGGGTGATGCGGATTTCGGAGATCGTCGAAGTTCGCGACGGCCAGTACCACCTGGAAGACATCTTTGGATTCAAGCCGGCCGGTTTGGATGAAACCGGCAAGGCACAGGGCGCCTTCTATCGTACGGGCTACGTGCCCCGCTGCCTGGAACGGATGGCGGAGTGCGGCGTTGAGCTGCCCCGGGAGATGTTCGTCGCGTGAGTTGTGGACTCACGGGCTGACGCAAGGAACAGGGTTGCGAGTTAACATCGCGAGGCACGTCTGTGGAAACGCAGTTGATTTCTCTGGTGTCGTTTGCCGGGATCGCATCGGCTTGCGGAGCGGTGCTGCTCGGAGCCCGCGATGTGCTGCGACGGCGGGAAACCGTCCAGCCTGAAGTCGTGCGGCGGTTGCCGCGGCGCAGCCGCGAAACGGATCAGTCTTCGCTGACGGGCCGGTTCGACCACTGGTTTGAACGCACTTTGTATCTGTCGGGCTGGCCCCTGAATCCCCAGGCGGCGATGCTGCTGCACGTGTTGGTGGCCGTGCTGCTGGGCGGCAGCGTGTTCGTGCTGACCGAGAATCCGCTCTTGACCGGGATTGCCGCCATCGCCGGCTTTATGGCGGTGCTGTTGTGGATGATCGTCAGTCAGCGGCGGCGCGTGGCCAAGTTCTCCGAACAATTGCCGGGCGCCTTGGACCTGTTGGCCCGTGCCGTGCGCGCTGGTGAAAGTCTGGACCAGGCGATCGATTTGGTGGGACGCAGCTCGCATGAACCGCTGGCGACGGAGTTCCGGCGCTGCTCGGGACAGCTGCAAATGGGCCTTTCGCTCGCGGCCACGATGGAAGGTCTGACCGACCGGTTCGACCTGATCGACGTTCGTATCCTGGCCAATACCCTGGCCACCCATCGCGATATCGGCGGCAATCTGGCCGAAACGCTCGAACGTCTGGCCGAGGTGATTCGCGACCGCCGCGCCTTCCGTCGGCAATTAAAGAGCGTGACCGGCGCCGGGCGCTTTACGGCCCTGTTTATCGCCACCCTGGGCCCCCTGCTGTTCGGCTACATGTTCATTTTTCAGCCGGATTACGGCCGGAAGCTGCTCGAGGATCCGTTGGGCCGCACGCTTTTGACATATGCCGTGATCTCGCAGCTTGTGGGCTTGTTTTGGGTGATGCGGCTGCTCAAGAGCGATTATTAATCAGCGGGAATCGGCGGGGTGTGATCGCTGTCCGAACACCAAGCCGCCGTGCACGAAATCAGAAGAAGCCAAGCCGGATCCACGATCCGGCACCGCGTGAAACAAGAGCCAAACGATGGACTACGCCTTAACGTCTTCGCTGCTCGTAACGGGCGCGTTCATTGGCACCTCGCTGGTGGTGTTCTTGCTGGGACGAATGCTCATTGGCGGCGGACGCAACCGGGCGGACGAGATCGGCAGCCGCCGTCCGTTGATCTTGGGTGGGCTGACCGAGCCGATGGCTGCTATTCTGCCGGTGACCCGCTCCAAGGCGGAAAAGCTGAAGAAAGAACTGGTTCGCGCCGGCTATTACCATCGCAAGGCACTTGAGGAGTATCTGGCCTTTCGTAATGCGGCACTGGTGTCGTGGCTGCTGTTTGTGGCCACGGCGCTGGTCACGGCGGTGGAGCCGGGCAGCAAGGAAGCGAACCAGTTGCTGGTGCTCGGCGGCGGCGTTGCTCTGCTGATTTATAGTGTGCCGCGGTTGATTCTCTCGAGCCAGGCGACCGCGCGCACTCGCCGCATCCACCACGCCCTGCCCGACGCCTTGGACATGATTACCATGACCGTCAGCGGTGGTGTTCCGCTGCAGCGGGCGATCAAACGCGTCGGCCAGGAATTGAACAACACCCACCGCGACTTGGCTTGCGAGTTGACGATCATTCACCACCAGGCCGATGCCGGTTCGCTGGAACAGGCGCTCAATAGCTTTGCCTCGCGCGTGGACGTGCCCGAGGTGACGGCCTTGGCGACCTTGGTCCGACACGCTGAGCGGCTGGGCGGCAACGTGGCCGCGGCGTTCCGCGAGTTCGCGGACAGCGTGCGCCGGACTCGCCGGCAACGTGCCGAGGAGCAAGGGAACAAGGCTTCGGTGAAGCTGCTGTTCCCCGTGGTGCTGTGCTTGGCTCCGCCCATCTATATTCTCCTCCTGGGGCCCGCCACGCTGGAGCTGAGGAACTTCATGAACCGCGAGAGCATGCCGGGCGGCATCTTGGGAACCAACAACTCGATTGATGAACAGCTCAATCAGCCGATTACGCCGTAACCCAGCCACTCTGAATTTTTAGGCAGGCATCTTCTCGCCGGGTAAGCTTTCGATCCGGCGCATCGCTCCAGGTCAGCCCCGTCTGGCTGGCATGCTGCCGCTTGGCGCCGGTATAACGATGTCGCGGCGATGAGCCGTGTTCGTCGCTGATACCGTGTCCGTCTGCGGTCCAACCAGCCCCGACGGCAGCGAATGGCCAATCCCTACGAATCGCCCAAGGTTGAGAGCGAGTTTCAACCCACGGCGTCCCTTCCGGCCAGCCCGACGCGGTTGCAGAGCTGTATGGGGTGCCTGTTGTTCCTGGTTGCGCCGGTATTGGCCTGGTTCATCGGCACCGACGCGACGGAGCGCTTTCTTGGCGGCGATTGGTTCGCGGGGGCGTGTTTTACGGTTCTTGGCCTGGTGGTGATGTTTCCGTGGTTCTGGTTGCCGTTTGCGGTGCGCCGGGAGCTGCGGCGACAGCGGCAGGAAACCACGGAGCAGCGGTAGCAACGCCATGTGCCCGGCGCTGGACCATGATTACGGCCGCGGCTGCGGACCAACGCCTTGGAGACTCTGGAGCTGTCGACGCAGCAGTTGAAGCTGCTGTTGGTACTCTGGTTCGTGCGGGAACTGCCTGGCAAGTTGTTCCGCGTAGCGGACCGCCTGGTCCCAGCGTCGCTGCTGGGCGTAGAGTGTGATTAACGCCTGGTACAGATCCGCGTTGGTTGGGTCAACTTCCAGGGCTTCGGCGAATTGCGTGGCGGCTTCGTCGAGCTTGCCCAAGTGTTGCAGGGCCAGGGCATAGTTGTAGCGGATGCGCGGATGCCGTGGCGAATACTTGGCTGCCTCGGCCAGGCTGTCGGCCGCTTCGGCCAGCCGGTTCGCATCCTCGGCTAACAACAGCCCCAGGTAGTAATGGGCCTCGGGCATTTCCGGGGCGTACTCAATGGCCTCGCGAAGTAGCTTTTCGGCCTCGGCGTTTTTGCCCTGGTAGTTGTAAAGCAGGGCGAGGTTGATTCGGGCCGGCACAAACGTGTTGTCGATCCGGATCGCGGTCTGGTACTCCTCGGCCGCCTTGGACAGTTGCCCCAGGTTGCCGTACACCGCTCCCATAGTCAGGTGGGCGCCTGCCTGGTCGGCCAGCTCGTTCTGGCCGGTGAAGAACTCGGCCAGGGCGGCATCGAAGGCGGCTACCTCGTCGTCATCGAGGTACATCCGCGGCACGACCGACATTACCCGCGCGGCTTCGATCCGTACCGCCCGGAGCGGATCGGTTAGGGCCGGTGCGGCTCGTTGCTTCAATTGGTCAAACTGTTGCCGCAAGGCTGCCCGCTGCTGAGGTGGCATCGAGGTCAGGTTCCACAGATCGGTCGCCCGGAACGGGAAGAACGCGTCCAGGTTTCGCACGGCTGCCAGCCGCACCATCGGTTCATCGTCCTTGAACGCCGCGTCGTTGACCTCCATTGCCTGCGGCGTGGGGTACTGCTGCAAATAGCTGATGGCCGTGGCCCGGACGATCGGCCCCACGTTATTGTGGTCGCGGGCAAGCCTGGCCAGGTCGGCCACAATTTTTTCCTGCACATCAGGCGGCGTTTGCGGTGGTCCGCCGGCCAACGACGAACTGCCGGGCGATTGCGGGGCCAATAAATGCCCCCGGGCCGGTAGTTCGAAGGTACCACGCCGGGCTGCGGCCAATGTGTAACCGAAGTGCCGCGGACGATGTTTGCTGTCGGGAAACCAACGCTCAATCCAATCGGCCGACCACTGGTTCACGCGGCGGATTTCTTCCTCGGCCACCGGATCGCCCGCGTTGGCGGCATCGAGCCAGGCGGGGTAGCTCTTCCACTTGTCGCTCTTGGAACGGTCGAGGTGGCAGCTTGCGCAGGCATTGGGCGTGCCCAGGTCGAGGCTCACATCCGGGCGCGGCACGCGAATGCTATGATCGCGACGGGCGTCGACCACCATGTAATTGCGGGCAGGCATGTGGCATTCCACGCACTGCGCGCCGGCGCTACCCACCGGGTGATGGTGATGGCTGGGCACGTCGTACTTGGCCGGCGTGTGGCAGCGGATGCACAGGTTGTTGCCCTGGGCACGGAGCCTGGTCGTGTGTGGATCGTGGCAGTCGGTGCAGCGGACGCCCTTGCGGTACATCAGGCTCTGGAGGAACGACCCGGTGACGTAAACCTCGTCGTAGATTTGCCCGTCGGGGTAGTACAGTCCGTCTTCGAGCAGCGTCAGCTCATAGTGATCCATGTAGCGGTGGCCGGCCTCAAAACCCGGGTACACCACCTGCCGGCGCGAATGGCACGGAGCGCACGTTTCAATCTGCGTTTGGGAATTCGCGCCCTTGAGCTTCGGCAAACCGTACCCGTGGTGGCGGTCCCAGAACAGCCAGCGATCCTCGGCCAGTTTCACATGCAGGCTGCCGGGGCCATGGCAGGCTTCGCACGAAACGTCGATCTCGGCAAACGTCGTGTGGTAGCGGTTGGCTTTGACGTCGAATTTCTTCTGGAGATGGGTCGTGTGGCAATCGGCGCACATGTAGTTCCAGTTCTGGGCGGCGCCGGTCCAGTGCACTGCTTCGCCGGCCAGCACGGGAGGCTCGTTTTCGTGCGTTTCTTCGTGCCCTTGCCGGTGAGGGCTGCCCTGGTAAAGGTGATACCACCGCTGGTCGTTTACATCCCAGGCAAACGGCAGGACCTGCACGCGCCCATCCGGGAACGCCACCATGTATTGCTGGAGCGGGCGTACGCCAAGCACGTACTTGATCTCGAACTCGGCCTGTTTGCCGTCGGGGCCGTCGGTGTAAACAAAGAAGCGGTCACCCCGACGGTAGAAACGGCTCTCCATGCCGTGGTAGGTGAACGTGGCGTCGTTAAAATCGCCGAGCACCGTATCGGGCGTGGCCAGATCCATGGCCAAGTTGTGGTCCGAGCCTTTCCAGGCTTTTGCCTGAGCCTGGTGGCACTCCACGCAGCGATTGCTGCCGGTGTAGGTTTTGACCTGGTTGGGCGGAACTGCCTTCCACCAGTCGGCCAGCACAACCCCGCCGCCAATCAGCACAATGGCGGCGACAATCAGCCAGAAGCGTTGGAATCGTCGCACGGTGCAAAGTCGCTCCGGCCTGGTCAAAGGGTGGCAAGCTAAGGGGATAGGGAGGTTGGGCCAGAGAGCCAAGCCCCTGGGCGGCCTTCCGCCATGGAGACAACCCAGCCGGTGGAGATCCATTATCGTTGGGATCCCGACGGCTGACAACCGACCTCAGCGGCCTGACGTGAACCGTGCCATCCCCCTAGATGGGTTCCATAGGCAAGGACCTTAACGCGGCGGTTGCGCCGCAGGCGGAGCGGCTAGACGTTCCAGCTCAGCGGCAATATGAGTGCGAAGTGTCGCATCCGCCTTGCGGTAGGCCATGGTGAGATACACCCGGGCGGCCGCCCGATTGCCCGACTCGGCCGCGGCCATTGCGCGCAGCATCCATTCTTGTACCAGGCGTTGGTCATCCTGGGCTTGTGCCGCATGCCGCTGCTTCCACTCGGCCACGCTCAATTGGCCAGCGGTATCGCCCGAGGTTGGAACCGCGCTTGCCCTGACGGCTTGCAGACCGCCGTGGAGCCTGTCGGCTGCCACGCTGGCCCCGGCGATGCGATCTGGTCGAAGCACGTTCAGGTGGCCCACGCTGCGATGGCGATTGCCCTCGCCGGTTGCATGCTGCGGCATAACGGCCTCGCCTACGAGGGTATCTGCCATGGCGCGGAAGTCGTGGATCTGGACAATGATGTGTGCGTTCTGGGCTTGCCGCTGCGCGCCGATCGTCCGCGTTCCGGCAGGTAGTGGTGCCGGTCCAAACTGGCTGGTACCGGTCGCAGAACGGCCGATTCCGCCCAAGGCGGCTGCACCGCGGTCGGGCACAAGCACCGTGGTCCTGACACTGAACGAACTGTACGTCGGCAGTTGGAGGGTGACGGCGTTCTGCTGCGCGGCGACGTTAGCAGCCAAAGCGGCCAAGAGCCAAACAGCAAAGACACTCGCCACATATGGGCACGAAACGTGACCACGGCTGTGGCGTAAGCAATGCCGGCTGGTCGTTGGGACTGGCTGCATGCGTTTACGCCTCCTGGTGTCAGGAGCGATCGCGAGAACTTTACGTGGCCCCCCTGCTTTAGTTGCTCAATATACCGGAAGTGGTTGGTCTCCCAAGCAATTCCACGGTCAGCAGAATCGCATGCAGCGCATGGACTGCTGCTGGTGAAGTTCCGGCCAAGGCGGCCATGGGAGAACCAACAGCGGCCTGGACGATCGAATGTAGCGCGAATGGCATCGCGAACAGCAGCCAATCGCAGCATTGGCTACTCTGCCAGCTTGGATAGGCCAAGACGCAGATCGTCAACAAGTTGGGCATGCATTCGACGGCGACTTTCCGGATCGGGTGCTCGCAGCACGGCGGACGGATGCCACGTGGCGAGGACCCAGCGGGCCCAATCGCTGGCAATAAGCTTTCCTCGATCTTGGGTAATGCGGAAGTTCTTGCCAAGGATCGATTGCGCGGCTGTGGCTCCCAAGCAGACAATCAACTCGGGGCCGATGACGGTTACCTCGGCTTGAAGCCAAGGCTGGCAAGCCACGATCTCCCGCCACCGTGGTTTCTGGTGCAGCCGTCGTTTGCCACGCATTTCGTAGCGGAAATGCTTTACGGCGTTGGTCAGGTAGGTATCGGTGGTATCCAAGCCGGCTTCTTTCATAAGCTCGCGGAGCAGGCGGCCCGCGGGACCAACAAACGGTTTGCCATGCTTGTCTTCCGCGTCCCCTGGCGTTTCGCCGACCAACATGATTCGGGCGTGGGCCTTGCCCTCGCCGAACACGGTTTGCGTGGCGTCTCGATACAAATCGCAGCCCTGACATTGTGCCGCGGCGTTTTTCAGCGACGCGAGCGAAAGTCGTGGAGGAAGGAAAGGCTGGGCGGTTGGGTATGTTTTCGACGATGGCATGGTAACGTTTCCTTGGACGCCCAGTTGCTTCGCTCGAAGACAGCTCGCGCTCCCGGAGCACGGATTGGCTGACTGATTTTCATGCACGCCGCGCACCGCCTTAGAGGCTGTCCAAAAAGCGGTCTTGGATGAATGCCGGTTGGGTGGTTAAACTGCGTGGTATGGAAAGGATGCCATACCCAACCGACCTCACGGACGA